>Ga0315903_10007509_pt1 | contig 13630 bp, 10 predicted proteins | sample LakEriMetagenome_7_FD_203524 | JGI IMG/M metagenome (GOLD analysis project Ga0315903, IMG submission 203524) | Freshwater fungal communities from buoy surface, Lake Erie, Ohio, United States - Buoy 2 MA119 | ecosystem: Environmental > Aquatic > Freshwater > Lake | place: USA: Lake Erie, Ohio...
AGTTTGCTGGTCTAGCATTTTTAGCACTCCCTATAATATTAGAAGCGCTAACAATAGAGGCAGTCAATACTGTGTTTGTAAAATTAACTGAAGCAGATAGTGTTCCTACTACCGAACCTGATAGTTGTAAATTATCAAAACTTGCTGAATTTATATGAAACATATTTATTAACTATTATATGATATTGCCATCCAATAAACACTTCCTGTAAATAAAACACTTGAATTTGTGTTAATTGTGAATCCAGTTGTTTGCTTGTTATTCACAGTATATACTCTTTCATCTTCTCCTGTTAATGTTACAGCATAAGAAGTGTTTGGGAATTGTTTATTAAATATTACTGAGGCAGTATACGGAGAACCTCCAAATGAGGCACTACTTACTTCACCTGCTTTACCAGCTGCATCAGCGTATGATGCTGATCCAAATATTGAGCCAGTAGCACTTAATGTACCTCCATTTCCAATAAAAACAGACGCACCATCAAATGTGAATCGAGAATTTCCACCTAAAACTCCACCATTGTTATATTGTACTGAGTTAACTCCAACTGTCCCACCTGCTCGTAAAGTAGTAACATATGAGGCAGTGTCTGCTTGTGAAGCACTTTCAGCCCAACTAGCAGTTCCATAAAGTGAACCTGTTAATAGACCTAATGAACCAGACCAATCTAATATAACATTAACACCAGTTGAGTCTATTAGTTGTCTATTATTCCAAGCTAATGAAAGTGAACTATTTATATCATATAAACCTCTGTTTTCCCAATCTACTGAATTTATAAATAAGGTATCAATTAAAAATCTTTCTGACCAATTTAATGACTGTAGGCCATTTTCGTCAAATAAATCTCTATTTGTCCAAGCTAATGATTGTACATCATTTATATCATATAAAAATCTATTTGCCCAATCTAATGATTGACTACCAATAGCATCATATAGTGCTCTACTGTCCCAATATAAAGAATTTATTCCATTTGAATCTTTTAATGATCTAATGTTCCAATCAACAGATTGGGCACCTATTTGATCATATAAAGCATGAGTAGATGTATTTAATTTTAAGTAAGTTCCATCACTTACTGATAGTGAACCAGTTACTTCTAAACTTCCACTTATAATAGCACTACCAGTGAATGGGAATGGTGGTATATAGTTATCTAAATATGATGCTGTTAAAGCGTATGAGCTAGATAAGGCTTGATTAGCATATGAAGCTGTTGTTGAAAATGAACTGCTTATAGCCTGTAAAACATAACTAGCTGTTTGAGCTGTTTCTACATAAGAAGCTGTTGAAGCAAATGAAGCACTTACTGCTTGTAAAACATATGAAGCGGTTTGTGCTGTTGTTACATATGAGGCAGTTTGAGCATTCTCCACATAAGATGATGTAAAAGAATAAGATGAACTCAGTGCTTGTGAAGCATAACTAGCAGTACCTTGTAAAGATCCTGTAATACCACTGGTTACATTTAATGAACCAGTTACTGTAGAATTATTTTGAGCGATAAGCCCATTGCGGGCTACAAATTCGTTTGCCATGTTTTTTAGTTTTCCCTATCCAACTAAATTCTATTATAAATATGATTTAAATATAAGTTGTCAGCATTTTAATTGTCCAACCTGATGAAGCAGCCACTGCGTTTATTTGAATATTTCCTGATATAACAGCTGAGCTGAATGTAATGTCAGAGGTATTTCCAATATCTGTTGTGGATGTATCTGTATATGTTGTGGTTGTACCATTCCATACAGTCATAAATTCTCCTGCTCTTGCATTTGTTCCCTTATATAAAGTGTATTTACCAAATGCTGATGTTCTTGAGCCTGTTGCTTGAGTGAATAAATTATTGGATCCAACAATTGTAGATAATACTATTGCTGAGTCTGTTAATGTTCCATTTAAAGCTAAAGTACCTTCTACTACAAAATTAGTAGCATGTGATGAGGTTGCAGCGTAACTAGCACTTGTAACACTTCCCAATAATGTTTGTGCTGTTAAAGCATAAGATGATGTTATAGCATGTGAACTACTTAAAGCGTAAGAAGAACTTATAGTATTATTAGCCCAACTTGCTGTTCCAAATAAACTTCCTGTAAATCCTTGAGTTGAAGTAGTTGAACCTGTCACTACTAAACTTCCTGTTATGACTGCGTTACCAGTGTAAGGAAATGCAGGTCCACCACCTCCACCATTCATAGCATATGAAGCGGTTATAGCATAAGAGGCAGTACCATGTAAACTTCCAGTAAAGTCAATTGCAGTGACTGAACCTGAGACATTTAATGAACCTGTTATTATGGGTTGAAATATTCTCATTTTATGCTATCTGTGTTACTGTTACTAATATAGATGGAACTGCTGGGAATCCTCCTCCTACAGCACTATATGGAAAAGAAGTATTTGCTCCATCTGAATGGTACCATAATTCTGCATATTCACTAGCGCTATATGGATATAAAAATTGATGATTTATAGATGTTTGTGAGTTATTTTGTAGTTGTACTAATGTAGCAGAATTATCAATATTTGATCCTGTTTTCTTAAACCATATATGTAAGTTACGTACGCCTGTTCCTTGGTTAGCTAATACTGAGTATTGTATATTATATATACCTGTATTTACAAATGTGATTTGACTACCGCTAACTATATTTACACCATCAGTAAAGTATGTTAAAGGAAGAGAAAAAGATGCAGATACACTAGCAGTAGCAAATATTGAGGATGTATTAGCGAATTGGTTGTAGTTAAATAACTTATTACCCCATCTTGTAAATGATGAACCACTTATAACATTAATATTTCCAATAACATCCAATGAACCTGTAACTGCTGAATTTCCAGTTAAAGATTGATTACCATTTATAAAAGAGGAGCCAGTAAAGTACTGAGATCCTGTAACAGTAAATGTTGTATTTGAAAATACAGATGTACCTCTTACATTGAAATCACCTAAGATAGAAGTAGATCCTGTTACAATGAACTCGCTATTATGAAAATTTGATGAACCACTTACTTCAATACTACCACTTAATGTTGTATTTCCTACTAAAGTATTTGATCCACTTGTAAGTAAACTACCTGTTACTATCTGTGTTCCTATACTAGTTGATGTACCATTAAATGTTTGAGAACCACTTATATTAATACTACCACTTAATAGGGTATTACCAATTAAAGTATTTGAACCACTAGCAGATAAACTTCCAGTGACTGTATGGTTACCAACAAATACTGCTGGGCCTATGTTTGTAAATGTATTAGAACCAGATACTGTTAATGAACCTGTTATTATTACATTTTGACGTAATGGATTAACATAAGATGCTGTTGAGGCAAATGATGCAGATGCTACACTTAAAGATGATGTTAATATAGCTACAGGAATACTTCCACTATTTCCAACCCAAACAGATCCTGATGGAAGGTTTGGTAAACTAGCAGGTCCAGGATTTAATACTACTCCTTGTCCACCACTTCCTTCTTTAGTTACATATCCTAATATTTGTACTATAGCTGAGCCTGTTGGTCTAATAGATGTCCATCCACCTCCTACTCCAACATATATTTCTGTACCAGCAGGGTATCCAGTTGTATCTACTCCTTTTATTAAACCTAAAGCTATACCTCGACCTGTTCCTCCTGAGGCTATGGTATCTGCTGATACATATACTACAGGCATTTTAGAGGGATTTCCAGCGTCTGCTCTATATACAATAGCTGCTGCTCCTACAGATCCTGAAACATATACTGGGGTTCCTTTTATAATTTGAGTAGCTTCACCATTATATATTTCTTCATATATTGTTTTAACATACTGTAATGATAGTATACCATTACCATCTGTCTGTATGAAGGATTCTTCACCATTGTCAGCTACAGGATATGCTAGATTATTGATTATTGTTGATCCTGTTATACTTACAGATCCAGTTTGTATTAGAGAACCACTGTGATATATTGAACCAGTTATAGTTTGATTACCTCTAAATATGTTTGAACCTGTAGTTGCTAAAGAGGCACTTTTTGCAACAAATACTGGGTCAGTTTCAGCATAGTAAGAAGCTGTATCCGCATAAGTTGAGAATAAAGCATATGAAGAAGATAAAGCGGTTCCTGTAGTTCCACCTGTTGATCCAATTGCAAATCCACTCTCTAAAGTTGGGAATGTTATAATAGCACTTGATGTATCTACTAACTGTATATTTTCAGGTATAATTTGATTGTAATTAGAATCAAATACAGTTATAATAGGAGTTCTAGTATTTAAATTATGATTAAAAGTATAAGAATTAGTATTAGTAAATGAACCAGTTACTAATGAACCAGATATAATAGTAACACCACCTCCTCCAGTTGATATTATAGTAACTGCTCCTTGGCCTCCTGGAGGTAATAATGTAATACCTGATCCTGCTATAAGTTGTGTCACACCACCATTTCCTGCAGTCGCAGCATAATTTGCTGTTAAAGCGTTATCAGCATTTAAAGCATGTGATGCACTTGTAGCTGTTAAGGCATTATCAGCATTATTAGCATGTGAAGAACTTATAGCATATGAAGCAGTAACCGGTACATTTAAAGCATGTGATGCTGTTATAGCATAAGAAGAACTTACAGCAAATGAAGCAGTAGCTGGTACATTTGAAGCATATGAAGCTGTTAAAGCATATGAAGCAGAAGTAGCATTATCTGCATTTATAGCATTTAAAGCCCAACTTGCAGTACCAAATAAAGAACCTGTTACTTCAGCATTATCTTCATTTAATGTAATGATTGGTTGTAAACTAGAACTATTGAAGAAATATACTTTATATCCATCACTATAATTTCCTATCCATAAATTATGACCTGTGGAATATAGATAAGCATCATTTGCTCCTCCTAAAAATCCAGAATAGTTTTCACTATTAATACCCATATCAATGTAATGAATAGTTTCATTACCATTGTTGGCTGTAGCAACTACATCTGAAGAAGCATCAGTTCCTTGATTAGTATTCTGTATATTAAGTTGTAAATAATTATTTAAATTTCCTTTACCACTAATCACATTATATGAAGTGGTACTTGGTTGATAAACATATAAGGCTTCAGGAGCAGCTGTTGTAGCATTATCTTGATTGATAATAACAGTGCTAGATCCTGATTGGTATATTGAGCTTGTAGCAAAAGTTGTATTTGTCTTAAAATAAGGTACATGGTTTATACTACCTCCTAGAACACCAGAAGCAGTATTTGCAAAATTTGAGTAGCTTGATGTCACAGCAGAAGAAGCAGTACCAAGTAAAGAACCAGTAAAACCACTAGTTGCAGTAACACTACCTGTTACTAAAACAGGACCTGTTTTAATATCTACTGTACCCCATAATGTTTGAACATCATTTGAAGCATCACCGAACTGATTTGAACCGCTAGAATATATAACTGAAGCTGATTCGTAAGTTACATTTAAAAATGCTATAGATGCGGTTCCATTAACTGTTACATTTCCATTTATTGTTCCTCCTGTTAAAGGAAGATAATTTGGTGCTAATGAAGCTGTAGAAGCAAAACTTGCGCTTAATACAGTCATTGAACTAGTCTGTGAATTTAGAACATATGAGCTTGTAGCATTAGTTAATGAAGCTATACTAGCACTAAAAGAAGCACTAGAAGCTATATAACTGCTTGATAAACTAGCTATAGAACTACTCAAACTAGCTGTAGCTGCGTTTAGCTCAGCATCTGTTGCAAATGTATTATTTAAAGAAGAACTAAAATTTTCTAGAGCTGTTACTCGTGTACTTAATGAACTAGAAGTACTTAAAAAACTACTAGATAAAACAGCAATACTAGAACTGTTATTTAAAATGCGAGTATTAAAACTAGCACTGTCTGTATAATAAGATGAAGTAAATTGGTTAAATGAACTGCTTAATAGTAAAGATCCAGTATTATTACTTGTTAATAATGGATATCCATTTAATGTTCCTGATCCTGATAAATTAGTAGATCCTGAAAATAAGGCTAAACCTATATTAGTAAAAGTACTAGATCCACTCACTGTTAATGAGCCAGATATTTCAAGACTACTTGTTGTAGCCCAAATATTTCCACTCACATAGGAAAAAGGTTGTGAAGAACCTGATGGACCTGTGGGGCCTTGGGAACCAGAAGGACCAATTGGACCTTGTGAGCCTGATGCTCCTGTATCGCCTTTTGCTCCTATAGGTCCAGTTAATACTTGAACTACAGAAGTTACCGGTTGAGTAACATCAACAGTAGTACAACAATTATTATCGATTACAGTAATTGTTTTATTAACATCTACTAAAACGACTTGATTGTTGTTAGGAATTATATTGGTAGGTCCTATGCAATCTGCCATTAACGGGTAACGTTAAGTGATAATTTAACTTGTCCTTCTAAAATTCTAGAAACATAACTGCCAGAATATATTTCTAAGTCATATACCGCTTGATCAAAATTCAAAGCTGAAGAAGAGGCAGCTGAAATGTATACTCCAATTGAACCTGAGGTTGGAGGAGTAGTTCCATTTGAACCACTAAAATTTAATCCTGTTCCATCAGCATCTAAAGAGCTACTTAAGGTTATATATACTGTAGTAGAAGTTACAGATGGTCTAATTTGCATTCTTCCACTATAATCTGTTAAATTGATAGGGGTGCCATTTGAATCTTTATATTGTAATTCTAAATTTAATGTAGCCCCTTGCTCTATAACAAAGGAATATCTTCCTGCGGCCATGAAATATATTTTGTTATAAATATTAAAAAGTAGAAAAAAAGCCATTCTTTATGAATGGCTTATATTTAGTCTTTATTGAACATCTCTAAATTCATCATATGTCTTTAATATTTCTTCTACGATTTCATGTCGATGATTTTTCTTTAAAGTTATGATTCTAACACCTTTAATTCTCTCCTCTAAACGAATAAAGAAACTAATGCCTGAGTCTTTTTTACTTTTTAAATCCACCTGAGATAAATCACCACAAAATATTATTTTACCACCTTTACCTAAACGACCTAGCATCATTTCAGTTTGAGAATGGGTAATATTTTGGCATTCATCAACTATAACAATTGAGTTAGGAAATGTTCTACCTCTCATAAATGCAAATGGTACAATTTCAATTTGGTTTTCTAAAACCATTTTATCGATTTTATCTTTATCATATAACATGTAAAGATTAGCATATATTGGAGCTAACCATGGATCCATTTTTTCTTTCAAGTCACCTGGTAAAAATCCTATTTCCTCTTTAGATACTGTAGGACGAGTGATGATGATTTTTTCCATTTCTTTCTTGAAAACCAGATCTAGGGCGATTTGACATGCAAGCAACGTTTTACCTGAACCTGCCATTCCTCTAACTAATACTACGGGATTATCGAGAATCGTTTGTTTAGCCTCTTTTTGCTCGTCATTTAACGATAGCTTAAACTTAATTTCACCTTTAGGTTTTCTTTTTTCTTTAAAAACCTCTTCGTTATTGTTCATAAACATTAATTTGTTTATAAATATTCAAATTAAATATAAAACATAAAAAAAGAAGCCGAGCTTACGGGCTCGGCGACTTCATTTTTATTCTAGGTTACGATTAAAGGCTATTCAAACCACTAACGTAAATCTTACCATAGAATTCAGGACGCAACATCTTCTTAGCGTAACGAGTCATCAAACCTTTACGTGGAGTGAAGGTATTTGGATCGTACACAAGAGGTGTCATAATCAACGGAATGTATGGAGCAAATACAGCACCTGATTCAAGGAACTGCTTACCACGGAAGCCCATCAAGATAGTGTTCTCAGTCATATAAGGGTTCTTATAAACTGTGTAACGGTTATTGATCTGACCAGCTTTCATTACACCCATTGCGTATTCCATCTGAGATGCATCACCATTAGAGTTAGCAGCGAATCCAGGGATTGATTCAAGGATTGTTGCTACTGTTGGAGAACATACTAAGAAGTTAGCGCCACCACGAAGAGTCAACTGGTGAATCTTGTTGCTAAGCTTTTGCATCTTAGTTCCAAGAGTTGCGAACCACTGACCTTGAGTGTTGAAGAATCCAGTTTGAGTAGTTGAAGATGGGAAGTCGAATCCATTAGTATTGTTAGGATTGTAAACACCATTGTTCAATACTGTCCAGTATTCAGTACCAGCAGCTGCGTCTTCAATCAACATATCAAGGATTTCGAGGTCAATTTCCATAGAAATGTACTCACTCATGATATTTGTCAATTCAGCTTCAGCATCAATGTTCTGGTAAGCGTTCAAATCTTGAGCAAATTCAGGAGTCCAAACAGCTTTCAACTTTTTAGTTTTAGCTGTGATAGCCTGAGATTGCATTTTGATATTGATTTCTGGGATAACAATTGTGCTTGCACTTTCAGCGTTTGGAACTGAGTAAGAAGTAGCAGATGTATCTTCGAAGTCACCACGGTTGTTGTCAGTTGTAAGCTTATTGTATTCTACTACAAATGTTGAGTTAGCTACAACATTTGAAGAAGTTACATAGAATGTAATCTTAGCATTTGTGTAATCATAAGAAGTAAATGCTGGTAAGTTTGTAGCTACTGTGATTGAAGAACCAGAGGTAATTACAAAACCACGAACTGCGTCTGGGTCAAAGTTTGCAGAAATAGATCCAGTAGGAATAGTAATTTTACAAATTCTACCTCCAGCAGCAGAAGCTGATAAATCAGAATCAAAATTTACATCAGCCCATGTAGCAGATGCAGATGCAAATCCAGAAACAGATGATGATATTGAAGAACTAAATTGGTTAGTAGAGTAAGTATAACGACCAGCTCCATATAAACCACCAGTTGTACCAGTTGTTTGGAATGGGAATTGACCAGTTGCATTACGGTTACCATAAAGTGAACCACCACTAGTAAATGGATTCTTGTCAGTTCCATACTGGAAATCTAAGAAGAATACAAGACCAGAAGGCAAATTCATAGGCTGTACAGAAACGAACTCTTTAGCAGCGATCTGTCCAAATACCTTACGTACTAATGGAAGAGCGATACCAGCCCAGTTTTCTGATTGACCTACTGTGAAAGTACCTGCTGTTGGAGAAGCACCTGTTACACTAGATTCTACTACTAATTGTTTTGCTTGGTTTTCAAGTAAGATAGACATGTTGTTTTTTTCTACCTCACCTAAACCTTCAAGAAGGCCTGTTTTAGCCCACTTATTAGCTAATTTAGCCGCATCACTCTGAAGTGATTTCCACGGATTAGCTGATTCGAGTAATTGATTAATTGAACTCATTGTTTTTCAGTTTTTGTTTTTAAATTGTTTTTAAATTAGTTTACTTTTTAATTCCAGCTAGTTGTTGCCATCTAGCGAATTGATTATCTACTTCGATAATTGGTTTAGCAGAAGCATTACCTAATACTTTAGATGCTGAGCCTAATGATTCTTTAATAGGAGCTTTAGTAGTTGATACTTTTAAGCTTTCCTGTAAAGTTTCATAAACAAGTTCAACTTCTTTCTTAGATGCTGCTTTGTCAAACGCTGTCAAAACTTTAATTTTCTGTGATTCAGTTAAAGACTTGTTACGGAAAATTTTGTTAGTGTAAAGAAGTTTAGCGTTCAAAAGGTTAATTTCATGAAGTTCAGACTTAAGAGTTTCAATTGTAGAATAAGCTTCTTCAAGATCTTCTTTGCTAGCTTCTTCCATTTTCTTACCACCGAAAAGTTTAGTTGAAATTTCTTTAGCTTTAGTAGCAAGAGCTTCTTTGCCCTTTTCCGCTGCAGCTTTAATTTCATCTTTCCAGTTGAAAGCAGCTCCGATACCTAAAGCACCTAATACTGCTGAGATGCCTCCGATTACTTCTGCTGCTGAAGCGTAAGCATCATATCCAAGAGCTTCTTTAACTTCTTTTTCCTCAGCTAAAAGTTCATCAAGATCAACTTCTTCTTCCTCTTCTGTTTCCATTTCTTCACCTTCTTCTTCACCTTCTTCTTCACCTTCTTCACCAGCCTCAAGTTCACCTGCGGCTACCATGTCTTTAATTACATCTTCAATGAATGATTTAAGATCTTCTTCAGACATGTCTTCAATAGACATTTCTTCTTCAGCTTCCATTTCTTCAGCTTCAGTGATTTCTTCTTCCATGTAAGTCTCTTCCATGTCCTTTTCTTCTTTCATCTCGTCTTTTTCTTCTTCGAGTTCAGCCAAAAGTTCATCTAAAGAAACTTCATCCATGTCAGATTTCATCATTTCATCCATGTCTTCTTTTTTCTTCATTTCATCCATTTTTTCTGCCTCATCATACATCATTTCATCCATTTCCATTTCGTCCATCTCATCTGCTTCATCCATTTCATTGATTTTAGCAGCAAGTTTTTCTTTGAGGAACGGAGTAAATGCTTCTTCGAGAGCAGCTTTTGCGTTTGCGATAGCAGTTTCTTTTACAGCTTTAGCATCCGCGATTGCTTCTTTAAGCAAGTCTCTGTTTGTTGCCATTTGTCCTTAAATTTTTAATAAATTTGTTTTGGAAATACGCTTAATATGAAGGATTCTTCGAAGCGTAATAAAATTGATTATAGTCAATGCCTCATAGGATTGGGCACATTCGGATATACGTATATGCGGATATACTAAAAGTCGCAGAGTTGTGAAAAAGAAATGCCTCCTTTTTAGGGAGGCATCAGTCCTAAAATACTCTTTTAGGAGGGGTTAAAATATCGGACAAGTTCCATTAGCACAAAGTATTTCTGTTACTATGGAATTTACTTTATTATATGGATTAATTGGTGAAGACATTCCTTCATGTAATGGAGACATAAATGAGCCTGGGTTTGAAGGTGTACTTACAAAATCCCAACATAACAACTCAAAATCGTCTTGTACCTCTAACATTTCACCTACTTGCTTTAATGAACCCATACCACGAGATGAAACACCTACTTTAATATTAGATCCAATTAATGCTTTTAAGATGTTACCTGAAGGAGTAGGTAAAATTTCTATTTTACCCATAATGTTATCACCATCCCACCAAATAGAATTAATGTTATGTGATACATTTTTCAAGTTAATTACTTGAGAGTCTGGGTGATCTAATTCGCCGCATGCTCTTCTTTCTTTAACTAAAGTCATATACTTGTCTATTTCACGTTCCCACAAATCTTTAGCATAATATCTACCGTTACCATTTTTTACTTCGCAAGTAGCTAAAATACCTTCAACTAATGGATTACCACTCATACTCTTACCTTCAGTAAGAGCCATTGGTGATACACTAAATGGTCTGGTTTCTACAAGTAATGATTTCATATTATTTATCTAATTCTTCTTTAATAATATCACGAATTAAAGAACGAAGTTTTTGTTCTCCTTCTTGCAATTTCATTTTCTTTTCAGTACCTTTAACACCTTTGTCAGGCATTTCTTTTACTTTTTTAGGCATTGAAGTTTTAGCTTCTCTATCACCTAATGAGTCTTGAACGTTTGCTTTTACTTTTTCAGCTTTCTCAATATCACCATATCCTGATGATTTATATTTACCTTTTGGTTCTTTAGGTTCACCTAAACCAGGAGCTTCAATAGTGTATCCTACACCTTTAACTCCAAATTCACCATCTTTAGTATAGTATAAAGGATCTTTAGCTAAGTTTTTAACAACAATAGCTTTAAGTTTATCACCTGTTTTTTCAGCATTTTTAGGATCCTTCATTTCAGCGTAATATCCTTTTAAGATTTCATTGAAGTTGATGTTATCAGCATTCTTCATGTCTTTGTAATCAAAGTTATGTTCCTGATCTTCTTCAACTTCTTTAGATACTTTTTTCTCTTCAGCTTTAGCTTCTTCAGCTAAAATCTTTTTCCAATCAAAAATATCAAATCCTTTAGAGATAACACCACCAGCTGCTTCACTGATAATCTGTTTAGATTTCAATACATTAGTTGCGGTGTCAAAATCTGAGTACTGGTTAAAGTACTGAGGAAATAATTGGCGAGCTTGTTTTAAGAATTGAGCTTTATTGCCTTTACCATTTTTAATGGCGTTGTAATGTTCTTGAAGTGTTTTCATTAGTCTTTTTTATCTCTAAATAAAGTTATCATTTTGTCTAAATAGTCAACTGCTAAATCAGTACCATATTGAACATCAAAGTCAGGAGACTCTTTATAATGTTCCATAGTTTTTAATTTAGCTTGTTTTAATAAAGGCAATAAAGTGTTTAATTTGTCTTCAATTTGATCAAATTCTCCAATCTTATTACCAATAAATTTCTTTAAGGATGGATCCTGTAAGTTTAATGAGTCAACATATGCTTGATCTGTTTCTTCATTTTCCTTTAATTTTTTCTTCCATAAATCTTTATGATCAATTGCTTTTGATTGTTTATGGAGTTCTTCAGCAGGAACAGGTTTCCAACCTAACTTATAGTAGTAAATATTTTTAGCTCCTTTAGCTTTCTTATTTGGATTAAAAGCAAATGGAGTAGCATAATTTGCTCCAGTACCTGGAGTGAAATGTCCAGCTCCAGGACCTGCTCCAGTAGCACTCATTTCTCTTAATGCTTTTTGGATCAATTCACGAGCTTCTTCTTCACTTAATGTCTGTAGTTGTTTATATTTCTTAGGGTAATTGGTACGTAAATGAGATTTAAGTTGATTCCATAAATAATTAAAGCCATTAAATATTTCTTTAAATTTAGGATCCTTTTTAATTTCATCTTCAACAATAAATGCCTTAAATTCTTTATGAAGATTTCTAAATAACTTATAAATTAAACCATAATTAGCCTTATAAGTAATATCCCATTCCATTGATTTTGTCTCAGGATCAAACTCACCAGTGGGTTTAGATTCAAACCCTTTAATGTCGTCGTTATTAGTCTCTTCAGCCATTAGCTAATTCTAGTTCTTCAAGTAAATCACAATATTGTAATAAGTTCACAACATGGTCATTATTAACCTTAGCACTTTTATCTAATTCAATTAATAAATTTAAAGTCTCATCAATTTTAATCTTAGTGACTTGATTTTTTGTTTTCTTATTAAGTTTAGATAATTTAGTTTTAATCTCGTTTACTTTAGTATTATAAAATTCTTTTAATTTTACTGGATTGTCAACAATATTAATGTATTCTTTTAAGATAATTTTTTTAGTATTACTAAAGTCAGAATATTTTTCGTTGAATTTCTCTAATAAAATTTTATATGCTAAAATACGAGTTTCTTTATCTTGTTTAGAAAGTTCTTCAAATACTTCTTCTTTTTTATTTTCTTTTTTAATTGTTGAAGAAGTTAAATGTTCAAGTAAAGACAATTTGTTTTCAATGATTTGCTCATGAGATATTTTTTTATCGCTAGAATAAGCTTCAATTAATGTATAAATAGAAGCATGAGCTTTATAATTAGGAAGTTTAGTTTTGAAGAATTCTTCTAAATTATAGTATTTTTTAATCTCATTGATTAAGTTATACTTTTGTCTTTTAAGTGCAGAACGATTTAATTGTTTAGAACTTTCTAAAATAGTGTTAATGATTGTTTCTGCTTTACCTTCAGTTAGATTAGTACGCTTTAATAAACTATCATATAGTTTATATTCACGTCCTAATTCAGTTTTGTTGAAGTAATTTTTTAGAAT
>Ga0315903_10007510_pt1 | contig 13629 bp, 11 predicted proteins | sample LakEriMetagenome_7_FD_203524 | JGI IMG/M metagenome (GOLD analysis project Ga0315903, IMG submission 203524) | Freshwater fungal communities from buoy surface, Lake Erie, Ohio, United States - Buoy 2 MA119 | ecosystem: Environmental > Aquatic > Freshwater > Lake | place: USA: Lake Erie, Ohio...
CGGACGTGGGGTACGCCCTGCTACCCGAGGCGCGCGGCCACGGCTACGCCCGTGAAGCGGTGGTCGGGGTGCTGCGCCACGCGCGCGAGCGGTTACAACTTACCGAGATCGTCGCCATCGTTTCGCCAGCGAACGAGCGCTCCTTGCACCTGCTCGACACGCTCGGCTACGAGCGGCGCGAAATGCTGGTGGCCGCGCCGGGCGCCGATCCGGTCTGGCTGCTGCGTCCACGTACACACGAATCCTGATCCCTGTTCGCCTGCGAGGAGCAAGTGTCGACATCCTTCCCCGGTGTACTGCGCCGTAGCGCTCTGCTGGGCCTCCTGTTCGCCACGCCGCTGGCGGCGCAGGATCTCGAAGTGGTGCCGCCCACACCCAACTGCAGCAGCTGCGCCGATTGGAACAAGCCGCACGCGCCCGTGCGGTTGTTCGGCAATACGTATTACGTGGGTACGGACGGGCTCGCGGCGCTGCTCATCACGTCTCCCGACGGGCACGTGCTCATCGACGGAGCCCTGCCCGAGTCGGCGCCCCTGATCCGCCGCAACATCGAAGCGTTGGGGTTCACGCTCACCGACGTGAAGCTCATCCTCAATTCCCACGCGCACAACGATCATGCCGGTGGGATCGCGTGGCTCGCGGCGCGCAGCGGGGCGACGGTGGCGGCGACAGCGGCGAGTGCGCGCTGGATGGAGCGTGGCACCAGTAGCAACGATGATCCGCAGTTCGGCCTGAATGCCCCGTTTCCTGCGGTCGCGCGGGTTCGGGTGATTGCCGACGGCGAGGTGGTGCGAGTGGGTCGCCTGGCGTTCACTGCGCATCGGACCGGCGGGCACACGCCCGGTGGCACCACATGGACATGGCAGTCGTGTGAAGGCGCGGTGTGCAAGGATCTCGTGTACGCTGACAGTCAGTCGCCCATCTCGGCCGATGATTTCCGCTATTCCTCGAATACGCGGTATCCGGGGGGCGTCGCCGACTTCCGCCGTGCTCACACGCTCTTCGAGACGCTGCCGTGCGACATTCTGGTGATGCCGCATCCTGCGGCTGCGCAGCTATGGGAGCGGGTCGCGAAGGGTACGATCATCGATCCGCAGGCGTGCAAGCGTCTCGCCGTCACGGCGCGGCTGGCGCTCGACAATCGTCTCGCGACCGAGGCGGCGAGCCCGCCGGTACCGGCCGCTGCAGAGTCGTGGTGGCGTCACGTGCAGGTACTGGCGCACGACTCGCTCAAGGGGCGGGATACGGGTTCGCCCGGCCATGAGAGTGCGGTGCGGTACGTCGCCGCGCAGTTCGCCGCGGCCGGTCTCACTCCCGGCGGTACAGACGGCTGGTTGCAGCGTGTGGACTTCGTGGAGGTCCGGCTCGACGCCGCGGGTGTGGCAGTGGCCCTGCGCGATGGCACGGGACCGTGGACACCACTGAGCGTGGGGCGCGACCTGCGTCTGGCACCGCGCCCCTCCACGGGTGATGTGGAGGCGCCCCTGGTATTTGCCGGTTACGGGCTGTCGTTGCCGCAGTCGGGTGTCGATGATCTCGCCGGCCTCGACCTCAGGGGAAAGATCGTCGTGCACGTGAACGGCGTCCCCAAGGGCCTCTCGGCGCCTCTGCAGGCACACGGCACACGCTCCCGCTGGGCAGCCATGCAACGGGCGGGCGCGGTGGGGATCATCGCCATTGGTGCCGGTGGCACCTGGAGCGAAGCTGGCGGTGCCGGTGGCGTGGCGGTGGCACTGGCCGACACCATGCTCGACGATACCCGCGGGCAGCGGCTCAACGGCACGGTCAACCCGGCGCTGGCCGCGCGTCTCTTCGCCGGGACGAACATTCAGTGGGACAGTGTGGTGGCCCGCGTGGGTCGCGGCGCAAAGCTCCCCACGGCGGCACTCAACCTGTCGCTCCGCGCCACGCTCCCCGTTCTCCGTCGCACGCTGTCGTCACCGAACGTGGTGGGCCTGCTCCCCGGTACCGATCCCACGTTGCGGAGCGAGGTCGTCGTGTACACCGCACACACCGATCACACCGGCACCTTCAAGGGGCCCGCGCTCACTGGTGACAGCATCTTCAACGGCGCGATGGACAATGCGTCGGGTGCAGCCACGCTCATCGAAACGGCGAAGCTCGTGGCGAAGCGTGGCGGCAACAAGCGCACGCTCGCCTTCGTGGGTGTGACCGCCGAGGAAAAGGGGCTGCTCGGATCACGCTACTTCGCCGCGCATCCATCGCTGCGCAACGGGACGATCGTGGCGAACCTCAACACCGACATGTTCCTGCCGCTCATTCCACTCAAGGGCGTGTTCGCCTACGGCTACGATGAGTCGGAACTGGCCGATGATCTCGATGCGGTGACGAAGGCGCGCGGGCTCGCGGTGTATCCCGATCCGGAACCCGAGCAGAACCGGTTCGTGCGCAGCGATCAGTACAGCTTCATTCGGCAGGGGATTCCGGCGCTCGCCTTCAAGGTGGGCTATCGCACCGGCACACCCGAAGAGAAAACGTGGCAGGCGTGGGTGCGCGATCACTACCACAAGCTGAGCGACGACGTCACGCAGCCGGTGGACTTCGCGACGGCTGCGGCGTTCAACGAGATGTACGCCGACCTTGCCATTCGCGTGGCCAACCGCGCCAAACGGCCGGCGTGGCGCACGGACAGCTTCTTCGCGTCGCCGGTGCCCTGACCGTCGTGATCAGCCGGTGCGCGCGAAGGCGCGCACCGGAAACGTGCCCACGCCCACGAGTTTGGGGGGCACGGCGGTGAAGGTGAACCCGTCGTCGGGGAGCGCCGCCAGGCCCGTCAGATGCTCGGCGATCAGGATCTCCTCGCGCAGCAGCACCGAGTGCACCGGTCGCGTGCCACCGTTGGTGTCATCGATATTGAAGGAGTCGATGCCCACCAGCACCGCACCGGCATCGCGCAGCCGCACGGCGGCGGCTTCGGTGAGATGCGGGTGTCCTTCGAAGTAGCGGTCGGTCTGCCAGTGCGCGTCCCACCCGGTGTGCACCAGCACGGCTTTGCCGCGCAGCTGGCGCCCCGCGAACGCTTCGGGGCCGATCGCGCGTGACGTGCGCTGTGTGGCCCGTACCACGAGCGCCGGAATATCCACGAATCGCTCGAGTGCCATTGCCGCCGTGTCGCGCCCGTCCGCGTAGCGATGAAAAGGGCAGTCGATGTATGTGCCCGTGTTCGTCACCAGCTCCACCCGCCCGATGTGAAACTCGGTGCCGGGCGCGTAGCGGGCCCGCGAGTCCTCGCGGCTCAGAAAATCACAGATGACGGGAGCGGGAAGGCCCTTGTAATAGACCTTCCCGCTTTCGATGTGATGGCTGAGGTCGAAATAGCTTGCCACGCCAGCGTCAGCGAATGATGTAGAACTGTTCCTGGCGTGGCCGGAAGAACACGAAGCCATTCTCGGTGAGATGCGCGTCGTCTTCGAACATCACGAACAGCTTCTTGCCGCCCCACTCGGGAATGGCGGTGGCAGTGTTGAGCTCGATGCTGATGTACGACCCGCTCCGCAGGCGTGAATTCTGCGCTGTGGTGTCGCTGCGCAAGGCGCTGCGGAAATCGATGGAGGCACCGAGGCCGTGGCCCTGGGCACCGATGGGGTGCGAGTAGATCATCGCTTCGATGCCACGCTCCTTCATTTCCGCCATCGTGGCATTGAACACCGCGCCGCCCGTGCGTCCCGCGCGCGAGTGCCGCTGCATCAGGGCGTCCTGCAGCGTGTTGGAGTTGGCCATCGCCTGCTTGATGCCCGCCGGTACGTCCTTTTCGCCGGGCTTGAGCACGTAGCCCATTTTCTGCCAGTCGGTATCGAAGCCCATGTAACTGATCCCGAAGTCGATGTGCACCACGTCGCCGCGTTCGATCACGGTTCCCTCCGGGGCCACCGCGAGAAAGCCGCGCGACGTGGCCACGTCACCGGTGGCGCGCTGCACCCGCAGGTCGGGCTGAAACCAGGTGCGTACGCCGGCGGCCCAGAGCATGTCGAAGAGCGCACGACGCACGTCACCCACCGTGGTCCTGCCCGGGGTGATCACCTCATTCGACAGCGCCCGCTTCACGATGGCTTCGGTGACCTTGACCGCCGTGCGGTAGTGCGCCATCTCCTCGGGAATGCGCGTGTCGAGATATTCCTGCGTGAGCTCACCGGCACTCATGAAGGTCTTCTCGGCGTCCGGGCCGAGCGTTTCGGCCAGGAAACGATAGCTATCGTAGCCAAGCGAACGCGTCTGCCCGCGGGTCCCGCGAATGCCAAGACCGATCGTGGCTGGCTTGTACTTCGCGTACAGTTCGCGGAGCGTGGCGGCCGGCGGACGCGGCTCGGTGGTCGGCGCATCGAAGAAGCGCGCCAGATTCTCCTCGGTGTAGCCGGTGATGGCGAACTTCTTGAGCCCCTCGCTGCCGCCATCGATGAACACGAAGAAGTCACGATTGCCCGTGTACGGGCGCGGCGGCGCCACGTACTGCGACAGCGGATCATCGTGAAATTCCTCGTTCACCACGATCCACATGCCCACGCCATGACGGCGCATCATGGGCAGCAGCATCTCGTGTCGCTTGCTCAGCCACTGTTCGCGTATGGCGATCTGCTGCGACCACGGTAAGAGACTGTCGGCTTCCGGCACCCGCAGGCTCGAGGGGCGCGGCTTGGTTGCCGCCACGCGCGTCCGTGGCCGCGTATCCTGCGCCGCGAGCGGCGCGGACGATACGAGCAGCGCGGCGGCCACGGGCAGCAGTACTCCGCGAGTCTGGCGCATCAGTTGGTCGTTCCCTTGCGGTAGTCGAGCTGCGGCTTCTGGTTGCCGAGTACGGTTTCGTACTTGAAGTTGGGGCCGCGCTTGGCGTCGAGTTCCTTCTTCGCTTCGGCGATCGTGGCGGGCGAGGTGAACAGGTCGGCCGCGGTGAGCGCCATCGTCTTGGCGGCCACCATCATCCCCTTCGCCCCGATGCTCATGCCGCCGGCGGCCACGGCCTGCCACGAGTGGGCGGCAGTACCCGGCACCCACGTGGCCGTGCCCAACTGCACCGTGGGCACCATCCAGCTCACGTCACCCACGTCGGTTGAGCCGGCGCCGGGCTGGCCCACCACGAGCGGTTTGATCTTCTGGGTCGCTTCCAGCGCCACCGGCACGAACGCTTCGCTCTTCTGCAGCTTCTCGGCGAACATGCGCTCTTCCGGCGACAGCGTGTAGCCACCCACGCGCTCGAGCGCGCGCTGCTCCACACGCAGCAGCGTTTCGTTCGGCAGCAACGAGTACACCGAGCCGATGAGCTGGAGGTCGTAGCTGGTGCCAGTGCCCATCGCCGCACCCTTCGCGGCGTCGACCACGCGACCCCACACATTTTTCACCACGTTCATGTCCACGTGGCGCACGTAGTAGTACACCTCGGCTTCGTCGGGCACCACATTCGGCGCCTTGCCGCCATTGGTCACCACGTAGTGAATGCGGGTGCCGTCGGGCACGTGCTCGCGGAGGAAGTTGGTCATCACGTTCATCACTTCCACGCCGTCGAGCGCCGACCGGCCGCGCTCCGGCGCGCCGGCCGCATGCGACGAAATGCCGTGGAAGCGGAACTTGCCGGTGATATTGGCCATGGTGCGCTCGCCGGTGGCGGCGTTTTCGTCGCCCGGGTGCCAGGCAATCACGGCATCGACATCGTTGAACACGCCATCGCGCACCATGTACACCTTGCCGCTACCCCCTTCTTCGGCCGGCGTCCCGATCATGCGGATGGTGCCCTTCACCTTGTTGGCGATCATCCACTCCTTCACCGAGATGGCGGCCGCCGTACTTGCGGTGCCGAACAGGTGATGGCCACAGCCATGGCCAGGTGCGCTGGCGCGGATGGGCTTGCGTTCGGGCACGGCATCCTGGGAAAGGCCGGGGAGCGCATCGAACTCACCAAGAATCGCGATGACCGGCTTGCCGCTCCCATACTCGGCGATGAAGGCGGTGGGCTCGCCGGCCACGCCGGCCTTCACGGTGAAACCCGCATTCCTGAGCTCCGCTTGCAGCAGCGCGGAGCTTTTCTCCTCCATGTAGCCCACCTCGGCGAAGCCCCAGATCTGCTTGGCCACACCGGCGTATCGATCGGCGGACGCATCGAGCGCCGCGAGCATGGGGGTGGTATTGAGGGCCGGCTTGGGGAGTGCGGGCTGCGCGACGAGCGGCGCCATCGCCGGCGCCACGGCGCCGACCAGGGACAGGGCGAGCGAGTGTGCCGCGAGCGCCGGGCGGAGACGGCTACGATGCATCGGAGAATCCTCGGGGGGGAACTGGGACGGCCGGCCGGGGCACACACATCGGTGTGAACCCACGGCCGGCCCCGAGTATTCTATACAGCGTACCTCACCCTCGTTATCCGGCGCGCACGGCACTCAGGAAGCGGGACACTTCCGTCTGCAGCAGCTCCGCCATGTGCGACAGCTCCCCTGATGCGAGCGAGAGGTGCCCCGCGGCGGTGCTGGTCTCGGCCGCCGAGTGCGAGACGTCGATGATGCTCGTGCTGACTTCCCGCGTGCCCGTGGCGGCCTCGTGGATGCTCCGCGCGATATCCTCGGTGGCAGCGCGCTGATGCTCCACGGAGCTGTTCACCGACGCGGCCGAGACGTGGAGTCGCTGGATCGCTCCGGAGATGGATTCGATGGCTTCCACCGCATCGGACGTGGCCTTCTGAATGTCGTTCACCTGCCGTTCGATTTCGCCGGTGGCCTCGCCCGTTCGGGTGGCGAGCGTCTTCACCTCGCTGGCCACCACAGCGAATCCGCGACCGGCCTCGCCGGCACGCGCGGCCTCGATGTTGGCGTTCAGCGCCAGCAGGCGGGTCTGGCTCGCAATGTCGGTGATGAGCTTCACCACCCGTGCGATCTGGCCCGACGCCGCCGTGAGTGAGGCGACCACCTCGCCGGCGTGCTGCGCGGCCATGACGGCTTCGCTCGCCGCGTCCACGCTGCGTCGCGACAGATCGTCGATCTGACTGACGGTGGCCGAAATCTCCTCAGTGGCTGCGGCCACCGTCTCCATGCTACGGCTGGTCTGCTCGGCGGCCGCCGCGACCATGGTGGCGTGCGACGTGGTGTGATCCGCCGTCCCGGCCAGTGAATCGGCCGTGGCGCGACTTTCCGTGGCGGCGGCAGCCACGCTGTCCACCACCGTCTTCACCGCGGCCTCGAACTCATCGGCCAGTCGCAGACGCGACGTTTCACTGTCCTTCAGACGCTGCGTCTTGGCCGCCATTTCGTCGGTGGCCGAATTGATGAGCCGGGCCGCACCGCGGAAACTGCCCGGCAGGCCGCGCTCGAGGACGCGCCGCCAGTAGCGCTCTTCGCTGGCGTGCTGCAACGAGGCGCGCGCCTCGCGGATGAACGCGTCCGTGAGGTCGAGCATGTGGTTCACCGAGCTCGCCAGTTGGCCCAGTGGTCCGGCGCGGGAGATACCCAGCACGCGCGGCTCGAGATCACCCTGAGCCGTGCGGGCGCATACCGCTACGATGGTGGCGACATCGGCGTATACGCGGTCCATCTCGGATCGCAGGGCGTCGCGTTCCGCTCGCAATGCATCGCGCTCGGCGAGCAGTGCGGAATTCTGTTCGCTGGCCACGCTCACGCTGGTGGTGCGCGGCCGTACGGTCTTCGTCTTGGTCGTCATAGTGTCCACACCCATTCGGCGTAGGTCATCCCGGTGGTGGCGAGTTCTCCTTCAAGCATGGCCGTGGAGGCGACGAGGCCATCCTTTCGATCCGTGTGTCGTCGTTCGACCGCGCGGAGTGCGTCGTACATCGGCATAATGCGGGCGAGGGCCGAAGCACTCGGGGATCGCCGGTTCGAGTGGTAGCCGATAATCCGTCCCTGGGCATCGAAGGACGGGGTGACATGGGCGAGCACCCAGTAGTGGTCACCGTTGCGCGCCATGTTGTTCACGTAGGCGAAGATCTCGCGCCCGGCCTGCACCTCGTCCCACAGCAGCTTGAAAATGGCGCGCGGCATGTCGGGGTGTCGAATCACGGCGTGCGGCTTGCCGATCAGTTCGTGCTCTTCGAACATCGACACTCGCACGAAGATATCGTTCGTGTATGTGATGTGTCCTTTGAGATCCGTCTTCGAGACGATAATCTCCTCTTCGGCGAATGGCCGGGCGATGCCGGTTGGCGCAACGCGCAGAGCTTCAGTCATGGGCGGGGCAGGATGAGGCGGAGCATAGCACGCCCGACGTCGGGCATCTCAAGAAGAGTGTCGGGCGCTGCCGCCAATTCTGAATGAGGGAATCCCCTACGACGGCGTGCGGGCGCGGTAACTTTCCATGATGAAAACTTCAGGAAACCTCGCGCGCGCCCGGTGGGCCACGCGGGCGCAATTCATGCACCTCGGGCTCATCGCGGGGCTGTTCGGCGCGCACGTGCCCAGTATTGCCGCGCGCTATGCCTTTGACGAACAGCGCCTGGCAGCGGCACTTCTCGCCGCCACGGCCGGATCGGTCACCATGCTGCTGCTGGCCGGTCGCATCATTGCCCGGCTCGGCGCGCGCGCCACGTCGGTAGCCGCCGGCTGGCTGTTCACGGTGGCGTTGTCGCTCCTGCTACTCTTGCCGTCGCCGTGGCTCGTGTTCCCCGTCATGCTGCTCTACGGCGCCGGGCAGAGCCTCTACGACATCGCCATCAATGCCGAAGGGTCCATGCTCGAGCTGCTCGGCGGTCGTGCGGTGATGAGCGGCTTTCACGCCATGTTCAGTGTGGGCGCGATGTTCGGCGCCGCCGCGGCGTCGCTGTTCTTCCGGAACGGGGTGGCGCCCACCACGCAGCTCGCTGCGGCCGGGCTCAGCGTGGCGATGCTCATGACGCTGGCGGCCCGTGGCATGCTGCCGGTGCATCCACCGGCCGACGCCGGCGCGGCGCATTTCGCGTGGCCGCGTGGGCTCCTGCTCATGATCGGCCTGCTCATCCTGTCCGGCATGATGGCCGAGGGGGTGATGTACAACTGGAGTGTGTTGTACGTGCAGCAGGAGCTGGGGGCGCTACCGCAGCGCGCGGCCATCGCCTACGTGACATTCTCGGGGGCCACGGCCGCCATGCGCTTCGCCGGCGATTGGGTACGGGCGCGCGTGGCCGAGCGCACCGTGGTGATCGCTGGCGCGATGCTGTCGAGTATAGCCATGGCGGTCACGCTACTCGCGCATGACGTGACGGTGGCCATGGTTGGTTTCGGGGTGGTGGGGGTAGGGCTCGCGACGGTAGTACCCATTCTATACAACGCCGCCACGCAGGTGCCGGGGGTGAGTCGCGCCGCGGGGATCGCCTCGGCATCGAGCATCGGGTACGTGGGTTTCATGGTCGGGCCACCGATCATCGGGGCCATCGCGCACGCGAGCAATCTGTCGTGGGCACTGTGCACCCTCATTGCCGCGTGCACCGTGCTGGCCTTCGGCGCGACCCGCATTCCCCTTGGGGCAGGGCGTCGGGCGCCTGCCGGCGTCGCCGCATGAGCGCTGGACCGCCGACGCAGCCGGTGGTGGTGTCGTGGAGTGGGGGGAAGGACAGCACGCTCATGCTCGAGCGTTTGCTCGCCGACCCCGCAGTGGTGGTGCGGGCGCTCGTCACTACGGTGTCGACGGTGTACGATCGCGTCAGCGTTCATGGGGTCCGGCGGTCCATTCTGCGGGCGCAGGCCGACGCCCTCGGCCTGCCGTTGCACGAGGTGCCACTGGGCGCCACGGTCACCAACGACGAGTACGAGCAGGCCTTCGCCAGCGGGTTGCAGTCGCTGGCGGAGGCGTACCCGGATACGCGTTCCATGGCGTTCGGCGACCTGTTCCTGGCCGACGTGCGGGCGTACCGCGAGGCGCTCATGGGGCGGCATGGCTGGACCGGGGTGTATCCGCTCTGGGGAGAGGCCACCGTGCCACTGGCACGCTATTTCGTCGACCGTGGCTATGTGGCCACGCTGTCGTGCGTGGATACGCAGCAGCTCGACGGCGCATTCGCCGGGCGCGTGTACGACCATGCCCTGCTCGATGCCCTGCCGTCGTCGGTGGACCCGTGTGGTGAACGCGGCGAGTTCCACACCTGCGTCACGGCCGGGCCCATCTTCTCGCGTGCGATTCCCGTTACGACCGGTGAGCGCGTCCTGCGCGACGATCGCTTCCAGTACTGCGACCTGGTGGAGTGCTGAACGCCAAGCGTTGAGCGGGCGCCTCAGCGGGCGAGCGGGGTGCGCCGGCTTTCCCAAGTGCGCTTTGCGGCCTCCACCTGATTGGTCACGCGCTGCAGCAGCAGGAAGAGCACGGGGGTGGCGAGCACTGAGGCGAGCAGGATCGCCATGGTCGCGACGTCGGTTGTCCCGCCCCGGGCCGCGTGCCACATCATCGTCTGCACGGCGATGAACACGCCGTTGGTGAAGCAGGACACGACGTCGAGGAACCACTGCATGGTGGCGACGATGGGTTGCTGCAGCTTGGCGGGCAGCTTGAGCAGGTCGTCCTTGCCGGGGAAGTTGAACCGCTCCGGATGCGCCGGCAGCGAGCGCCGGATTCTCTCGATGAGCGCCTGGGTCAGCAAGGCGATGACCGGCAGCAGTGCCCAGCTGAAGGGCGAGCGGGGCATGGTATGAGTCACGCGCCCGCTGAAATCGATGGAGCGCGGCACCTCGGCCGGCAGTGACGGATACACGGCCGCGCTGAAGGCCAGCAGAACCGCCATGAGGAGCCACGGAAGCACGCGCCACAGTCGCATGACGCCAATCTCACCAGCGGATGTCCGGACGGCTACAGCTTGCCGTGGTGTCCCGATAAGCTTCAGTGGTCACGACCCCTTCGCCCCGACCGCCGCACCATGCAGATCGACATGACCGCTCCTGCCGCTCCCGCGTCCCTTTCGCCCCTGCAGACCGCCGGCGTGGCCGCTGCCCTCGGCGTAGTGGCGTACAGCATCATCGACGCCACGCCGTGGTTTGCAGCGCAGGGCATTCCGCAGGGCGCGGTGCAGTTCCTCTGGCTGTTGTTCGTGATGTTCGGGTCGGGGCTGTGTGGGTGGCTCAACACCGATCGCGCTTGGCGCTGGGCCACCGTATTGCTGGCGGTGCAGCCGATCCTGATGCTCGTGATCACCGCCATTCGCGGAGAGCCGGACGATTCACCGGCCACCATTCCGGCCCGCACGTCGGCGTTCATCGCCGCCGTGTTCGTCGCCACCGTGAGCCCGTTCGCCCTGATTGCGTCGGCAGCCATGGCCTCGAAACGGAAAAGCGAGGCGCGCTAGGGCGCGTTAACGGAGGGGGGACGGGGGACGTCCAACGGGCGATTCCGGCACTATCGCCGGCCGAGCCCGAGCCACGGTTCCCCCTCGTATACCACTCCATGAAGCGATTTGTGCTGACCCTCGCGGGGCTCGCGGCATGCGGCTCCAGCGACGGGATCGCGTCGTCCACGCCGGCGCCCATCGTACCGGTTGTTCAGCAGGTGACCGTCACACCGGCAACCCTCACGATCGCGCCGGGCGCCACCTCACCGCTTACCGCGAGCACGCTCACGGCGACCGGCGCCGCCGTGGCTGGTGCCACCGTGACCTGGAGCAGCGGGGCCCCGCAGGTCGCCACTGTTTCAGCGACTGGCGTCGTCACGGGCGTGAGCGTGGGTACCGCGGTGATCACGGCCGCAGTTGGTAGCGTCACCGGTACGAGTACCGTGACCGTGCGCACCACCGCACCGACCGGGGTCTTCCAGACGACGGTTCCGCCGATCGACTTCAATGTGGTCCCCGCGCGACCGACCGATGTCGCCGTCAGCCTGAGTCTCTACTCCGCCACCGCCCGCACGGTGACGCTCACGTTGCTGGAAAGCGGACGCACGGTGACCGCCACGCTGCCGGCGGGTGAACCCACGGTGCTCGAGCTGACGGGGCTCACTCCGGATCGGGCGTATCGCTACCGCATCACGGCCACGTCGCCCGCGCTCAACTACGAAGGGCAGGTGCGCACCGCCCGCGCGACCGGCAGCAGCTATCGGTTCGTGATGCAGGCCGATTCGCATCTCGACGAGAATTCCGATGTGAACGTGTACACCAACACGCTGCGGAACATGCTGGCCGACAGTGCCGACTTCCTCGTCGACCTGGGCGACACCTTCATGTCCGACAAATATGCGGACTATCGCGACGCGGCCGCGCACTACGTCGCGCAGCGCTACTACTTCGGACTCGCCGGGACACAGCTTCCCTTGTATCTCGTGCAGGGGAACCACGACGCGGAAACCGGGTGGCTGAGTGCGAATGCGTCGTGGGCGGCGTCGCAGCGGCTGCGCTGGTTCCCCGCAGTGTCCCCCAACACGTTCTACTCGTCGGGCGCGACGGCGGCGCTGCCCCGGAACTACTACGCGTGGCGGTGGGGGGATGCGCTGTACATCGCGCTCGATCCGTTCGCCTTCACGCCCTCCAAGCCCAGTACCACTTCCACGAGCTGGACGTGGACGCTCGGGCAGGAACAGTACAATTGGCTCACGAGAACCCTCGAGAGCAACACGGCGAAATACACCTTCGTCTTTCTTCACCATCTCGTTGGCGGGCAGGGCTTCGAGGCGCGCGGTGGCGCGGAGGCATCGCGATTCTTCGAGTGGGGCGGGGCGAATGCCGACGGCACGATGGCCTTCGCGCAACGCCGTCCGGGGTGGGCGTTGCCCATTCACGATCTTCTCGTGAAGCATCGCGTCTCGGCGGTGTTTCACGGGCACGACCATCTGTACGTGAACCAGCTGCGCGACGGGATCCGGTATCTCGAGGTGCCGCAGCCGAGCTTCGCACGCGAGAACGCGACGGCCAGTGCCGCCGATTACGGCTATGCCTCGGGCGTTCTGCTCGGCAGCTCCGGACACATCCGGGTTACGGTGGGGCCCACCAAAGCCACCGTCGCCTACGTGCGCTCACGGCTCACGGCCGGTAACGGCGTGATCGCCGATCAATTCGACATTCAGCCCTCACGATGATGCACCGCTCACTGCCGGCATCCGCGTTTGCGCTCACCCTCGCGCTGGTCTCGGCATGTGGGGGCGATAGCGCCACGGCTGGGCCCACGACCACCACGCCCACGCCTCCACCCACCACCACGACGTTCGCCGTCACCAGTTCCGGTGTGGTCAACGGTACGCTGCCCACCACCTTCACGTGTGACGGCGAAGCCAAGTCGCCTCCGCTCGCCTGGTCGGGCGCCCCCGCGGGGACGGTGGAGTACGCCATGCTGATGAGCACCGTTCCCACGGCCGGAGCGACGAAGTACAGCTGGGTGCTGTACGGTATTCCGGCGACGGTGACCAGCATTCCCGTGGGCAGCTCGGTCGGTTCGGTGGGGCAGGCCGACGACGGGGCCGGCACCAACTACGCGCCCCCGTGCTCGCAGGGGCCGGGGCTCAAGCAGTACACGATTCAGGTGTACGCGCTGTCGGCCGCGGGGCGTGTCACGACGTCCCCGTCGCAAACCACCGGGGCCGTGCTCCTCGAGACCATTCGCGCGATCACGCTGGGGTCGGCCTCGATGTCGGTCGGCGTCAATCGCACGCAGGCCATGATCAACTGCGGATACGTGCGCGCGTCGGTGACGCCGTGGCGCACGGCCACGAGCGTGGACGTGACCTGTGATTCCACCT
>Ga0315903_10007511_pt1 | contig 13627 bp, 15 predicted proteins | sample LakEriMetagenome_7_FD_203524 | JGI IMG/M metagenome (GOLD analysis project Ga0315903, IMG submission 203524) | Freshwater fungal communities from buoy surface, Lake Erie, Ohio, United States - Buoy 2 MA119 | ecosystem: Environmental > Aquatic > Freshwater > Lake | place: USA: Lake Erie, Ohio...
TGGATTAGAGGATGTAACAAATGGATAAGTTCCATGATCAACATCTAACAAAGTTCCCTGCGATCCTTCAAGAAGGACAACTTTGCCTTGCTGCAAAGCTTGATCTAGAAGTAGTGAGGTATCTGTGACATAAGGCTTTAAAATTTCGGCATACCCCAAATACTCATCTATCACTTCTTGTACTGTAATTCCCTTGCGATTAAAAACCTTAACTAGTATCTGATTTTTATCATGGAGTGCTGCTTCAATCTTCTGTCTTAAAATAGATTGATCAAATAGATCTTGAACTCTAATTCCAATTCGATTTATCTTGTCGGCATAGGCAGGCCCAATTCCACGGCCTGTTGTGCCAATCTTTGATTTTCCTAAAAATCTCTCTGAGACTTTATCGATTGTTCGATGATATGGGGTAATCAAATGCGCATTTGTTGAGATTTTAAGCTTTGAGGTGTTAATACCCCGCTCATTTAATCCTTTAATCTCCTCAAGCAATACCGCTGGATCAATTACAACACCATTTCCAATTACTGGAATTACATTTGGAGATAAAATTCCTGAAGGCAGTAAGTGAAGTGCGTATTTTTGATCACCTATTACAACTGTGTGTCCTGCGTTATTGCCACCTTGATAGCGGACTACATAATCAACCTGATCGCCTAAAAGGTCGGTTGCTTTTCCCTTGCCCTCATCGCCCCACTGCGCACCAAGTAAAACAACGGCTGGCATCTTCTTCTCCCATTATTAGTAACTTTAAAGGTGAGCCACTTTGCTTAAAACCTCTTTAGTTGTAATTTCCTTACGGGATTACGGCCAATTCCACCACATTTGGGGCGGTTTTAGAAATCACCGCCCCAATCGGGTGCTTCAAATCTGGCCTAATAAGCACCAAGCAGAAACAACGCCTTTTTAAAGAGGGCTGAAAGGGCTGTGGTTAATGTGCCTGAGGCAAGTAGCCGCTCAAGCAGGGTAATTAAGGTGATCAAAGTTGCAGTTAACATAAAGCTCCATTTCTATATTTTTTGCATGGGCTTTATCAGATTTAGCAAGCCTATCTAAAGGCTAAAAGTAAAAAATTTTAAATTGCTTCTGGTGGGGAAAACTTATCGCTGATAACCTCATCCTTACTATGAGTAGTGAATCTTTTGAAAACTTGTCTTATGAAGATCGCACATTCACTCCTTCACAAAGTTTTATTGATAAAGCAAATGCAAAAGGTGATATTTATAAAGAGGCGGATACTGATCGATTAGCATTTTGGGAAAAACAGGCAAATAGATTGCATTGGGATCAAAAATGGAATCAGGTTGTTGATTGGCAACTACCTTTTGCTAAATGGTTTGTTGGTGGGAAATTAAATGCAAGCTACAACTGCCTAGATCGACATGTAATTGAAGGCAGGGGGGATCGAGTTGCTTTCTACTTTGAAGGAGAGCCTGGGGATACTCAAACAATTACCTACGCAGAGCTTTTATCAAAGGTTTGCAAAGCAGCCAATGCTTTAAAGGAGCTTGGAATTAGGCAAGGTGATCGAGTTGCGATCTATATGCCAATGATTCCAGAGGCAGCGATTGCAATGCTTGCTTGTGCAAGATTAGGTGCGATGCACTCTGTAGTTTTTGGTGGATTTTCAGCCGACTCATTGTTATCTCGAATTCAAGATGCTGATGCCTCATTGGTAATTACCGCAGATGGTGGTTTTAGAAAAGGAGCTGCCTTTGCATTAAAGCCTGCTGTGGATGAAGCGTTAAAGGGTAAGACAAATGTTAAGAATGTATTGGTAGTAAAGCGCACTGGACAAGAGACAAAGTTTGATGCTTCAAAAGATATCTGGTGGCATGAAATAGTTGATAAGCAATCTGATCAGCATGCGTGTGAGTTCTTTGATTCAGAAAATGGCTTATTCATTCTCTACACTTCAGGAACTACAGCAAAACCAAAGGGTATTTATCACACTACAGGTGGTTATTTAACCCAAGCAGCATTTACCCATCACGCAGTCTTTGATTTAAAGCCAGAGAAAGATATCTATTGGTGCACCGCAGATATTGGTTGGATTACTGGCCACTCATATGTGGTTTATGGGCCGCTGATAAATGGTGCGACTCAGGTGATGTATGAAGGAACCCCCGATACCCCAAGTAAGGGGCGGTTATTTGAATTAATCGAAAAATATAAAGTCAGCATTTTATATACCGCACCAACTTTGATTAGAACTTGGATGAAGTGGGGGGATGAGTATCCAAACAAATCTAATCTTTCATCCCTTCGCCTACTTGGCTCAGTCGGGGAACCAATAAATCCGGAAGCCTGGATGTGGTATCGAGAAGTGATTGGAAAAAACAATTGCCCAATTGTTGACACCTGGTGGCAGACAGAGACTGGCGCAATCATGATCTCACCATTACCTGGAGTTACTGCAACAAAACCAGGGAGCGCAATGAAACCACTTCCTGGAATTTCTGCTGAAGTTGTCGATGATGAAGGCAAATCTCTGGGCAATGGCAGAGGAGGTTATCTAGTTTTAACAAAGCCTTGGCCATCCATGATGCGTAGTGTTTGGAATGAACCCATTCGTTACAAAGAAACCTACTGGTCAAGATTTAGTGGAGTTTATTTTGCAGGAGATGGGGCAAAGTTAGATAAAGATGGGGCAATTTGGTTACTTGGACGTGTTGATGATGTTATGAATGTATCAGGACACCGTATCTCAACAACTGAGGTTGAATCAGCACTTGTCTCTCATGATGCGATCGCAGAGGCCGCAGTAGTTGGCGCTAATGATGAGATGACTGGGCAGGGCATTGTTGCATTTGTGATTTTAAGGGGCGGAATTGAATCAGCCACAGGAGATGCCTTAGTAAAAGAGCTACGAGACCATGTTGCTAAACAGATTGGCCCAATTGCAAAACCAAGGCAGATCATGGTGGTTGCGGAGCTGCCAAAAACAAGAAGTGGCAAGATTATGAGGCGCCTGCTGCGCGATGTTGCAGAAAATAGAGCGGTAGGAGATTCAACAACACTTGCTGATCCAAATGTTATGAAGTTAATCTCTGAAGGTTTAAATGCTGGAAAAAGTGAGGATTAATTCTCTTTCTGTAACAAAACATCTATCTCTGCTCTTATCTCTTTCATTACTGAAGGCAAATGCGACTCCGTATAGGTATATACCTTTGATGGTTTTATGTAATCATCTGCCAAACTCCAGGATGAAACAATAAACAAAGTAGCAACTAGGTATAAAACAAATGCTGCACGTGCCACAGACAGAACTGCACCTAAGAATGAATCTATTAACTTAAAAGGTGGCACAAAAAGTACTTTGCGAAATAGTGAGCCGATTTTGCCAAGCAAAAACTCACCTAATGTTGCACCAAGCAAAATAGCAAGTAGTGCCAAACCCACTTTTTGGAGCTCACTTTGCCAAGTTGATAAGTAATCAATTGCAGCTGCTAATCCCAAAACACCACCTGCGATATATCCAATGGTGCTAAAAATAGATTTAATCAAGCCGTTCTTATAGCCACCATAAAAGGCTATTAATAAAATTAAGACAACGATAGAATCGAAGTAATTCATAACTTGATCCCAAAAGCTTTTTCAACCTGTTCAAATAATTGCTTCTTATTTGTATAAGCACCAATCTTTGTACCAACATTCTGACCCGCTTCATTAACAAACCAGGTCACTGGTACTCCTGGGCCAATGATCGATTTTGATACTCCATCGAGATCCTCAAGGTGGGGCCAGCTAATGCCGCTCTTTTTAATATATTCAATTGCATCCTTTTTTGAACTCTCCTCCACATTTATGCCAAGCATCTGTATTTGACCAGATTCAAATGAGGCGGTTTTATAAAGATCAACAAAGTAAGGCATCTCTTCCTTACAGCCTTCGCACCATGATCCCCAAACATTTATGACCATTGGACCTTTTAATTGATGAAAATTGATTGAAACCTCACCACCCAAACATGGCATCAGCGTTGATTTATCTGCAGTCTCCAAAAGTTTAATCTCATCACAACCTGGTACAAATCCAAGTGAGCTTTCCTGTGTACTGGATGAACAGGATGAAATCAGTAAGGTTGTTATAACTAGAATTGAAATTTTCTTCATTTGAAATCAGCCTCAACCTTCACCATTCGCGCTGCCGTTGCCGGATCCATCTCACCTACTCCAAATGATGGACAGTACTTGGCGAGTGGGCAAGCACCACATGCTGGATTTCTTGAGTGACAAACCCGCCTGCCATGCCAGATTAATCGCTGCGACAAGTTTGTCCACTCTTTTCTTGGTATTAAATCTCCCACCTCAAACTCAACTTTTACTGGATCTAGTGATTTACTCCAACCAAATCTTCGACTTAATCTTCCAAAATGTGTGTCCACGGTTATGCCAGGAATACCAAATGCATGGCCTAAAACCACATTTGCAGTCTTTCTGCCTACGCCAGGTAAGGTAATCAAGCTTTCTAAATTATTTGGCACCTTTGCACCGAACTCAGTAATTATCTTGTTACTAAGTGATTTAATATTTTTAGCCTTTGCTCGATAAAACCCAGTTGACTTAACCAATCTTTGGATATCGTTTATCTCAGCTTTCGCCATTTTTTTTGGGTTTGGATACTTTTTAAATAAAGCTTGTGTGGTTTGGTTCACTCGTTTATCAGTGCATTGCGCAGAAAGAACTGTTGCAACTAGTAGTTGAAATGGAGTCTTGTAATTTAACTCGCATCTGACATTTGGATAGGTTTTAGTGAGAATCCGATAGATCGCCCTTGCTCGAACTTTCTTTTCAGCCAAACTCTCTCGCATTTGCCCAAGATTACGCTGATTGGAGTTGGAGTGCCTATCAGCAGTATCCTTAAGGGTATGCCCGCAAAAAATGAAGAAGAGGTAGTAAGAAGAGCCCCTCTTTTTGCTGCAATTGATGATGCTTCTGCAGCTAGTTTGCGTGCCTCAATGATAGGTATAAAGATCTCAAAGGGTCAGGTTTTATTCAAAGAAGGAGATCCAGGAGATCGCTTATTTGTTGTAGTTGAGGGAAAATTAAAACTTGGCACAACCTCAAATGATGGAAGAGAAAATCTCTTATCGATTTTGGGACCTGGAGATATGTTTGGTGAGTTATCCCTTTTTGACCCAGGACCACGAACAGCAACTGCTACCGCAGTTGTTGACTCTAAGTTACTGGCCCTTGCAAATGATCAGGTTATTGGTTGGGTTACAGAGCACCCATCAGTCTCACTTCAACTATTAAAGCGTTTATCGCAGCGCCTAAGACGAGCAAATGATGTGTTATCAGATTTAGTTTTTGCTGATGTGCCAGGACGGGTTGCAAAAGCGATAATTGAATTGGGTGAGCGATTTGGAACCAAAAAAGATGATGGTCTGCATGTTAACCATGAGTTAACTCAAGAGGAGCTTGCGCAATTAGTTGGAGCATCTCGTGAGACTGTTAACAAAGCCTTAGCTGATTTTGCGTCCCGCGGCTGGGTAAAGCTTGAACCAAGGGCGGTAATTGTTTTAGATTATGAAAGATTAGTTAAACGCGGTAAGTAATTACCTCATAAACAAAGCGTTAAGCCGTTTAGTAGTAAAGAAAAGTCCAACAACAACCATCACTAAAAAGTAGGCGATATGCCCTAGTAAGGATAGATTAACTATTCCTAGGGATAAATTTCTGATCATCTCAATCGCATGCCAAAGTGGCAGTGTCTTGATTATAATTTGAGCCCACTCTGGAAAAACAGATAGTGGATAGAAAGAGCCAGAGAACAAAAATATTGGTAGCAGTGAAATATTGATTAACCCCATCTGTTGATAAGATTTAAAGTAAGAGGTAATTGCCATTCCAATTGAGGCAAAGCCAAATGCAATTAAAACAGCGGCTGGGATAGCTAATACCCCCCACCAACTTGGGATTAACCCCATTGGGGTGGCAACAGCCATAAAACCAACTGCGTAGGCAAAGCCACGAAGGAGTGCAGTCAAGATCTCACCTAATGCAACATCTAGTGGACCAAGGGATGTTGCAAGCATTCCATGATAGATCTTTCCTTCATGAAGTTTCCAGTAAACATTCCAGGTTGAATCATAGATAGCACCATTCATCGCGCTAGTTGCAAGTAGGCCTGGGGCGATAAACATTGCGTAACTTACAACCTGGCCATTTGAAACTTGGATATCACCAATCAGTGTGCCAACTCCGTAACCAAATGAGAATAAATACAAAAGTGGCTCTAAAAAGCCAGATACAACTGGAAACCAATTTGAGGATTTAAGTGCCACCAACGATCGCTCTAAAATTACATGAGACCGTCCTGCGTAATGCTTTGCTCCCATTCGGTTTGCCTGCCGCTCTGCAATTGAGACCGCTACTGAGATCAACATTATTTTGCCAATCTCTTTGTGTAGTTACTAAATGCGAAGTAGAGACCAACAACAAGAAGAGCAAACATATAGATAAGATGAAAAATTAATGTAGTAGTTGGTATTTGATGCCCATATGTTAAAAACCTACCTAGATCTGTTGCATGCCAAAGAGGTGAAATCCAGCCAATCCATTGCAAAAATGTTGGCATCAACTCAAGTGGGTAAAATGTTCCAGAGAATAAAAACATCGGCATCACAATAAAGCGGCCAGTAATCAACATAAATACATCTTCATTTTTTGCCCTAGCAGCAAGTGCCATGATCAATGCACCAAAGCTCGCTCCGGCAAATATGGCAGCAGGAATTGCTAGCCATGCTGTTGGTGAATCAAGAGCGCCAAAAAAGTAGAGTGCAATCCAATAAATAACCACGGTAAAGGTTGTTCTAAGGAGGGCTGCTACAAATACGCCACCTGCAATATCGCTACCAGTAAGTGATGTCGAATTCATGGCGAAGAAGTTTTTAACCCATTTAAACCCTTCAAAGGTTGGAAAAATTACCTCATCCAACATTCCTTGAATTGCTGCTGTTGCTAACAATGCCGGAGCTAAAAAGGTTAAATACTCAACCCCGCCTAAGCCATCCTTGCTATCAATTAATGAACCAACCCCAATTCCAATTGATAGTAGATACAAAATTGGGTTGGCAATTGCTACAAATATAATTATTCGAGTCCACTTGATCATATTTAAGACCCGAGCTTCAACTACATACCTAAACCCAGTTTGTGAAACTCTTCTTTCTGCAGTTTTTGTTCTCATTATTCGATTAATGATCTTCCGGTAAGGCGTAGGAATACATCCTCAAGTGAACTTCTTCTAACCAGTGATGTGTTTGGGTGAATATCTGCTGCCACAATTTTGGCAAGTAAATCTTCGCCAGATTCGGTGTATAACAACAATCTATCTGGCAGCTCTTCAAGGCGTTCTGTAAATGATTGAAGTTTTTCAACCATCTGTGAGTTTCGATCTGAACCAAATCTAACCTCAAGCACCTCTTTAGTTGAGTACTTTTTAATCAACTCAGCAGGGCTTCCTTCAGCCATGATCTCACCCTTATCCATCACCATTAATCGATCACATAATTGTTCTGCTTCATCCATATGATGGGTGGTGATAAGTAAGGTGATACCTTTTTCTTTTAATCTAAATAATCTATCCCACAAAATATGTCTTGCTTGTGGATCAAGTCCCGTTGTTGGTTCATCTAACATCAAGATATCTGGATCAGAAACTAAGGCTCTAGCAATTGTTAGCCGTCTTTTCATACCACCACTTAGGGATTTAACCTTTGAGTTCTTTTTGTCTAATAATTGAGCAAACTCAAGTAACTCATCTAATTTGTTTCTAACACTTGACTTAGGTAGCCCAAAGTAGCGACCATAGATATAAAGGTTTTCGGCGCAAGTTAACTCCTCATCTAAGTTATCCTGCTGAGGAACCACACCAAGGTGTGCTCTAATTTGTGGCCCAAATTTTTGCGGATCCTTGCCTAATATACTTACTTCCCCTGATGTTCGCTCTGAGGTAGCGCCAATAATACGCATCGTGGAGGATTTTCCAGCACCGTTTGGACCTAGTAATCCAAAGGATTCACCCTGTTTAACTGAGAAATTAATCCCATTAACAGCGGTGAAATCGCCAAATTTTTTCACTAGATTTTTAACCTCGATTAAATTCATGAACTAAGTGTATACGTAAATGACTTTCCTGAAGGTAATATTTAATCGGTATTGGGTTAATCTGAAATGCGTTACTACATAATATTAGAATTAACTAGATCTTTTTACTGCTGTGACAATATTAAATCCATGTGTAGTGATGTTTTCAAAACCATGCTGCCGCAGTTTTGAAATTACTTCTCTTGTCGTTGATACTCCAGACCGCTCTGGCCCAGAGTCAATTGAAATCCACTTTATTTTATCTTTATTACGCATGAGTCCTTCTAAAGCTTCCGGTTCATGACCCTCGCAATCCATCTTTACCAAAATTGGACCACTTAAGTTGTATTTTTCAATCACGGAATCTAAAGTTCTTGCTGCAACCTCTATTTCAACTGCATCACCCGAAGGTATGTGAAAGCTTGAATCCGCACTTGTAGGTTTTAAGTAGAACTTTAAAACCGCTGACTTATCAGAAACTGCAATTGGCTCAATATTTATTTCAGTTTCCTTAAGGTTAAATTCTATACACTTTAAAACTACTGGATCAGGCTCGACTGAAATAATTTTCGATAACCCAGAGAATTTGATACTAGCAAAATATGAGAATTCACCAATATTTGCGCCAACATCCAGTATAGCTTCTGGGATATCGCTGCCAAGTATTTCATCTATTTTGTAACGACGCCACATTCTCTCGCCTGCAAAATCAAAACCTCTAATGAAACGACTGATGCGGAATCCGTTTTGGAACATGATTTGTTGATTTCCAACAGTAATTTTATGAATGAAATATTGTGGAAATTTTTCCACAGCAATTTTTGAGTAGGTTCTTATCTTAGAATGAGAGAGGAAACTAATTAGCGTACTTATGAATACGATGTATTTTACATACAGATTTTCAGGTAAATAAAATGCGGGTTTATTTATTATATAATTTTTAGATGTTTGATAAAGAGCCTTGAAAGCAGTCATTTAATTTCAACAATGAGCTCGATTTCAACTGGAGCATTTAATGGCAATTCTGCCACCCCAACTGCAGTTCTTGCATGCTTACCATTAACATCTCCGAAAACATTAATTAAAAACTCACTAGCACCATTTATTACTCCAGGAATTGCTGTAAAGCCTGGCGCGCAATTAACAAAGCCGCCAACTCTGATAACTCTTTCAATCTGATCAAGATCTGTAACTAATGAGATTGCAGCTAGGGCATTTAGGGCACATATCTGAGCAAACTCTTTGGCTTCCTCTGCTGTTACTTCCCTTCCAACCTTGCCCTCTTTAAGTAATTTGCCATCAACTACAGGCAGTTGTCCTGCAGTAAAGACTAGGTTGCCACTTTTAACCGCTGGAACATATGCCGCAACTGGGGCTGCAGCGGTTGGCAAAGAAAGCCCAAGGGATGAAATCTTTTCTTTAACACTCATGCAATTACTCGCTTCATGTATGCAACTAATTGATCTCCGCCTCCAGGGGCAGGAACTACCTGAATTAACTCCCAACCTTCAGAGCCCCAGGTATCTAGGATCTGCTTTGTTGCATGTGTCAGTAATGGCACGGTTACATATTCATACTTCATTTTTTATTCCTTTTTTATCTTATTGAGAAAGTGCTGCTTTAACCAGTGATGAAACCCAACCACCATCTGCCTTGCCAGCAATCTTAGGTTGCAAAACTTTCATAACCAATCCCATGCCGGCAGGACCTGCCGCATTTGTCTCAGCAATCGCATCCGTAATCAACTTCTTTATATCCGCCTCACTTAATTGCTCAGGCAAATAGAGGGCAATAACTGCTGCCTCCTCTTTTTCCTTATTAGCTAAATCATCACGCTTTGCATTTGTATAGGCTTCAACAGCTTCACGGCGCTTTTTAGCCTCCCGAGATAAAACAGTAATAACCTCAGCATCACTTAACACCTTCGCACTCTTGCCTGCAACCTCTTCATTAGTAATGGCAGCAAGGAGCATTCTGATAGTTCCGCTTTTAACCCCATCCTTTGAGCGAATCGCATCGGTTAAATCTGACTGTAGTTTTTCTTTTAGTCCCATAGCGGTATCTTCTCATGCCTATGGCATACAAAGTGCGCTCATCCTCCCTGCCCCTACTCCCTAAGGGTGCTAAACCAATCAAGGTTCTGCATTTTTCAGATCTTCATCTGCACCCAAGAAAAAAGCGTGAGATTGCAGATATCAAAACCTTTATTAATCTAAAGCCTGATTTAGTTATTAGCACAGGTGATTTTTTAGCCCACAAAGACGGGGTTGATATGGCACTTGATGCGCTGGATGAGCTCCTTGATTTACCAGGGTTATTTGTCTTTGGCTCTAATGATTATTATGCGCCTAGTTTTAAAAATCCGCTCTCTTACTTAAAAAAAGATGATGGTGAGCGCAAATTAGGTGAGAAGCTTCCATGGCAGAGATTGCAAAAACAGTTAACAAAACGAGGTTGGCTTGATTTAAATCACAATAAAGTTAAGTTAAAGGTAAATGGTGTGGTAATTGAAGCACGCGGTACAGATGATGCTCACTTAGAGTTAGATGATTATCGAATGGTTGAAGGCAAAGTAAGTAAGGTTGCAGATATTGCAATTGGTGTAACCCATGCCCCATATGAACGAGTACTTGCTGCAATGGCGCAAGATAAGTTGGATTTAATTTTTGCTGGTCACACTCATGGTGGTCAGATTAGATTGCCTTGGATTGGTGGTAGTAAATCACTTACCACAAATTGTGATTTAGAAAATTGGCGATCTCGTGGAGTTACAAAGGTAAATGATGAGCCATGGCTTAATGTCTCAGCTGGTATGGGCATGAGCCCATTTGCACCCATTAGATTCTCCTGCCCACCTGAAATCTCCCTAATAACCTTAACCGCCTAAGGTAGGCTTTAATAATGAATCTAATTTCAAATAAATTACATCGCCTTTACTTAGTAATCGCACTTCTTCTAGTAATCCCAGATACCTTTTATTGGTACACATTAAATGATTACACAAATTACCAAACAGCGTTCACTGCGATCACTGGTTCAACAGGTCTAACCTGGTTGCTAGTAAGCTACCTTGCGCTATTTTTTGCCATCTTTGCTCAAAACCTTGAGATGCGAGCCTTCTTAACTGTTGTGGCTTTTATAACCAGAATCTTTTTTTTGGTTTGGCTAACTGATATCTGGCGAGCAAATGAGGTCTCATTTACTCAATTACTTCAAAATGTCTTTGTTAAGACAGGAGAGGCGCCATATGTGGAGGCCTTTGCCACCATTGCCCTTGCTCCACTTGTCCTTGCAATAGTGGTTCAAAAAACACGCATTGCTAATCTTCTTACCGGTTTAGTTAACTTCCTTAAATCACCATCTAATAAAACCCACAAGGTAGTTTTTTACAGTATTTTCATGGCTGCGTACTTAGTATCAACTGTGGTGATGATTAGATCTCTCCTAGATAATTATGAGCTTGCTGCTTCAGATCTACCAGGTGGATTTCAGCAGAGTCTAATTTGGCTAATTTTCCTTGGAGTAATTCAGGTTGCACTTAAGTTGCTAATTTTAGGTTTTGGATTACTAGCCTCGTTATGGGCCTGGATTAGCTGGCAATCAGATATCAAGACAGTTTTAGGCCATATGAAGGATTTTAAATTATCTGAGTACTTAACTAGAAAAGTTGCCTCCTATCTATACACCTTCTACTTTGTATTTATCATTGGCTTGGCAGCGATTGGAATTCCAATATTTGCCTCAACCACATATGGAATTAATCAAGATTATGCTGCATTTCCAATGGTTGCTCTAGCCGGAGTAGTTGTTACCTTCTTAGTAATTCTTGCGATCCGCTTAGTGTTTGAGTTAGCGGTTGCAATAATCCATATCGCAGAAAATACTAAGGGTGGGTTGCGTAAGTAGTTTAAAACTCAGCTGCGACTAGCTCTGCAATTTGCGCAGTATTTAACGCTGCACCTTTTCGAAGGTTATCCCCACAGACAAATAGCTCAATTGCATTTGGATCATCAAGTGATTTTCTAACCCGTCCAACCCAGGTTGGATCTGTGCCAACAACATCAGCAGGGGTGGGAAACTTATAATTTTCTGGATCATCAACTAACTCAACTCCTGCTGCATTTCTCAATACCTCTTGGGCTACAGAGCGTGAAACTTCCTTATCAAAAATTGCATGTACTGCTAATGAGTGGGTAGTTAATACAGGAACTCGAACACAGGTGGCTGAGACCTTTAAATTTGCAAGTCCTAAGATTTTTCTCGATTCATTTCTCACCTTGAGCTCCTCAGATGAGTAACCATCCTCCTTTAGTGAGCCTGCCCATGGAATTACATTGTGGACAAGTGGATCTGAAAATGGGCCAAAATCCTTAACTACTTTTCTGATATCTCCTGCTTCATCTCCTACTTGTTTATTTGCAACTAAATTAGTTTGTGCTCTCAAAATATCTAAGCCACTTTGCCCAGCACCAGATGCAGCTTGGTAGGAGGCAACGACTAACTCTTTTAAGCCATACTCTTTATGCAAAGCTCCCACTGCAACAATCATCGAAAGGGTTGTGCAATTTGGGTTAGAAATAATCCCTTTTGGCCGATTTTTTATCTCTTGCGGGTTTACCTCAGGCACAACCAATGGCACATCTTTATCCATTCGAAACGCACCAGAGTTATCTACAACAACAGCTCCCTTGCTTGCAGCAATAGGCGCCCATTCTTTAGATACTTCATCCGGCACATCAAACATTGCAATATCAATTCCTTCAAATGCCTCGGGAGAAAGTGCAACGACTATTAACTCCTCACCCCGACAGAGAAGTTTTTTACCAGCACTTTTTGCAGAGGCAATTAATCTAATCTCGCCATAGATATTTTCTCGCTTAGATAAAATATCAAGCATTACTGTGCCGACAGCTCCGGTTGCCCCAACTACTGCAAGAGAAGGTTTCTTACTCATCGGCCGCTCCCACCATAAACAACAGCCTCAATTTGATCTGCATCTAAATCAAAGGCGGTATGTGCTGCTTTAACACCTTTATCAAGATCAGAACTCCTACAAACAATTGAGATTCGAATCTCAGAAGTTGAAATCATCTCAATATTTACGCCAGCATCAGAAAGGCAGGCAAAGAAGGTTGCAGTTACTCCTGGGTGGCTTCTCATACCAGCACCAATTAATGACAATTTGCCGATCTGATCATCATATTGAATTGAGGCAAAACCAATCTCACCTTGAATGCGCTTTAAAACAGCTGTTGCATTAGCTCCTTCTGTTTTTGGTAATGTGAAAGAGATATCTGTTAAACCAGTTGCTGCTGCTGAAACATTTTGCACAATCATGTCGATGTTTATGTCAGCATCTGCTATAGCTTGAAATATTGCAGCTGCCATACCCGCCCTATCTGGAACCCCAACTATGGTCACCTTTGCCTCACTTTTATCATGAGCTATTCCTGCGATTATTGCTGCTTCCATTTCGCCCCCTTCTGGATGATCCTTAACCACCCAGGTTCCTTCCTTGTTGGAAAAAGATGATC
>Ga0315903_10007517_pt1 | contig 13621 bp, 5 predicted proteins | sample LakEriMetagenome_7_FD_203524 | JGI IMG/M metagenome (GOLD analysis project Ga0315903, IMG submission 203524) | Freshwater fungal communities from buoy surface, Lake Erie, Ohio, United States - Buoy 2 MA119 | ecosystem: Environmental > Aquatic > Freshwater > Lake | place: USA: Lake Erie, Ohio...
GACTCGTTGTATCGCGATGAAACGTTTCTGTATACCCCTGCAGATACGGGTGATTATTATTGGCGCGTGCGGTGGATGCTCGATCCTGTATCAGCTTCAGGGCCTTCTTATCATGATGGACCCATCTGGAAATTTGTAGTGAAAGATTCTCTTTCGACCGACCCGGAGCCTCCTACACCGGGGGAGTGCGTGAACACGTGCGATGGACCCACGATTTATCCCTCGGAACGTGTGCCTGTTACAACGGCTGTCGTAGGCAATGTTGTTGCCATCGGTATGTTCAGCATGACCATCACCGAAATCAATTGGATCAGTACAACAGCAAGCGGCAAGGGAACCATTGTGGTACCCTTTATGCGCGCTCCTATGAAAGTTCTTTTTAATTCCGTAAAAATTAATGCGGCCAATCGAATCTATGAGGGCGATGTGCGGGGTGAATATGATAATTCCGGAATTATTCCGGCGGGCATCATAGAAGGGGTAAGTCATTTGGCGTCGCTCGATGAAACGCAGGCGCGAAATCTTAACTCCTTTGTAAACGGCACAGGACGTCTGGTTTCGCAGTTTGCCGGAGATACTCCTATGGGCTTACCTATTGGGCTCGATCAAACCGTCGACGATCAGCGTGTGACGATTGGAGTGGTTGGGCTTGAATTCACACCCGAAACCGCACGGTTGAATGCCATGGTTTCGGTTGATATTCCTGCGGCGCATGGATGGCTAAGTTTGGGCGCAACCGACATCTGCTTTCACCCGGATGGTATCGGGGGCGATGGACGCGCCATGTTATACCTGCCACTCGATCACGTTATTCCCTTTAGTGATAGCATTTCCCTTCGTTTCAATCGAACTAGATTCAGTGAAGACTTTAGTGCGGTGGTTGACTCAGGTACATTTGTAAGCTGGGACTGCCGTGGTTTCCGTTCGTTGGCCATTGATGGTGCGGTCGTATTCGGTCGGGATATGTTGGTGGAAGATTTAGCAGATGGAAGGGAAGGCACGCATCAAATAGAAGCTCAGTTCACAGCCAAAGTGCGCCGAAGAAGTCAGTGGCTCACGCGCATCAACTTCAATCATCCTTTCCAGGTGAAAGGTGTTCCCGGCTGGGGCTTCGAGGTGGAAGAAGCATGGCTCGATTTTGCCGACACCGAAAATCCGGCAGGATTCCAATTTCCGGCGCAATACGTTTTTGATACTACATTATACAATCCAACCGGCGTGGATATCTCAGACGAGGATGCTTCTTTGTATTGGAAAGGCTTTTATCTCAAGCGACAATCGATTCGCATACCACCTGAGTTTAAGACATACTCCAATCCAAGCAACCGCCTGACATTTGCGGTAAACGATATGCTTATAGACCGCTCAGGCCTTTCAGCTAGTTTCCGATTGGAGAATTTGTTTGAAGTGACCGACGGTAATCTCAGCGGTTGGGGCTTCTCGATGGATACATTGATGGTCGATGTTGTTCAGAATTCGTTTTCGCGCGGTGGTTTTGTAGGTGAGATCCAGATTCCTATAAGCGACTCGGCGCTGGTATATACTTCCATGATTCGGCAGAACCTTGTTTCGAAAAACTTCCGTTATGAGCTGCGGGTTACACCGAAAGATACTATTAATGCCGACTTGTGGGCAGCAGAACTAGCTCTGCATCCAACATGCTATATACAAGCGACCATCGATTCATCGGGTGTTTTTGCACGGGCTGAATTGAGTGGTAAGATGAATATCAACGCAAGTCTTGACGGAGTAGGTAACGTCAACTTCCAGTTAATGGAATTTGAGGAGCTGGGCTTCCAAACGCGAGCTCCTTATATCGACTGTGCCGATTGTTTACATATGGGCTTTGCTAGTCCGCAGAAATACATGGGCGGTTCAAGTGCCGATGACAGCGGTAGCGAAAGTGAAGAAGAAAGTAACGGTGGATTGAGCGGTTTCCCTGTCAACATTGAAGGAATAGGCCTTACCATGCGCGATGGAGCCGGAGGATTAAGAGCAGGAATTGAATTCACACTAACGCTCAATCTGACCGGCGAGAGCAATACTTTCTCTGCGGCTACCAAACTGGCTATCATGGGTAAGCTCAATTTGGGTGGTGGTGCTCAGCAAGCTTGGGAGTTTGACGGTGTTGATCTGGACAGTATTGGTATTTCCGGATCCGTTGGAGTAGTTGAATTGGCGGGGGGGCTGCGTTTTTATAACGGTGATATGACATATGGCAATGGCTTTAAAGGGATGATTCGGGCGACATTCAAGCCGGTCATATCTGTTCAAGTGATCGCACAGTTTGGAGAGAAATCTGGTTTCCGTTATTGGATGGTAGATGCTCAAACTGTATTCACCCCGGGAATTCCGCTGATGTCGGGGCTTGACATTTTTGGCTTTGGTGGAGGCGCCTGGTATCATATGCGTCGCACGTCGCCACTGCCTTCAGCTGCCGACTTGAATACTGTAACCGCTGATGGCGATGAACCTCCGGGGCTCACCTTAACCGGAGTCACGTTTGTGCCGGATCAAACGATAAGCTTTGGATTCGAGGCGACTGTTATATTCGGAAGTAACGGAAATGGCCAAGCCTACAACGCCGACGTCTCCTTTGGTGCTGAATTCAATAGCAATGGTGGTATAACTCAAATGTATTTGGAAGGAAACGGTTACTTCATGTGCGCTGTGACGGATAGAAGCAATCCTCAAATTCATGCATCCGTTCGCATCGCGTATGATTTTACACGGAATATTTTCGATGCGCGTTTTGCTGTTATCGTGAATGTGGCGGGAGGAGTACTGAGAGGTATTCATGCGGGCGGCCTTGCAGGCCAAGTGCACATCTATGCATCGCCCGAAACATGGTTTGTTCATGCAGGAACGCCCACGACTCCAATAGGTCTGGATATTGCCGGGATCTTCCAAGCCCAATCGTATATAATGGTGGGAATGAATCTGCCTGAAGCGTTGCCACCGCCTGCAAATGTTACAAGTGTTATTACGCCATCAACTATTGTTCGTCACCCCGGATTGGCCGATGGAGATGGCTTTGCGTTTGGTACACGAACAGATTTTAATACGGGTCGACTCGGGTTTATGCCATTCTATGCTCGATTGCAAATGGGAATGGGCTTCGATATTGCGTTATTGAATTACGGGCCGGATGTTTTCTGCGAGGGTGCGCCTCCGGGCTCTACTATTGGTGTCGATGGCTGGTATGCAAATGGTCAAGCGTATGCCTACATAGGAATGGATATCGGTATCTATGTGGATATATGGGTTGCAAGCGGAGAGTTCAGTATCATCAATGCGAATATGGCAGCACTCCTTCAGGTAGGTGCTCCAAACCCAAGTTGGATTCAAGGAACATGCGGAGGTAACTATTCTATTTTGAACGGCTTGGTTCGCGGAAATTGCCAGTTTGAATTCAAGGTTGGTGAAGAGTGTCGTCCTGCTATGGAAAACGCCCTTGCCAGTGTCGATGTCCTTGAGGAATTAGTACCATACAATGGCGAACAAAACGTAGACTGCGGAACCAATCCCGAGGCTTCGTTCAATGCTGAGGTAGATACACCATTCGACTTGAATGAAATACTCAGCGATGGTTCGGAGCGTTTGCGTCGTTTCCGTTTTGTCGTGGAAAGGTTTGATTTGAAGAAGGGAACGATGTTGGTTCAGACACGCCGCACCACCTCACCCGACAAGTTCAAGTCCAGCTTGGTTCCGGCTGCATTTCTTGATCCGTTTACCAATTATACGGTTTCTATCAAATTGCGCGGAGAAGAATACAACTTCGCCACATCTTCCTGGGGGCCGGCATTGAAGCGCGATGGTTCACTTATCGTAGCCGAAAGAACAAATACCTTCAAAACAGGGGCATATCCGGATCGTATTCCGGAGAGTGCTGTTTTGTTCTCTTATCCATTTAATACTCAGCGCTATTTCTTGCAGGGTGAGTGCAACGATGGATTGGTGCGGATAAAGGCTACCATGGATCCGCTTTTCACTACATCACCAACCGCCACCACCGTGCGCAAATTCAATGTCCGTTTTATTCCTATTGATGGCGGACCGGAGATTAATACTGCTTTGAATTATAACGGTGTCAATATAACATTCGAAATTCCACCACTGCTCAACAACAAAGTGTATGCTTGTCAGCTGATTTCAAGGGATAGTTCGATCTACACCATGCAACAGAATATAGCCAATATGGTTGGAACCACAGCCGGAGCAGCCGGCAGCCTTGCAGGGGCTTCAATTACGGCAAACCAATTGGCTTCGGTAACGGTAGCTCAATTCTCAACCCTGCAGCAGTCGTTCGCTTCATTGGGCTCTGGTGCTGAGGCCAGAAGCAATCGCATCAATGGACGTTCGGTGCGAAAGAATGAGAAGTTGTTATACGTTTTCTTCTTCAAAACCTCGCAGCACAACACCCTTATACAAAAAATGCAGGCCCAAAGCCCACATTCGACCGCATCAGAATCGTTTGGAAGCATAACCTGGTTGGAGCCAAAATATACCGGTGGCGAGAAGTTCGATGTGTATGATGTGTATGGCTTCCCTTACATCGATGGCACCACGACGCCTATGCGCACTAAGTCTCTTGTTCATTTTGCAGATGCGCGCAGTGGTAACTGGAATACAACCTACACACAACCCGTTATCTACGATTTGTATCAGCTATTCAGAACGGGCGGGTATACCGGACTTAAACTGCTGCGATCGAATCCTGATACGATTGGAATTCCTCCGCGCTGGACAGTAAGGTTTGATGCTGATTACATACCTACTGCTCCACTTTCGCCCAATGAATTCTTACCTCTGAGCACATCGCCCAACTCGGTATTTTCGAATTTAGTGAGCACACAACTTACCTTATCGACTATGTCATCTACTTCCGGTGGTGCTATTGATGCGTTTGCCGGTATAGGGGGAGGAGGACTTATTTCCGCGCCAAGCTCATTACAATTAAGAGTCTCTACCGGTTTAAACACCTACTTCGATTATCAGCGTATGGTTACTATTGGCAATAATGTGATGCTTTATTATGGACACCCTTCAACCAGTGAGTTTTACACCTACAGCGTAAAGACTAAATTCATTCAGTTTTTGGGGTATGGGTGGAGGCCTATGTTCAGGGGTCAATACGAGGTAAACTACTTCTATAGAACTCCGGCATTTTTGTGTCAAACTCTCGACAACTTTATTCCAATCGACAACCGTAAACCTTATACTTACTAATTTATGAATCGCATAATTTTTAGTTTGCTTGCTCTGATAGCATTTGCGTCAAATGCGCAATCGCAGAATGAACGCATTCGACTCATTGCACGTCAGTATGCCGACTCGGTTGTGTTGCGCTGGGCTCCGCTCAATGCTGTGGAATGGGCACAAATGAATCGTTACGGATACAAATTAGAACGTTTTGAAATCAATGATAACAGCACCAAGAATATCAAACCGAAACAACTCGGTCCGGATAGTATTCGCCCTTACAGTTTGGATAAGTGGAAGGCATCATTTCCGGCGAATCATCCGTGGGCGCCTGCAGCTGTTCAGGCACTTTACGGGAAGCAGTTCAACACCTCTATGGAGGGAGCCTCTTCTATTAAGGCCCAATCGCAAGAGGCCATGCTGCGTTATTCGTTTGCCCTGCTCATGGCTGATCTGGATGCTCCGACGGCACAAGGCCTAGCGTTGCGCTGGAGCGATACCAAGTTGCCGGCTGCTGGTTCTTTGCAGTACCGACTCATTTCTCTGCACCCCACTTTGAAAGATACGGTGGAGGTAGGTATTCGCTTGGGTGACCCTATCGAAGAAGTTCCCTCATCTCCTTTACTGGAGGCTGAAAGCGGCGATAAATCGGTTACGCTGCGTTGGGATGTTATGCCGGATAATCCTGTATTTACAGCATTTTGGTTGGAGCGCAGCGGTGATTATGGTAAAAACTGGGCACGCATCAGCGAACGCCCTATCATGAAAACAGATCAACCGGGAGCCGCAGATCAGGAACGATTTGTTTACTTCACCGACACGCTCATCACCGAAAACTATAAGCCTTATTGGTATCGTTTGCAAGGGATCACTCCATTTGCTGAATTGTCGGCCTATTCGCCCATTCAAATATCCATGGGTAAAGACCTAAATGCGCCACCTGCACCGGTTATGAAAGAACCAAAAGATGTAAAGGGTAAAATCCAGGTCATGTGGGAATACCCGGATACTCCTGCGGATTTCAAAGAGTTTCGCATCGGTAAATCCAACCTTATCAATGGCCCTTTTCAGCCTGTCGAAAAGGCTGTGCTGCCTGCACGTGCTCGAACCTGGATTGATGATGGAACCGATGCCCTTGGTGAAAACTACTATGTCGTTTATGCCATTGACACTTCGGGAAATGTGAGTACATCACTTCCGGCATATGGATTCTTACTCGACTCAATTGCGCCGGGTAAACCTTTTAAACCTATGGGAAGTATCGATACAACCGGGGTGGTGAGATTGCATTGGAAGCTCGGTTCTGAGCCGGATATCATGGGATATCGCGTCTACTTTGCGAACTCGCCCGACCATGAATTCAGCAATAAAACGCCTCTTCCGGTGCGCGATACGGCCTTTGTAGATACCATCACCCTTAATACGCTTACCAAGAAAATCTACTATAAGATTGTAGCGGTCGATCGCAATTACAACCACAGTGTATACAGCGATATTCTTGTTCTAACAAGACCCGATACTATCAGGCCCGTTGAACCAATCTTTGCTGATTTTCGTGTAAAGGAGCAGGAGGTACAGCTTCAGTTTGTACCCAGTAGTTCAGCAGATGTAAAGGAACATCGACTCATGCGACGAGAGACGGGCAGTACCCAGTGGAATGTTATTTCGAAATGGCAAAAGCCCGAAGTGAAGCGTGAGTTTTCCGACAAGTCCGTAAAAGGCGCGCAGTATTACGAATACACACTGGTTGCTATCGACAGCGCGGGTAACGTTTCTGACTATGCACCAACGGTTGATGTACGCGTCATTCCTAAGCAAACCAGAGAACAAATTGAGCAGCCCGTAGCTACTTATCTTAAGGATAGGCGAGTGATTGAATTGAAATGGGGCAAGCCGAAAGGGGAGGTTGACTATTATACAGTGTTTCGTGGTAAGGATGGCAAGCGTCCTGTTTCACTTACAACCACCGATGGAACAGCAGTGCGCTTTGAGGATAATAGCTACACAGGCAAAGGCAAGTATGTTTATATGATACAGGCTGTATACAAAGACAAAGGACAATCACCATTCACGGTATTCAACGAAGTGGTTGTAGAGTAGGGAAGTACCCGAACTATCAGTGGTTAACCGCTAAGAAATGAAGCACTGCATTTTCCATGCGTGAATCAGCATAGGAGTAGTCTTGGCGCTCGAATTTCTTGCCTGTGACCTGCTCATAGAGTTCGATGTAGCGAGCTGATATCTGGCCGATCCATTCATCTGTCATTTCAGGAACGGTCTGTCCATTTTTGCCCATGAAGTCATTTGCAATGAGCCACTCTCGCACGAACTCTTTACTCAATTGACGCTGTTGTTCGCCGCTTGCTTGGCGCTCGGCGTAGCCCTCAGCATAGAAATAACGCGATGAATCGGGCGTGTGGATTTCGTCCATCAACAGAATTTCATCACCCCGTTTACCAAACTCATACTTGGTGTCGACCAAAATGAGTCCTTGTTTGGCGGCTATTTCGGTGCCTCGAGCAAATAGCGCTCGAGTATACAATTCGAGTTGGGTGTAGTCACTTTCCGATACGATTCCCTGAGCTATGATCTGCTCGCGCGAAATGTCTTCATCATGACCTTCACTGGCTTTGGTAGTTGGTGTGATGATGGGCTCCGGCAAGCGGTCGTGTTCCTTTAAACCTTCCGGTAATGTTACTCCGCACAATAAGCGCAATCCGCTGTTATAGGTGCGCCATGCGTGGCCTGTCAGATATCCGCGTATCACCATTTCAACCTTGAAGGGTTCACAACGATAGCCGATGGTGATATTCGGATCGGGGCTTGCCAAGCGCCAGTTGGGCACTACGTCGGCGGTTGCATCCAGCATATGCGCCGCAATCTGATTCAATACCTGGCCTTTGAATGGAATGGGCTTGGGCAACACTACGTCGAACGCAGAAATACGGTCACTAGCTACCATCACCAGCAAGTCATCGCCAATGCTATATACATCGCGTACTTTGCCTTTGTAAAAGGCAGTTTGATTAGGAAAGTTGAAGTGTGTGCCGCTAATCGCCATTTGAATTGCAAGTTGAAAATTGAAGGTTAAAGGTTAATTCGCCACTAGTCATTAGTCACTAATCACTACCTCGGCATTCCCCCTTTCATCCCCTTCATCTGTTGCATCATCTGAGCCATCTGGGTCTTGTTGGTCATCATCTTCATCATCTGCTTCGTTTGGTCGAACTGCTTCATGAGGCGGTTCACTTCATCAAGAGATCGGCCGGCACCTTTTGCAATACGGGCCTTACGAGAAGGATTTAGCAGGGTAGGGTTACTGCGCTCGGTGGGAGTCATGCTTTGTATGATGGCCTCGATGTGCTTGAAGGCATCTTCATTTATCTCCACATCTTTCATGGCTTTACCTACGCCGGGAATCATACCAATCAAATCTTTCATGCTTCCCATTTTCTTGATTTGACCAATTTGGTCGAGGAAGTCGTTGAAGTCGAATTGATCCTTTTTGATGCGTTTCTCCAGTCGCTTGGCCTGTTCCTCATCGAACTGTTCCTGTGCACGCTCTACCAGCGATATCACGTCGCCCATACCCAAGATACGGCTAGCCATACGCTCGGGATAGAACACGTCGAGCGCGTCCATCTTTTCGCCTGTACCCACAAATTTGATGGGCTTGTTCACTTCGCTCTTGATGGAAAGAGCGGCACCACCGCGTGTGTCACCATCGAGTTTGGTTAACACCACACCATCGAAGTTGAGTCGCTCGTTGAATGCTCTTGCTGTATTTACCGCATCCTGACCGGTCATCGAGTCGACCACGAAAAGAATCTCGCTTGGCTTGATGGCTTCTTTGACATCCTGAATTTCGGCCATCATTTGTTCGTCGATGGCCAAACGTCCGGCCGTATCGACAATCACTACGTTGAAGCCATTCTGCTTGGCGTAGTTCAGTGCGTTGGTTGCAATCGAAACAGCGTTTTTATTCTCGCGCTCCGAATAGACTTCCACACCAATGCTTTCGCCCACCACATGCAGCTGATCGATCGCCGCCGGGCGGTAGATGTCGCACGCAACCAACAAGGGTTTTTTCCCCTTTTTGGTTTTCATCAAATTAGCGAGCTTTCCGGAGAAGGTAGTTTTACCCGATCCCTGCAAACCGCTCATCAAAATGATACCTGGATTTCCCTGGTAGTTGATGTCGGTTGCGGTGCCCCCCATGAGTTCTTTCAACTCATCGTGGGTGATTTTCACCAGCAATTCACCCGGCTTAACGGCAGTAAGAACCTGCTGGCCAAGCGCCTTTTCCTTTACACGTTCGGTAAAATCTTTGGCTGTTTTATAGTTGACGTCGGCATCAAGCAATGCGCGACGAACTTCTTTCAGTGTCTCAGCAACGTTTATTTCGGTGATTTTTCCTTCACCTTTTAAAACCTTAAACGCCCTGTCAAATTTCTCGGTTAAATTCTCAAACATGTCTTACTATCAAATGGAGAGCAAAAATAGGTACTAGCTACTGAGTCCGGATTACTGAGTACTGAATCCTGAAAATTTAAATGCGATGTAGAGCGTTCATTTTACTTTACCCGCAAACCACCTCTCTGTATTTCCTATCTAGTGGCATTTACCCGTCATCTCATTCCTATTACTTAATTCACCCTTTCCCCAGCAAGAACATCACCGGCATTTTATTAATATCCGGTTTGCGCACCGACCAATCCATAATCGTCTTGGTATTGATACGCTCATTATCGCAGGTAATGTTTGAGGCAATGCATAACTTGGTTTCCATTCGGCAAGCTTGCAAAACATCTTCCAGCACCTGATTATTTCTATACGGTGCATCCATGAAAATTTGTGTGATTCCGGAGAGGGCCAATTGTTCGAGCTGCTTAATTTTTCGAGTGCGGTCAGCTCTTTCGCGCGGCAAGTATCCATTGAATGTGAATTGCTGTCCATTGAATCCGCTCGCCATTAAAGCTAGCAGAATAGAGGAGGGGCCAACCAATGGGATCACTTTTATTGCATGCTCATGGGCTAGGGCAACTATATCACTTCCAGGATCTGCTACACATGGCACCCCCGCTTCACTAATAAGGCCCATATCTTGACCTTGCAGCAGTGGTTCGATAATGGAATCGATATCTTGTGAACGTGTATGTTCATTCAGCATGCGGAAGTCAAGTTCTTCAAGAGGGCGGGAAACTCCCATTTGTCTCAACAGACGACGAGCACTTTTAATTTCTTCTACGATGAAATGCTCAATACTGGAAACAGTAGATGTGAGCTGTTGAGTTGCGTATTTGTCAGTGCCACTCCCTAGCGTATTGGGTATCAAATAGAGTGCGCCCTTTTTATTTGCCATATTCCTGCAATGTTACGACACAAAAAGGGCCGCAAGGTGCGGCCCGTATGATTACAGTTTGAATCTTCGATATGAAAGCTCGATTAATGATCTTTACCGAGATCATCAAAATCGAAATCAGCGTTGTTGCTGAAGCCGTCGGCATTACTGCTCAATTCGTCGGCAGAGGAATGCTCGGAGAATTCTCGCCCTAACTTTCGATTGCTGTCAGCTGAACGATATTCCCCTGTGCCCTGCAAATTGCGAATGTGATCAATCGCCTTTTGGAGGCCTTCTGCAAAACCGTCAAAATCTTCTTTATAAAGAAAGATTTTATGCTTTTCGTAATGCACGGGACCGTCGTTTTCATGACCAACGCGCTTGCTTTCGGTGATGGTCATGAAAAGGTCGTTTCCACGGGTTGCTTTCACATCAAAAAAGTACGTGCGCTTACCTGCGCGCACAGATGTTGAAAATACATCTTCTTTGTAACCCTCATTCATAAGTTGTCGAGTTTAACCGGAATAGTGAATTGCACTTAGCAGCCAAATATAATACCTGTACACTTTTATGCAAATTTTTTTATATCAACGAGTTATGACTATGGAAAAAATTGACAGTTGTTATCGAATAACAGAAAAGCACCCCGAAAACTCATGTGACTGTAATACAAGGTCTCTTATGAAGATACGGTAGTGATAAAGACCGTTCGGAGCGTAGTAATCACCCATTTCTACCTGTCCCGACCAAGGACGTTCGAGATCATTCGATTGGTAGATAAGATCGCCCCAGCGATTGAATATACTTAATTCTAAAGATGTAACGCCCGTCATTACCGGGAACCAGAAGTCGTTTATTCCATCGCCATTAGGAGTGAAAGAGGTGGGTGTATAAAATGTAAAACCTTGAATTATCACTTCTCCGGTGATAGAAGAGGTACATCCCTCCTGACTGGTCACATAATGTGTAATGGTTTGAACTCCCGATGCAGTCCAGCTGTAATCAAACTCGCACTCGTCCATTTCTCCTCCGTCGCTCATAAAAAACTGACACGTTCCGTCTTGGTATAGACTGGTAATGTGGCACTCAGCTTCTGTGATATCCATCACTTGCGGATTGATGGTGAAGCTAGGATCGGGATTAGGATAAATCGTCACGGCATTGGGGAACGTAATGGTGAGACTATCATAACAACCTTCATTTGTAAATGCAGTAGCCGTTATGGAGTACGTACCGGGCATGTCGTACGTTTGAACGGTAACCCCTTGCGAAGAAACAAAACCATTCCCAAAATCCCAGATATAATTAACAGGAACAACAGACTCTGTTAAGGCAACTACTTGTGCAATTAAACCGGGACAACCAACGGTATTATCAATTTGAAAATCAGGGAGAATATTGAGCGCAACCCCTACAGAATCAGTATACGAATTCGTACAACCACTTTCGGAAATGGTAAGCGTTACGTCATGATATCCCGGAGAATCGTACGTAATACCTTGGGGTTGGGCGAGCGTACTGCTGGCTAGACTCGCGTTTGGCCCGAAGCTCCACGAGTATTGAGGGTTCAAGGTTGTTGCTCCTTGTGCCTCAAAACTGAAGTTGTTGTTTGCCAGACATTGCGCAGGTTGTGGTTCGAAAAAGGGTTCAGGATTTTCCGCAATGTCGAAAGTCACGATTGAAGTATCACTGCATGCATTATTGGCTGTGACCACGAGTTGAACATCGTATGTACCTCCCGTTACATATTGAAATGTTGGATTCAATGGGTCGGTAATGTCTTCTGTCCCCAAACCATCGAAATCCCAAATCTGTTGTGTTGCATTCAATGAGCTGCTTTCAAACTGATAGACCAAACCGCTACAAAAAACGTCTTGTGGCTGAATGGACGCAACAGGATCAGAAGCATTTTGTATTGTTTCGGTGTCGGTTCCGATACAGCCGTTTTCTTCAACCTGAACTGTTATGGTCCAGCTTGCAGCTGATGAAGGAAACTCGACATTGGCGGGGTTATCATTTTCGGAACTTGAGGGGTTCGCGCCTGCGCCAAAATTCCAGGAGATGTCTGCTAGGTTTGAGTAGTCGCCTGTTACCGTGAAATCGTAGGTGTCAAGTAGTTCAATGCACTCATAATCACCCACCGTGAGAGTAGGTACAACCGGCGGATGTACGATGTATTCATTCAGAACTTGGTCTTCGCAAGGCCAGCCGGGATTGGCCGTGAGAGTAATGTAGTATGTGCCGGGCCCGGGATAAGTAAAGGTGGGTTCGAAAATATTCGAAGTGTCATCCTCCGTTCCAAGTATTCCAAAGTCCCAGTGGTAGGTCGTATTGGCTGAAGCGGTGCTGGTATTTTCAAAGTTAACGGTCAAACCACTGCATGATTCGTATGACGAGTTTGCAAGCGTGGGGAAATTTGCCTCACTGGAAGCGCAGAAAATAACACGATACTGAAAATCCCGGTAAACGGTATTGACTAAAACGCCGTTGCGGTATTCGCTGACACAAACTCCTACTGAATAAACACCTAAGGCAGTCGCGGTTCCTGTAATAAATCCGGTTTGTGAATCGATTGTGAACTGTGGAGACCCTATAATCGGATTTGTTGGGTCAAAACCGTTGGCATATGTGATGGGCGAATAAGGCGGACCGGAGGGAGGGCTGGGCATCGGCGCATCAGCTGTTGCACCGTTAAGAGGAGCACAGAAGGAATAAACAAGCTCATCTCCGTCGGGATCGGTTGCACCATGGTCGAAGTAGAATTCAGCACCTTGACACAAGGAAACAGGCGGTAACTCCGTAAATCTAGCTGAACTGTTGGCGCCTCCAATTTCGTCGGCATCAGGGATTGTGGTCGTCAATGTGCTTCCCTGCTGGTCGAAAAGCAGATTGTCGATGCCGTTAGGTCTGCAGCAGCGCTGATAGGCAAGGGTGTACCCTCCCGAAGTGGGTGGGAGGTTGATGGTTAATGTATAAACCGCCTTTTCAATACATACTTGAGGAGGTAGCAGATTACACGGGTTCTCAAGAATGGGAGGCATGTCGGTCACCTCGGCATTATCCAAACTCATGTTGAAA
>Ga0315903_10007518_pt1 | contig 13620 bp, 13 predicted proteins | sample LakEriMetagenome_7_FD_203524 | JGI IMG/M metagenome (GOLD analysis project Ga0315903, IMG submission 203524) | Freshwater fungal communities from buoy surface, Lake Erie, Ohio, United States - Buoy 2 MA119 | ecosystem: Environmental > Aquatic > Freshwater > Lake | place: USA: Lake Erie, Ohio...
ACCACCCTCGACGTGGGTGGACGCGTCTTCGAACTGCACCACGCGCGTGGCGAGACCGACGACCACACCTGGGCCTGGATTCCTGACGCCAAGGCGATCGCCGTTGGTGACTTTTTCATCTGGCAGTTCCCCAACGCGGGCAACCCGCAAAAGGTGCAGCGTTACGCATTGGACTGGGCGGTGGCATTGCGCGCGATGGCGGCGCTCGGACCCGAGTTGATGCTGCCCGCCCATGGCCCGGCCATCGGGGGACGCGAACGGGTGGCGATGGTGCTGAACGACACCGCCAGCGCGTTGGAACACCTGCACGACGCCACCCTGGCGCTCATGAACGCCGGGGCCCGACTGGACGAGATCATCCACACCGTGACATTGCCCGAGGAGTTGGCCGACAAGCCCTACTTGCGCGCCACCTACGACGAACCCGAGTTCGTGGTGCGCAACATCTGGCGCTTGTACGGCGGTTGGTACGACGGGAATCCGGCGAACCTGAAGCCGGCGCGCGAGGTCGAGTTGGCGCGAGAGATGGCGACCCTCGTCGGGGGCGCCGAGGCATTGGCGCGACGTGGCGAAGAATTGGCGGCCCGCGGCGACCTGCGACTCGCCTGTCACTTCGTCGAGATGGCGGCGTTGGCCGAACCCGAGTCGCGAACCATCCACGCCATCCGGGCCGCGGTGTACGAACAACGGCGCCGAAGCGAGACCAGCATGATGGCCACCGGCATCTACCGCGCGGCGGCGCACGACTCGAAGAAGATCACCGACGCCTGATCGCGGTCGGATTTCGCTAAGATCCAGCGGCGAAGAGGGAGGGCTTCCATGAACGTGTCTCGGAAACTTCGACGAATCGCCTTGGGTTTCGCCTCGGTCGGTTTGTTGGCTGCGTGTGGCGGAGGATCCGCCTCTGATGGATCCAGTGGCGACGATGGGTCATCTGCCGATGGAGACATGTCCGTGGTCACCATGGTCGACATCCCCGGGGTCGACGACTCCTGCGAGAAGGTCGTCAACATGATCGGGGCGCTAGGGCAAGTCATGGCCGGTCAGATCTCGACCGAGGACGCCCGAGCCATTGTCGACGATTTCGTGGCCGCGGTTCCCGATGAGATCCGTGGCGATGCCGAGGTACTCGTCGCGGCTTTCACGGGCTACATCGACGTGCTCGCCAAGTACGACGGCGACGTGACTACGGCGATGTCTGATCCCGAGGTGATGACTGCGCTCGACAAGATCAGTGCCGCCGAAACCAACGCTTCGACCGACCGGATCAGCGCCTACCTGACCGACAAGTGCGGTTGGGCCGGCTGATCGCCGGATGTTCCCGAGGAACGTTCGCGAACGTTCCCCGGAGAAAACGATCCGCAAAGAACACTGGTGGGCGAGGGGGGACTTGAACCCCCACGTTCTTACGAACACTGGCACCTGAAGCCAGCGCGTCTGCCATTCCGCCACTCGCCCGAGCAACAGGCTTCACAGGGTACCGAGCACCCCGCACCCGCCCCAACCTGCCCCGCGAGCCGTCCCTCGCCGATACCCTTCACGCCTATGGTCGGAGGTGTGTTCAGCCGTGCGTTCCGCGGAAACGTCCGCCCCATCGAGATCGGCCGTCGTCTCGTCAAGGAGATCGATGCCAATCGAAGTGTGGACTCCAAGAACCGCCGCGTCGTTCCCAACCACTTTCTCGTTCACCTCTCACCCGCGGACCTCGAGGCCCTCGAGTCGGTCCGTCGTGATCTTCTCGCCGAGTTGGTCGAAGCCGTCAAGGAATACGCCGAGGACGAGGGATACCACCTGAAGGGATCGGTGTCGGTGGCCATCGACGCCGACGACTCGTTGAAGGTCGGCCGCATCAAGGTCTCCTGCGAGATCCGCGCCACCGGCACGACCGCGGTCACCGCGGCAGTCATCCTGCCCGACGATCGTCGCCTCACGTTGGGGTCCGAAACGTTGGTCATCGGTCGTTCGGCGGACAATGCCATCGTTTTCGATGATCCCAACGTCAGTCGACGACACGCCGAGATCTCGGCAACCGGCGGAGGATGGGTCGTGAAGGACCTGGGATCGACCAACGGGACCAAGGTCAACGGAACGATCATCGCCGGTGAACGCGCTCTGCGCGACGGGGACATCGTCTCGTTCGCGAGCCACTCCATCCGCTACGAGGCTCGTCAGGCCTGACCCCGATGATCACCGATCAGCTTCTCGGGCTCCTGAAGATCGTCCTGTTGCTCGCCCTGTACGCGTTCTTCGCCCGCGTGCTGTGGGCCGTGTGGAACGAGATCCGGGTTCCCGCTGTCAGCCGAGTCACGATCAACGTCGCGAACCCCGAGGCACGACCCGAAGTGATCTCCGCGACCGCTCCCAAGGTCTCCCGCCAGCATCGGGTCGGATCTCTGCGCATCATCGCACCCGCCGACATGAAAGGGATCGTCGTCGATCTCGGAAGCGATGACGTCATCATCGGGCGCGACGAGACCTGCGCACTGCAGTTGGCCCCCGACACCGGAGTGAGCGCTCGCCACGCCGTCATCCGGCGGATCGACGGCTACGTGACGATCGAGGATCTCGGATCCACGAACCACACCTCCGTGAACGGCAAACAGATCTCCAGCCCGACACGTCTGCGCGTGGGCGATCGTGTTCACCTCGGGCTCGTCACCCTCGAGGTGGAGAAATGATCCGCACTCGGGTCGGAGCCTGCACCGATGTCGGACGCATCCGGGACGGCAACGAGGACTCCTTCGTGGCCATCGACGGTTTGTATTTCGTGGCCGACGGAATGGGTGGTCACAGCGCCGGCGAGGTGGCCAGTGCCATCGCCGTCGGCACCCTCTCCGACTTGCACACCTCGGCCGACGGAGGACTCGCCGACGAAGACCAGGTGGCCGACGCGGTGTCGACGGCGAACCTCGCCATCTTCATGGAAGCCATCGAGGATCCGAGCAAAGCGGGCATGGGAACCACGCTCACCGGTCTCGTCGTCACCGATCCCTCCGCTCACAAGATCGTCGTGGCCAACGTCGGTGATTCGCGCACCTATCTGTGGCGCCATGGCGAGCTTCGTCAGGTCACCAAGGACCACTCGCACGTGCAGTCCTTGGTCGATCGCGGTGCCATCACGCGCGCCGAGGCTCGCGTGCATTTCCAGCGCAACATCGTGTTGCGGGCGATGGGGATCGAGTCGTACGTCGACGTGGACACCTTCCCGCTCGCCGTGGAGGACGGTGATCGCTTCATCATGTGCAGCGACGGACTCGTGGACGAAGCGGCCGACGACGAGATCGAGGTCGAGATTCGCGAGGCCACCGACGTTCAGGACCTCGCCGATCGCCTGGTGAACCTGGCAAACCGCAACGGTGGTCGGGACAACATCACGGTGGTCGTGGTCGACTTCGAGGCCGTCGACGAACGTGTCGACGTCGAACCGGTGGTCGTCGCACCCGAGTCCGAGGGCGACGGCCCGGTGATCCGCACTCGTGCGAACGACGACACGTCGCGGCCGTCGCGTTGGTTCGCCGTGGGTGCGTGGAGCATGTTCGTCCTGTCGGCGGCGATCGCCATCACCGTCGTGGTTTCCGCATTGGTGTCGTGAGCTTCGTCGCCGACCGTCGGCGGGCCACCGAACTACGTCTGGTGATCTTCGCCGGACTGATCACCGCCGGCGCCTACACGTTGGCCTCACTCGGCAAGAACTCGGTCATTCCGCCGCGCATTCTTCCGTTCCTCGCCGTGTTGCTGTTGGTCCTGGTGTCGGCCCACATCGCCGTTCGTCTGCTGGCGCCCGGGGCCGACTCCACGCTCTTGCCGGTGGCCGCCCTACTCAACGGTCTCGGTTACGTGATGATCGCGCGGCTCTCCGAGCGCTTGGCTGGTCTGCAGACGACGTGGACGTTCGTCGGCATCATCGCGTTCACCACCACGCTGATCGTCGTTCGACGGGTGAACGATCTGGCCCGCTTCAAATGGAGTTTCTTCGTCGTGGGCGCCGGTCTGCTCCTGCTGCCGATGGTGCCCGGATTGGGGTTCTCCTCCGGAGGTGCTCGCATCTGGGTGAACATCGGACCCGTCAACTTCCAGCCGGGTGAGTTCGCCAAGATCGCCCTCGCCCTCTTCTTCGCCGCCTACTTGGCCGAAAGTCGTGAGTTGATCAAGAACGGAACGTGGCGAGTCGGTCGGTTCCTGCTGCCCGAACCTCGTGACCTCCTGCCGCTTCTGGGCGCCTGGGGCTTCAGCGTGGTCTTGATGGTCGGTCAGAAGGATCTGGGCTCCAGTTTGTTGTTCTTCACCCTTTTCATCGTGATGGTGTGGATCGCCACCGAGAAGGCGGCCTTCATGACGATCGGGTTGGGTCTGTTCGCGCTCAGTGCCACCACCGCCTATTTCGTCTTCGATCACGTCCAGACGCGGGTGTCCATCTGGCTCGATCCGTGGCAGAGCTATCGCGGGCGCGGTTACCAGATCGCCCAGTCGATGTTCGCTCTCGGCAGCGGAGGTGTCGGAGGGACCGGCCTCGGTCTCGGAGATCCCACTCGTATTCCCGAGGCCAAGAACGACTTCATCTTCGCCGCCATCGGCGAGGAACTCGGACTCTTCGGGGCCACGGCGCTACTCATCGCGTTCTTGTTGATCATCGGCGCCGGACTGCGCACGGCGATACGGGCCAAGAGGGACTTCGCGAAGTTGTTGGCCATCGGTCTGACGACCATCGTGGGAATGCAGGCCTTCATCATCATCGGAGGCGTCATCCGCGTCGTTCCTCTGACCGGTATCACCTTGCCCTTCGTCAGTTACGGCGGTTCGAGTCTGGTCGCCAATTACGTGCTGCTGGCGTTGCTGTTGCGCATCAGTGACAACACCGCCAAGCGTCTCGGTGAAGCGCCCGATCAGATGAGCGCGGTCGAGCGATTCGAAGCGGCACGGGCTCGACGCCGGATCGCGCGTTCGGGAGTGACCGAATGAACCGACGCATCGGAAAACTCGCAATGGCGTTCTTCGCGCTCTACGTCGTTTTGTTCGCGCAACTGAACCTCATTCAGGTGGGTCGGAAGTCGACACTCGACGGCGACATCCGAAACACCCGGCAGACGGTGAAGAACTTCAACGATCCTCGGGGTGACATCGTCACCTCTGATGGCGTCGTGATCGCGACGAGCCTTCGCAGCGAGCCCGAAGATCGGTTCGACTGGCAACGCACGTACCCGGAGGGGGACACCTACACCGCCATCACCGGCTACTACACCTTCGACTTCGGGGCGACCGGCGTGGAGAAGGTGGAGAACGACGTGTTGGCCGGGCGCACGACGGCCCAACAGATCTCCGGCATCGGTGCCCTGTTCAGTGGTCGCGACGTCACCGGTGACGTGGAGGTCACCATCGATTCGCGCATCCAAGAAGCGGCCAAGACCGCGTTGGCTGGTCGCGAGGGAACCGTGGTGGTGTTGGAGCCGGCAACGGGTGCGGTGAGGGCGATGTATTCGTGGCCGACCTACGAAACGAACGTGGTGGCCACTCACGATGCCGACGAGGCCGAGGCCGTCTTCGGGTACCTCGACGCGGCTCCCGGCAAGCCGTTGCTCGTCAATGCCTACCAAGAGCGTTACATGCCCGGTTCGACGTTCAAGATCATCACCACCGCGGCGGCCCTCGATGCGGGCCTGGTCGATGACACCACCATCTGGTCCGAAGAGTCCGAGTTCCTGCCCCCGCAGACGATCGATCCCATCCAGAACTACGGCGGCAAGGTGTGTGGTGGTGACCTGGTCGAGGTGTTTCGTCGCTCCTGCAACACGCCGTTCGCGCGAATGGCCATCGATCTCGGACCCGACGTCATGGTGGACGCTGCCGAACGATTCGGCATCGGCGCGAAGATACCCATCGATCTTCCGGCACCGGCGGCGAGTGAGTTCGGTGACGTCGACTACTTCGAACAAAACCTTCCACTGTTGGGTATCGGTGGCTTCGGCCAGGGGAACACGACCATGGTGCCGTTGCACATGGCGATGGTGGCGGCCTCGGTCGCCAATGGTGGCGTGATGATGAAGCCGTACGTGGTGGCCACCACCTCCGACCAGGACGGTCGCGTCCTTCGTCGCACCGCCCCCACGGCGTGGCGCACCCCGATGTCACCCGCCACGGCCGATCGCCTCACGAACCTCATGGTCGAAGTGGTGAACAGCGGAACCGCGTCGTGTTGTTTGCGTCTGTCGAACGGAGTTCAGGCCGCGGCCAAGACCGGCACGGCGCAATTGAACATGGCCGGCGAACCCGAACGGAGCCACGCGTGGATCGTCGCCTTCGCCCCCGCCCAGGCTCCGCGCTACGCGATCGTGGTCATGTTGAAGGGCACCAATGCCGAGATCAGCGAGGGAACCGGTGGCACGCTGGCCGGACCCATCGCCAGTCGCGTGCTCGACGTGGCACTGAGTCGGTGATTCGACCGATCGCGAGCCTCCGACCCCACTGAGCAGGGGCGACTCGGCCCTGTGAACCCTCGTCGGTAGCCTTGACCCACCTATGTCCGAGGCCGGCCCGACCACCATGAGCGACCGCTACGAGATGCAACACCGCATCGGACGTGGCGGTATGGCCGACGTCTATCTGGCTCGGGACCTCCTGCTCGACCGACTGGTCGCGATCAAGATCCTGTTCCCCGAGTACGCCACCGACCCGGCTTTCGTCGAGCGTTTTCGGCGCGAGGCCCAAGCGGCGGCGAACCTCAACCATCCCAACATCGTGAGCGTCTACGACTGGGGGCGCAGCAACAACACGTATTTCATCGCCATGGAATACGTCCCCGGCCGAACCATGGCCGAGGCCCTACGCGACGTCGGTCCGGTGAGCCCCGACAAGGCGGCCGAAGTGGGAATCGAGATCGCCTCGGGCCTCGAGTTCGCTCATCGCAACAACGTCATTCACCGCGACATCAAGCCCGGCAACATCCTGGTCGGCAACAGCGGATCCTTGAAGGTGGCCGACTTCGGTATCGCCCGCGCCTTGGGAAGCGCGGCGGACAGTTCGCTCACTCAGGTTGGCGCGGTCATGGGAACCGCCGCGTACTTCTCACCCGAACAGGCCCAAGGTGGTCAACCCGATCCGCGCAGCGACCTCTATTCGCTCGGAGTGGTGTTGTACGAGTTGATCGCCGGTCGACCGCCCTTCACGGGCGACACACCGATGGCCATCGCGTACAAGCAGGTGCACGATCAGCCGCAACCGCTTCACGAGATTCGGGGCGACGTACCCCGCGCTTTCGAGGCGATCGTGGCCCGCCTTCTGGCCAAGGATCCCGCCAACCGTTACCCCAACGCGCAAGCGGTTCGCGACGATCTGCGTCGGTTCCGCGAGGGTTTGCCCGTGCAGGCGTTGGTGGCACTCATCAACCGTCGTGATGGTGATCTCACGCCGACGGCCTTGGACGCACCCACCACGGTGATCACGGACACCCCGCTCATCGGTCCCGATGACGGAGTGGACCCTCTGCCGCCGTCATCGAGCACCGCCACCCGCGCCGTCGATGCCGGGACCACCATGCCCCTGCCGCGAACCATCATCGTTGCGAACCCCGAGTTGGCCCCCGGATACACGCCCGGTGGTGGCGTGACCCCGCCGATCGACCTGCAACGTCGCCGCCGCAACATCGTGATCGCCGCCGTGTCGTCCGTTGTCGTTCTCTTGATCGCGGCCGTGGTGGCCGTGGTGGCCGTGTCCGGTGGCGGGCCGACCAACACCACGTTCGCCATCCAAAGTGTCACCGGCCTGACGCTCGAAGAAGCCGTCACCACACTCGAAAATGCTGGACTCGACGTGATTCCGGTGGCCGAGGAAACCTCGACCGTCGATGCGAACGTGGTCTGGAAGCAAATTCCGGCGCCGGGCGAACAGGTGAGCGAGGGTGACACCGTTCAGGTCATCTACAACCCGTCGAACGATCCGGTGCCGGTCCCCAACCTGGCCGGACTCACCGTCGAGCAGGCCCGTCTCGCACTCCTCGACCTCGGTCTCACCATCGGAACCATCACGATGCAGAACGACGCCAACGTGCCCGAGAACACGATCATCGCCACCACTCCCGCCGAAGGGGAGCAGGTGTTGGGCGGCGCGACGATCGACCTGATCGTCAGCCAAGGCAGTGGGATCGTGCAGATTCCCAATGTTCAGGGACAAACGAGCGAAGCCGCGCGGTCGGTGTTGGAAGGTGAACCCTTCGACTTCATCGTTTCGATCGTGCCCGAAGCCAGCGACACCGTCGAGTCCGGTCGGGTCACCCGCACGAGCCCGAACATCTCCAGTCAGACGACCAAGGGTTCCGCCATCACCCTGTACGTCTCGACCGGTCAGGCCACCGTTGCGGTTCCGCCGGTCACCGGAATCACCGAAGCCGAAGCGCGATCGGCGCTTCGTGGATTCGTCATCCGCGTCGAGTACATCGACGTCCCCACGGGCAGCACCAACGACGGATTGGTGATCGCTCAGGACCCGAGTGCCGGCGTGCAGATCGCCCCCGCCGGACGCATTCTCTTGAAGGTCGGCAAGGCGGCCACGCCGGCCACGACCACCACGGTGCCGAGCACCACCACCGTCACCCCGACGACGACAACGACGACACCCTGACGTCGCGACCGTTCAGCGAGCGCACCCGTTCAAGAAGTTGCCCAACATCGCGTGTCCCGAACCGGTGAGGATGCTCTCGGGGTGGAACTGCACTCCCTCCACCGGCAACGAACGGTGACGAACACCCATCAGAATGCCGTCAGCGGTGTCCGCGGTGACCTCCAAACACTCGGGCAAACTCTCGGGGTCGATCACCAAAGAGTGATAACGCGTGGCGGTGACCGGGTTCTCGACGCCAGCGAACACTCCGAGGTCACGGTGACGAACCGGGCTCGTCTTTCCATGCATCAAGTGGGGGGCGCGCACCACTCGACCACCGAAGACGTGGCCGATGGCCTGATGCCCGAGGCACACGCCGAGCACCGGAATTCCGCGTTCGGCGAACGGGATGATCGCCTCGCAGATGATGCCGGCGTCCTCGGGTCGACCCGGACCCGGCGACAACAGCACCCCGTCCACGTCCAGGGCCAACGCCTGGTCGACCGTCAGGTCGTCGTTGCGGTGAACCAGCGGTTCGGCCCCCAACTCCCCCAGGTACTGGACGAGGTTGTAGACGAAGCTGTCGTAACTATCGAGCACCAGCACACGGGTCACCGTCCCAGCCTGCCACTACACTTCACGTCGTGGCACCCCCGAAAAGGAAAACAGGCGGACGCACGACCCCCAAGGGCACCAAGCCCGGGGAAGCACGACCGACAAATCCCACCCACAACGAACACGGTGTGGCAGCGTCGACCCGTTACACCCCGCCCATCCCGTCGTACGTGAAGGAGAGTCCGCGCTGGGTGCCGATCCTGATGTTCGCCCTGTTCATCGTGGGTGCGCTCATCATCTTGCTCTACTACTTGGGCGCGGTTCCCGGGGGACGAAGCAACTATTACCTCGTGGCCGGTTTGGCGTTCATCCTCGGCGGTCTGTACACAGCGACCAAGTACCACTAGCGCCCTGAACAGGCATTTAGCGTGAAAACGCTATCCCCAGCCTGTGGATAAACTGGGGGATAGTCACATCGATGTAACTCGTCGTTCACTCGACGGGAGCCACCAAATCCATGTCTTCCAGGCAGTGTCGCGGGGGCTCGGGGTCCTCCTCGGGGGCCAGCATCGTCTTGATCTCGAGACCGCACACGCTGCACCGGAACTTCACGTTCACCTTGCGGAGTTCACCCTCGGGCGGAGGCGGGGGCAGCGGTGTGGTCATGCTGCGCAGCATGCCGACCCCGACCCGCCAGAGGAACACGAACAACAGTGCGGCCCCGATCAACCAGATGACGCGGGCCAGATCCATGGCTCAGAGCCGCTCGATGATGGTGGCGTTGGCCATGCCGCCACCTTCGCACATGGTCTGCAGGCCGTAGCGACCGTTGGTGCGCTCCAGTTCGTGCAACAACGTCGTCATCAAGCGCGCACCCGAGCAACCGAGCGGGTGACCGAGGGCGATCGCTCCACCGTTCGGGTTCACCTTCTCCATGTCGGGACGGAACTCCTTCTCCCAGGCCAACACCACCGACGCAAAGGCTTCGTTGATTTCGACGACGTCCATGTCGTGGATGCTCAGGCCGGTCCGCTCGAGAATCTTGCGGGTGGCCGGAATCGGTGCGGTCAGCATGTAGCGAGGATCGTCGCCCGCCAGGCTGAAGTTGACGAAACGAGCGCGAGGCGTCAGCCCGAGAGCCTTGGCCTTGGCCTCACTCATGATGAGCAACGCCGCGGCGCCGTCGGTGATCTGCGACGAGTTGCCCGCCGTGACACGACCACCGTCCTCTTCGCTGCGGAACGAGGGCTTCAACTTGCCCAGACTCTCCATGCTGGTGTCGCGAATACCCTCGTCGCGCGTCATCAGATTTCCTTCGGCATCCCGCACGGGCAGGATCTCGCGCTCGAACCGACCTTCGGCGGTGGCGCGAGCGGCGCGAGTTTGCGACTGCACTCCGAATCGGTCCATGTCGTCACGCGTGATGTTCCACTTGTCCGCGATCATCTCGGCCGACACTCCCTGGGGCACGAGCCCACCCACATCCTGATAACGCGCCACGGCTCGGGGGCCAAACGGCCAGCCGTACTTTCCGTCGGCCATCGCCGAGCCCATGGGCACACGTGTCATCACTTCGACACCGGCGGCCACCACGATGTCGTAGGCGCCCGCCATCACGCCCTGTGCGGCGAAGTGCGCGGCCTGCTGCGATGATCCGCACTGACGATCGATCGTGGTACCGGGGACGCCCTCGGGCCAACCCGCTGCGAGCACGGCGTTGCGCGCCACGTTCGTCGACTGCTCACCGACCTGCATCACGCAACCCATCACGACGTCGTCGATGAGACCGGGATCGAATCCGTTGCGCTCGACCATGGCACCCATGGCCTCGGCCATGAGGTCGACCGGGTGCCACTCCTTCAATTTGCCGTTGCGCTTGCCCAACGGTGTGCGAATGGCGTCGACGATCACTGCGGTGTTCATGGAAGGCTCCTCGTTTCGAATTGGCGACAGTCTGCTGTGTGTCGCCCGCTCGTCGCCAATCAGGAGCGAAACGGAGCGATCTTGGCCAGCGCACGCGCCATCGCGGCCACGTCGGCTTCGGAGAGGTCGCTGGCGAATGCCCGCTGTATGGCGCGGCGATACAGGATGTTCGCGTCGCGCCACACCAGTCGACCCATGCGGGTGAGACGAACCATGACGGCTCGGTTGTCGTCCTCGGTGGGGGCCGGCTCACGGGTGACGTATCCCCGCTCGACCAACGAATCGATACGACGCGAGAGGCTGCTCGGAACCGCCGCCAGCAATTCGCACAACTCCTTCACACGGAGCTGTTCGTCGTTCGCCGCCAGAACGGCCAGCAGATCGAATTGGGGGAGCGACAAATGGAACTCGTCGGCCATCTCGGCCTCGATCATGCGCGACACGACTTCGCCGGCCACCTGGAAGTTGCGCCACAGCGCCACGCGTTCCGCATCGAGTCTGGGCATCGCTCACCTCCCCGGGTGAATCTTCCCAGAAGATCGTTCAGGTTGCAACAAACGAGCGCACCAACTCCATTGCTTGTTCCATGGTGGCCCGCTCTCCGATGAGCTTGCGGAAAGGCATCAGTTGTCGCGGACGACTGACACCGAGAGCGGCCACCAGTCGTCCCTCCCTCTCGTACAGAGCGACGAACTGACGCTCCTCCGGTGAGCCCACGACAATGGTGGCGTTCTCGCCGCCCTCGGATCGACCGACGAACTGGATGCGCGCCGTGAACTGATCGCTCCAGAAAAACGGGACGTCGACGAAGGGCTTGGGTTCCTCGCCTCGCGCCACGGCGAGCAGATTGCGGGCCGCGGCCGCCCCTTGTTCGGAAGCGGTGGTCCAATGCTCCACGCGCATCTCACGGTCGTACAGGTCATTGTGCCAACGGCACACGTCACCAGCGGCGTACACCCCGCGCACGCCGGCATTGAGCGTGCGATCACACACGACACCGTCGCGGATCGTCAGACCCGAGGTCGTCAACCAATCCGTCGAAGGCGCGACGCCGATTCCGACCAGAACCACGTCAGCCGGCACCACCTCACCGGTCTCCAACGCCACGCCGGCGACGACTCCCGGTTCGCCCTCCACCAGTCCGCTCACGCGCACACCGAAACGCAGACCGACGCCGTTGTCCTCGTGCACCAATGCGGCATTGCGCCCCATCTCGGCCCCGAGGCCACGGATCATCGGAGCCTCCAGCCCTTCGAGCACCGTCACCTCGCACCCACGACCACGGGCCGTGGCCGCCACTTCCAACCCGATGAATCCGGCACCGATCACCACCACTCGTCGGCCGTCAGCCAGTTCCTCGCGCAAGGCGAGCGAATCGTCGAGGGATCGCAAAGTGTGGACGCCTCGCCACGTCGGTTGGTTCGGGAGTCGCTTCACGATTCCACCCGTGGCGATGATCAGACCGTCGAAAGCGATGGTTTCACCCGAGGCCAGGGTGACCGTTCGCTCGCTGGTGTTCAGGTCGACCGCTGGTGACCCCAGTTTCCACTCCAGGTTCAATGTCGCGAGGTCGTCGGGTTTGCGCAACGTCACACGGTCCGCGTCCCATTCCCCCGACAACACCTTCTTCGACAACGGCGGACGGTCGTAGGGTGCCCGATCCTCGGCACCGATCATCACGATGCGACCGTCGAATTTCTCCTGACGGAGGGTTTCGGCGGCTCGCAGGCCGGCCAACGACGATCCGACGATGACGATGGTGTTCATGCGGGCCTCATGTTACGTGGGTGTGGAATACCCCCATAATGTCCGAGTGAACGGAGACATTTTCTCGATCACGGATCCGCTCGATCCCCGACTGGCCGACTACCGACACCTGCGCGACGCCGACATTCGCCGATCCGTCGAGGGTGACGAGTTCCTGATCGCCGAAGGAGTAGCGGTGGTGCAGCGACTGGCCGCGTCGTCGCTGGAGATCCGTTCCGTTCTCCTCACTCCCAAGCGATGGGAGTCGATGGGGGCCTCGCTGTCGCACCTGAACTGTCCGATCTACGTGGCCGAGCCCGAGATCGTGGCCGGGACGGCGGGGTTCAACCTGCATCGGGGGGTCATCGCCTCCGCCCGACGGCCACCGACGTTGAGCCTCGACACCGTGCTCGGACGGCCTCCGAAGAATGGCACTCGACATCGGCTGGCGGTGCTGGAGGGCGTGAACGACCACGAGAACCTGGGTGCGATCGCGCGGGCCGCCCGTGCCTTCGGCATCGACGCCCTCGTTCTGAACCCCACGTGCGCCGATCCGTATTACCGGCGCGCGGTGCGGGTGTCGATGGGCGAGATGCTGTTCCTGCCCGTGGTGCGCGCCGAGGTGCACGAGGTCGTCGACGCGTGCACCGCGAGAGGTGGTGAGAGTTGGGCCCTCACCCCTCGCCCCGATGCCGAGAACATCATGAGCATCGGGTCTGGGTCGTTCGGCCCATTGGCACTGTTGTTCGGTGCCGAAGGACCGGGTCTGAGCGAGGCATCGTTGCAGGCAGCGACACGACGCGTTCG
>Ga0315903_10007524_pt1 | contig 13615 bp, 10 predicted proteins | sample LakEriMetagenome_7_FD_203524 | JGI IMG/M metagenome (GOLD analysis project Ga0315903, IMG submission 203524) | Freshwater fungal communities from buoy surface, Lake Erie, Ohio, United States - Buoy 2 MA119 | ecosystem: Environmental > Aquatic > Freshwater > Lake | place: USA: Lake Erie, Ohio...
AACCGCAGGCGTAGTGATCGACATCGGTGGCGTGCGCCGTTGAACGGCCGTTGAGCCCGAGTGATCGGCCGACGTTATCGCCAGTCGCCACGGCGGGGTAAGGCGGGCGACGTGTCGCCAGGCCGGTGCGAGCGAGACGCCCCCGCCTCGACGCCCTCGGTCAAACGATTCAAGAAGCGGGGCAAAACCCCCAGATTTGCGGGCCTGTCCTTGCGGCAGGCCTTCACCAAACCCATAATCCGGCCAAGTTTTCGACGATTTTGCCGGGCACTTGAAGTCCGGAAACACAGGGTTAACCTTTAGGTTAAGTCCGATGCCCAGGCTTCCCGATGACCAGGTTGCGGTGACCGGGCTTGCGAGAACCGTGGCGTATGCGATCGACAGTCAGGGCCGCATGCCCGCAAAAGATTTCCTCGAGGAGACCAGCGGCAGCGAAGCCCCAACGCGGTCGGAAAAAGCAGGCCTTGAGCGACTATTCCGACTCATGGCGAACACGGGCCGGATCGGAAACAAGGAGCAGTTTCGAAAGGAACGCGGAGAGATTTTCGGCTTCAAGAAGTACCAACTTCGCATTGCCGCGTTCCAGGTGGGAACCGTTTGGTATCTGACGCACGGTTTCAGGAAGAAGAAGGACAAGTGGCCGGAGGCGGAGCTGGATAGAGCGGACAGAATTCGTAGCGAGCACTTGGCAAGGGGAGAAACTGAAAAATGACCGCAACGTGGATCACTGAACTCACCAAGGATGAGGAAGGTCGCCGGCTTCTGGAGCAGGAGCGACTCATTCTCGAAGTGACTGAATCGATCGCCAACGTCATGGAAGAGCATGGCATCTCCCGCGCCGAACTTGCCAAGCGACTCGGCAAGACCCCCGCGTTTGTGACGAAGCTTCTGCGCGGCGACAACAATTTCACCCTTCGAACGCTCAGCGACGTGTTCTACGCGATGGACTACGGCGCACGGCTGGAGCTCGGACCCGTTGGGCAAGATGCCGTGCCGCATGACGGGGCGGAGACTGAGCCCCTCATCTTTTCCGCCGACGCTTGGAGTCGGCCGGCCAGCGGCTGGAGCAACCAAGCTCGCGTGTTTGCTGGCTCGCCAGGCGATGACGGAGGCATGGCCGCGTGACAAAACTCAATTCCGCTGGGACCGATTCGCGCTTGCCGTTTGAGACCGTACTTCAGCAATTGAAGGCAGCGACTCGATTCGTCGAGATTGCCGAGATTCGGTTCGTCGACTGCAGATGTACGTACGGAATCTTGGCCGAGCCCTCGGTTGACGCGGTGGAGGTGAACGTCCGCGGACAGGAGGTTGTTGTTGAAGGGAATACGGTTCGCTCGGCAATGACCGCGGAGTTTCGTGCCCCGACGCCGTTTGCCGACAGCGACGCGAAAAAGCAAAAGCAAGTCCACGTTGGTGCCCGGATTGAGGTGAGGTACGCGCTATCGCCAGATCGCGACCAAGACAGCGACGAGGCAATCAACACGTTTGCACGGATGAATGGGGTGCAAACGGCGTGGCCGTATTTTCGCGAATATCTCCACTCCTCCTTGGTGCGTCTTGGGCTGCCGTCGTTTGATCTTCCACTCTTGAAGCCACTCGATGCCGCGAGGCTGGCCGGCCTGCTTGAGCGGCTGCACAACGATGAGGATTCGGAGGAAAAAGCATCGAAACCGAAGGCTCAAGCGGGAGGGCAACCGCGGCTCTGAAGAACGGCTCTGGCAGCGGTTGGGCCTTTCTCGCGTAGCCGTCGCCCGCTGTAAATCCGACGCCACGGCAGGCAAGGAAGCGGTTCATGAGCGTTCGTTATTGGTGGCAAGATGAGAACTCTCGCCCGGTCCCAGGGATCGATAGCCGATCCCACGAGGGCATTGCCTACATGAACTGGTGCCTACGGCAGAAGCCTACGGCCCCCCAACCCAATGCCGTCGAGCGGCTGCTGGCCCAGGCGGAAGAAGTCTTGGCCCTCTTCGATGCGATGTTCGGGCAGCTGGCTTGCGATGCCAACCCGCTCGAGGCCGAGTGCCTATCCAAGTGGGTTGCGAAGTATGCCTTTGCCGATTTCTTCGCGCCAAACGAGCGGGAGGATGGGCCGCCTCGGTACCGCGAAGTATTGACCGATGACCGCCTTGGGCTGATGAAACGTTGGGAATCCGATGGCGCTCTGCACCTGGCGGTCGAGCGGACGATCGCAGAAAATACGTGCAAAGGCCGCCGCCACGGCCGCGGCCACGACCTCAGCCCTGATGCGATCGCGGCGTATTGCGACATCCTTGCCGCTCGGGAGTCGTTGCTTGATGCAGATCAGTGGATCTCGCTCGTCCAGAACGTGATTCAGGACTCAGCTGCCTGGCGGCTCCACGAGGGCCGCATCGGTGAACTTGCTAGCGCCGTCCGAGCGGCCGTACAGCCTCTTTGGGGGCTCGCCCCCAAACCGGCGGCCCGCCGCATGAGCAGATCCGAATGCCGCGACGGATGGGAGACGTTGAAGGCGCCTTTGCGGGCTGCGATCGACGAACTCCGGCTTTACGCAAAGCCACCCCGGCCAGTCGAGGCATCCGGGGCCGTAGGAGCCCTCCCGCGGCCGTCTGCGGCTGCGGAGGTGCCCGCGACAGTCAGCACGCCTTCCGACCAAGTCCTCTCGCCGGACGGCAAGTCCGCGCGCCGGAAGCGCAGTAAACCGAGGGGTGCTGCACGACAACTGCTCGTGGCCAAGCTCAACGCGCACCATCACTACGACGATGGTCGATCTATGCACTTGGAGCCGATCGGCAACAACGAGATCGCGAGCCTGGTCGGTATCGACAAATCAACAGCCTCCGATTTCTTTACGAAAGAGTTCGGGAGTTACGACAACTACTGCCGGACTTGCGCGGACCCCGCGGCGCTGACGGCGGCTCTCCGGCTCCTCAACGGGGAGGTCAAACCCCGCGATCTTTACGGCCGCGCCCCTCCGGGCGACGGCGGCCGCCCCGACGACGCGTAGAGGCCTGCCGACTGTTGGATTGTTGGGCATCAGATACCCAACACCCCTGCAGCTTTCCGCTCGTTGCGAGCCCCGGTTTTTCCTTGCGTTTTGCTGCCGTTGGGCAACTGTTGGGCAAAAAAAGTCCAACGCCTCCGCCACTTGTAGGGCCGCATTGGAGCGGCTCGCAACGCGGAGGCAAATCCTATGACGACGCAGTTATCTCTCCGGCCGCGTGAAGCGGCCCGCGCCCTCGGGGTCTCCGAGCGGTGGCTTTGGGAAAAGACGAAGACAGGGGAGATCCCGTGCCTGAAGGCAGGCCGATGCACGCTCTACCCCGTCGCCATGCTCGAGGAGTGGCTGCGCAGCCGAGCGGCCCGCCAGCAGGAAGGCGGTGAGCAGTCATGAGCCACGACCCCGTCAACCTCGTGCTGACGCGCCTGCGGGAGCGGGGCCACGAGCCCCGCCAGGCCGGCAGCGGCTGGACCTCGACATGCCCTGCCCACGCGGACACCAGCCCGTCCCTATCGGTCGGCGTCGGCGACAACGGCAACGCGGTGATCCACTGCCATGCCGGCTGCGACCTCGGCTCCATCGTGGCCGCCTTGCGGCTCGAAAAGAGAGAGTTGTTCGCCGACGGCACCACCCCGCCCGCGCCGCGCCAGAGGATCCGACGGCCGCCGCGGGCGTTTCCAACCTGGGAGACGGCCGCGGACTCGGTTTCCCAGGGCCGTGGCCGACCAGCCATGACGTGGGAATACCGTGACGCCAACGACACCGCGGTGGCCATCGTCTGCCGCTGGAACCTTCCGGACGGAAAGAAGGACATCCGGCCCGTGTCGCGCCAACCGGACGGCACCTGGGCCGCTGTGGGCATGCAGGAGCCCCGCCCGCTGTATCGCCTTCCGGAACTTGCCCGCGCCGAAACGGTCTACGTCTGCGAAGGCGAGAAGGCTGCCGACGCGCTCCGGAGCCTGGGGCTTACGGCGACCACGAGCAGTTTCGGTGCGAAAAGCGCCCGCAAGACCGACTGGGCGGCGCTGGCCGGCAAGAGCGTCGTGATCGTTCCTGACCACGACGACGAGGGCGCGGTCTACGCCGCCGACGTGCTCCGGCTCGCCACCGACGCCGGTGCCAAGAGCGTGGTGATCGTGCGGCTCGCCGACATCTGGCACGGGATCGAGCCGGGCGACGACGCGTATGACTGGATCGAGGGCCACGACGCCGCCGACCCCGCGGATCTCGTGTCGATGCTCCAACAGCTTGCGGTCAACGCTCGCCAGGCCGCGCCGACGGAAGGTCCGGTGCTCGTGTGCATGGCATCTGTCCTGCCGCGGGACGTTCGCTGGCTGTGGCCAGGCCGGGTGCCGCTGGGGCGGCTAACGCTGCTCGTGGGCCGGCCGAAGGAAGGCAAGTCGTTCTTGACCACCGACATGGCCTCGCGGGTAACGACCGGCACGCCGTGGCCAGATGGAACTGACTGCCCCAAAGGCGCGGTGATTTTCATCTCCGCAGAGGACGACCCAGCCGACACGATTCGGCCGCGGCTGGACGCCCACTATGCAGATCCCTCGCGTGTTCACCTGCTGAGCGCCGTCAGGCACGTCAACGACAAAGGCAAGCCCGAGGAAGTGATGTTTACGCTCGCGGATGCCGCCGCCCTGGAGGCGGCAATCGCTGCGGTCCCGGATTGCAGGCTCGTTGTGATCGATCCCATCGGCAGCTTCCTCGGCGGCCGGACGGATGCCCATCGAGACAACGAGGTCCGGGCGGTACTGGCTCCCGTGGCGCGGCTGGCCGAGAAATACGACACCGCCGTCCTGGTCGTGTGTCACACCCGGAAAGCGGCCGGTACGAACGCCGACGAGCAGACTCTTGGTTCCCGCGGGTTTGTCGGCATCGCCCGCGCCGTGTGGCACATGAGTCGGGATCGTGAGAACAAGTCGCGCCGCCTCCTCCTGCCCGGCGGGCAAAATCTGGCGGGTGAGTCGACGGGCCTGGCGTTCACGATCAACGGCGAGCCCGCGCGCCTTTCCTGGGAGCGTGAGCCCGTGGCGATGACGGCCGACGATGCCTTGGCCCGCGAGCGCCGCGCCGGAGGAAACGCCTCACGCTCGAAGCCCGGCCCTGCGCCCCAGCGGCGCGACGAGGCCGCGGACTGGCTGTCCGGCACTCTCGCTGCCGGTCCCCGGCCGGCCGCCGACCTCATCGACTCGTGGACGAACGGCGAGGGTGGCTCCAAGAAAACCCTGGTGCGTGCCAAGCAGAGCCTCGGCGTCGAGGCGTATCGCCCCAACAACCCCGGCCCGTGGTGGTGGAAGCTGCCGCCCGAAGGCGACGCGCCTGAGATTCAAGAGCCCACCGAGCCGGGAGCAACGCGACACGGCCCTCTGGACTTCCTGGGCAAAACTCCGGGGTGGTACGCGTTTCCCGAATCCTGAGCCCCCACATGACCACGTTCTTGAAACCCGGCCACCTGCAATGGCCGCTCCCCCGGTAGAGTGGCGAATCAAACCCGCGAGGACACACGCATGGCATCACTCATCAAAGACCCCAACGGCTCGTTCCGCATCGAGGTTGTAGTCCCCGACGGCAGCCGCAAACGCATCCGGCTCGGCAAGCTGCCGGTGAAGACCGCCGAATCGTGGCACCGCCGCGTCGAGGCCCTGGTGAGCGATCTCGCGGCCGGGGAGCCTCATGGCCGTGACCTCGCGTCCTGGCTGGCAGAACTCCCCCTCAAGCTCCACGAGCGGCTGGTGAAGGCCGGTCTCGCAGACCGGCGCGCGGCAATCACAACCGTGACGGTGGGGCCGTTCCTGGCGGCCTGGCTCGAAGCACGGAAACCGGAATACAAGGTGGCGAGCGTCCGGGCCTGGCAGCAGGTCGTTGACGGCCTGACGGAGTTTCTGGGAACCGCCTTTCCGATCGCCGAGGTGACTCCCGAAAAGGCCGAGGAGTTTCGGCAGCGCATGATCTCCGGCGGGCTTCGCCCCACGACGATCCACAAGCGGCTCCAGCATGCGCGGCTGATGTTTGACCACGCCAAGCGAAAGAAGCTCCTGGCCGAGAATCCCTTTGAGTACGTCCGCCATCGCCCCGGGGACGCCTCCGAGCGCCGCGCCTACGTCGAGGCGGCAGACGTGCGCCGGGTGATCGACCACGCCCCGAATCAAGACTGGCGGCTTTTGATCGCCCTCTCGCGTTTCGCGGGCTTGCGCGTGCCGAGCGAGGCCATGAGCCTGCGGTGGCAGGACATCGACTGGGATCGCGGCCGAATCACGGTTCCCTGCCCGAAACTCGAGCACCTGGCCGGCAGGGGCTACCGCGTGATCCCGCTCTTTGCCGACGTGCGGCCGTACCTCGAGGAAGCATGGGATCGAGCGCCGGAGGGTGCGAAGTACGTCTTCGCCGAGGAGTATCGTCGTCGCGCCCACGGCAAGCACGGGTGGGCCGGCTGCAACCTGCGCTCGACGCTCGAAAAGATCATCAAGCGGGCCAAGGTGTCGCAGTGGACGCGGCTCTGGCATTCAATGCGGGCGAGCTGCGAAACCGACCTGGCCCGCGAGTACCCGCTCGCTGTGGTCGCCAAGTGGCTGGGCAACACGGCCGCCGTCGCGATGAGGCACTACGTGGATGTCACCGACGCCGACTTCGAGCGTGCCGCGGCCGCCGGCAGCAAACAGGCGCACAAAGCGGCGCAGCAAGTTCCCGCGAGTCGGTGTTTTGACTCGCAAGCCGAACCGTCCGCGCATGAAAAAGCCCCGGCTGTGCGGGGTCTCGCAGCATCCTGCGATCCCCTGCACAACCGGGGCATGGAGGCGGCGGGAGTCGAAGTTCCACATGATACCCCGGGTGAAACGCCAGTCCAGCATCAAGGAGGCGCAGAAAACGGCGCACTTCCGTTGGACGCTGCGCATCTGGCACTCGTCATGAGGCTTCTGAGGCGGCTTACCCCGGAGCAGGCCCAGGTACTCGTGACGCTCGCCCAGGCGATGAGACCACGCCACGGGGCCGAATCGTGACGCTCTACAAAAGTTCTCCCTCCGCCCGTGCCAAGACTTCCGCATACTGGTGATCGTTGCGGTGATCGACGGCCAAGCTCGAAATAAGATTTGCTCATGGAACAGTCTTCAGCCGTTACGGCCGCCATCGAAGAGGCAATGGCTCTCGATGCGGCCATTCTCGAGGCGAGCCGAGAGATCCTCCACGAAACCGCGTTGCTCCCCGACCTGTTTGTTGCAGCGGTTCTCAATCGAGCCTTACAGCTCCTGCACGGATTTGAGGCACTCGTCCGAACGCGAAACTACTTGAGTGCAACGCCCCTCTTTCGATTGCAACTCGACAACGCGATCCGGCTGTGGGCAGGGGCTCTCGCGCCGAGCTTCGATGACTTCACGAATGCGGTTATTCGCGGAGACCAGATCAAAAAATTGATGAGCCGAGACGGCATGCCGATGACGGACAAAAATCTCGTGAAAAGCTTGGCTGAGAACTTCGGCTTGCCGATGCTTGTTGCGTCGTACGAGTACGCATGCGGATTCGTCCATCTCTCGGGCGAGCACGTCTTCGCCACGAATCGGACTGACGATGGGCGCATCATTGGTCGTATTGTCCGAGAGGATGTCGATACACCAGAGGCGAAGTGGTTGGATCTCATAACCGGATTTTCATCGGCCACGACGCTGGTGCTCGATGTAGCGGGCGGATGGGCGAGGCGGAAAACGGAGTCTCGCGAGAACGTTTGAAGATCGGGAGGACTTGATGCCGCGATGGGTCGAATCGCGTAGCCATCAATGCTTTCGTCCCCACGCGGTGGCCTCCGGCCCGGGCGGCACGACTCCAGCTCGTTGGGGGCGGCTTCCGTCGTGCCGCAAAGACAACAAAGCGGAGGTCGGGCATCCTGCCCTCCCGCTGATCTGAGCAGCGGCTAGCCCTCGATGCTGGTCTCTGCGGGGGGCTCATCAGGGGGAAGGGGGCTCGTCTCCGCATCCGGCATCGACTCGCCCCCCTCCCCCTCGCCGCCCCCCGCGGTGCGGCCTTCGCCGCGCCCCCGGCTTCCCCCTCCCCTAAGTGCGGAATCGAGGGCATCCCCGCCGCTGAAGGGCCGCATCGTGCGGCTAGCGGAGCGGCCGCAAGCGGCCGCCAGAAGGCATCCTGCCAGCGTCAACGGCGGCATCCATGCCGCCGAGCCTCCGCCGCCCTTGTGGCCGCCGGCTTTGAGATCGCGGCCCGCGGCGGCGGCTTCGTGTCGCGGCGCGGGTCGGCGGCGCTCCGCTCCCGCGGCGGTGGCTCCCAGGTGCTCATCCTCAGCCCCGTTCGCCGCGTGCCGCGTCCGCTCCCGTTACGATCAGCAAGTCTGCAAGCCCCCGTAGCGATCTCGAGCGTCTTAACCGGAGCAGCCGGTTCCCGGCTGCGGTATGGCATCCTGCCTCTGTGGGCGGCGGCATCGTGCCGCCGCGTTGCCGGCAGTCGCGCCAGTGCGTATTCAGCCGCGCCGGGGGCAGCGCCGCCACTGCGGCCACCCGTCGTAGGGAATCCTTCCGCTTCGCTAGAATCCGGACCGCCACCACCAGGCCAGTAGCGAGCGCGGCGCTCCGGCTGGTGGCATGAGCGCTAGAGTGCGTCCGGACCGCTCCCGGCCCTCAAGCCAACGTCGACGCGATTGCATAACAGACGCACGTTCAAGGAGAGATCGTGTCCCGGTTGACTGACCTGATTTCAAAAGCCAAGGCCAAAGACCCGCAGATGGGGGCCGACCTGGAACGCGAGTTTCGGGCGCTGTCGTCGCGGCTCTCATTTGGGTTGAACTTCGAGCGGCACCGGCCCGAAGCCGTCGAACTGCCGCAACGCCCGGTGCGCCGTGGCGACAAGGTGCGTGTGCTGCCCGAACGAGGCTCGACTGCCAAGGGCGACCAGCGGCTTTGGGTGGTGCGAAAAATCATCAAGGACGGTGAGAAGAAACGAGCAGACCTGGAGCTCCTCGACGAATCGGCAGAGGCGAACAGTGTGCTGGTGGACGATTTAGTGGTCGTCGCGGAATTCCGCGACATCATCTATCCGGGGCTCGTCTCTACCGGGAAAGTTTCACGCGGCGGCGACAAACCGTTCCACACGGTCATCAACGGCGAGAACTTCCACGTCCTGAAAGCCCTTACCTGGACGCACCGGGGCAAGGTGGACGCGATCTACATCGACCCGCCCTACAACACGGGCGCAAAGGACTGGAAATACAACAACGATTACGTCGAGAGCGACGATCTCTACAGGCACAGTAAGTGGCTGGCGATGATGGAGCGGCGATTGCTGCTCGCGAAGGAGTTGTTGAACCCGGCAGATTCCGTACTGATCGCCACCATTGATGAAAAGGAATATTTGCGCCTGGGGCTACTGTTGGAACAGGTGTTTCTTGGTGCAGACATTGAAATGGTCACGTCCGTGATCAGTGCTAAGGGCGTAGCGCGTTTCGGTGAGTTTTCGCGTGTCGAGGAATTCATCTACTTCGTGCGCATCGGCGCATCGTCTGTTCAGCCTGGGGAGCGGAACATGCTGGATGATTCCCGCTCGGCCGCCGCGCAAATCGGGAAAGAGGTTGATTGGCTGGGGCTTAGGCGGCGCGAGCCAACGGCAAAGCGGGGAGCACGTCCGAATCAGTTTTATCCAATTTTTGTGAATGCAGAGTCCGGGCACATTGATTCCATCGGAGAACCTCTTGCTGACGGCATTGACCGTCTCAGGGTAAAAGCGCCCGACGGAGCCTACGCGGTGTGGCCTTTACGGCCGAAGGGTGGTGAGGGTCTTTGGGGGATAACCCCTGAGACCGCGACCCGTTATCTCAAGGCGGGATTTATACGATCCCGTAACCACCAACCTGAGAAAGCACAAGCAGCTATCCACTACCTGCCAAGCGGAACCGTTGATGCAATCCAAGAGGGTCGCATCGAGATTGTGGGTCGTGACCCTGATGGGGCTGTGCAGGCGATTTATCGGGAAGGCAAGGGCGTTATCCCAAAGCGGGTTTGGAATATGGCGTCACACAACGCCGAAAACGGAGGTTCGTTGGTTCTTTCCAAACTCATCCCCGATCGTCGGTTTCCGTTCCCCAAGTCGCTCTACGCAATCGAGGATGCGCTAAGATTTTTTGTCAAAGGAAAGCCGGAAGCAGTGATCCTCGACTTCTTCTCCGGTTCCGGCACCACCGCACATGCCGTGATGCGCCTCAACAAGCAGGACGGCGGCAAACGGCAGTGCATTAGCGTCACCAACAACGAAGTCGGCGCGGACGAGCAGAAGGCGCTGAGAGAGAGTCGCCTTCGTCCCGGTGATCCTGAATGGGAACGCCTGGGCATATGCGACTACATCACGAAACCCCGCGTCCAGGCTGCGATTTCCGGCAAGACGCCGGACGGCAAACCGATCGAGGGAAGCTACAAGTTCACTGATGAGTTTCCGATGGCTGACGGTTTTGAGGAAAACGCCGAGTTCTTCACGTTGACGTATGAAACCCCGGTCGCCGTCAGTTACCAGACTGCCTTCGCCCGGATCGCCCCCCTTCTGTGGTTGCGGGCAGGCAGCGTGGGCCGACGCATCGAGAAAGTGCCCGCTTCGGGCTGGGATCTGGTGGATACCTACGGCCTGCTCGTGAACTTGGACAACGCCAAGGGTTTCCTGAAGGCCACGCGGAAGGCCAAGGACTTGCGGATCGCGTACATCGTTACTGACGACGAGCGGCGCTTTCAGGCGCTGGCGCGACGCCTGCCCGAAGGTGTGGAGGCGATCCGCCTCTACGAGTCCTACCTGACCAACTTTGCATTTGCCAACGGAGATGTTGCATGAAGTTCACGCTGAAGGACTACCAAGACGAAGCCGTTATCGACGTGCTGCAGCGATTGAAAAGAGCGCGCAAGCGTTGGCACGAGGACACCGACCCCCACGCGTTTTCCCTGACCGCCCCCACCGGTGCCGGCAAGACCGTCATGGCGGCCGCCGTCTTCGAAGCCCTGTTCCACGGTGACGACCGCTACGAGTTCGACCGTGACCCAGGAGCGGTGGTGATCTGGTTCAGCGATGATCCGTCATTGAACGAGCAAACACGCTTTCGATTGATGGAGTCCGCTGATCGGATCCAGCACACGGATTTGGTGGTGGTGGAGAATTCCTTCAACCGCGCTAAGTTCGATCCAGGAAAAATCTACTTCCTCAACACACAAAAGCTGGGCAAGAAGAGTCTGCTGGTTCGCGGATTCGATGAAGAAGGAACGTTTCCTGAAATGCGCCCGGACCTTCGGAGCCACACGATTTGGGACACGATCCGCAACACCATCGAAGACCCAGCATTGACGCTGTATCTGGTGCTCGACGAGGCGCATCGAGGGATGGGTAGCGAGACCCGCGAGAAATCCACAATCGTCAAACGCCTTATCAATGGCGACAAGGGCGTGCCAGGCATCCCTGTGGTCTGGGGTATCTCGGCTACCGTGGAGCGGTTCAACAAGGCGATGGAAGGCGCTCAAGGCCGCAGTACGTTGCCGCCTGTGACCGTGGATGTAGCCCGCGTCCAGGACTCGGGCTTGCTCAAGGACACAATCGTGCTGGACATCCCCGACGAAGTGGGCGATTTCGACACCGTGCTCGTCCGCCGCGCCGCCGACAGACTGCGGGAATCTACGGAGGAGTGGGCTGCTTACGCGGCGCAACAGGAAAGCGGCGAAACCGTGCATCCTCTGCTGGTGTTGCAGGTGCCAAACACGCCAAATCCCAACGACATCGGCCGCACGCTCGACACTATTTTTCAGCAGTGGCCTGGCGTGCCGGAAACCTCGGTCGCCCACGTATTCGGGGAACACACAACGCAGACTTTCGGCAAGTATTCGGTGCCCTATATCCAGCCGCAGCGCGTGCAGGATGAGGCCTGGGTGCGAATCCTGATTGCCAAGGACGCCATTAGCACTGGGTGGGACTGCCCGCGGGCGGAAGTGATGGTGTCGTTCCGCCCGGCGAACGATCAGACGTACATCGCGCAGTTGCTTGGCCGCATGGTGCGCACCCCGCTCGCACGACGTATCCCAGGCAGCGAAAGACTCAACTCCGTGGACTGTCTGCTGCCGAAGTTCGACAAGGAGACCGTGCAGGAAGTCGTCAAGGCGCTCCGCGAAGGCGGCAGTGAAGCGCCGCCAACTGGCCGTGTCCTCATCAACCCGAAAGAGATGAAGCCGAACCCAGATGTGCCGGAAACAGTCTGGGAGAAGTTTGTCTCGCTTCCTTCCCAGACCCGACCACAGCGCGGCGCGAAACCGGCTATCCGCCTTACCGCGATTGCGCATGAACTGGCATCCGATGGGCTGCTAGCCGGCGCGGGCGGCAAAGCACATGCGGCGATGCACAAGATGCTCGATGATTTCATCGCCGAGCGGACCAAGGCCTTCGAAGAAAAACGCGCATCAGTGATGACCGTCGAGGGCCGCACGATCATCGCCGACCTCAAGACTGGCGAGACTACGGACGGAGAGTTTCGCGCCGACGCGGACGATGCCGTCGTCGGCGACGCCTACCGGCGCACAGCGAGGATCATTAGTCCGGACATCGCGCGCACCTACACAATGGAGCGGGCGAAACGTAAGCCGGAGGCGGAGGAGGATCTTTTGGAGGCCCAGATCGAAGCCCAAGAGGAGGTCGCGGCATTGCACCTCATGGAGAACCTTCAAATCCTCTTTGATGCCGAGGCCAAGAAGCTCTCGGATACGTGGTTTACGGAATACCGCGACGCCATCAAGGGACTGCCGCACGACCGGCAGGATGCCTACCGGCAAATCGTTGCGCTCAGCACCGAGCCCCAAGATATTGATCTGGCTCGGCCCGTCTCCCGCTTCGAGCCCACGAAGTCGCGGGAGCCGAATGGTTCGGAAACCACGATACCGACCTACAAGCGGCATCTGTTGTGCGACGAACGGGGCGAGTATCCCACGGAGCTTCAATCTTCGGAGGAGAAGGAAGTCGTCGCCGCGGAGATGGGCCGGGCGGGCTTTAGGTTCTGGTATCGCAACCCCAACCGGCCGAGTCAGGATTCCCTAGGCATCGCGTATTCGGATGGTGACGAGACGAAAATCATCAGGCCCGACTTTGTGTTCTTCGCCGAACAAGACGGCAAGATCGTGGTGGACATCGTCGATCCGCACGGCTCCTACCTTGCCGATGCGTTGCCGAAATTGAAGGGCTTGGCGTCGTACGCGGAAACCCACGGGCCGATGTACCGCCGGATCGAAGCTGTTGCGACGGCGGGCGGCAAATTGCGCGTGCTGGACATGACCCGCGCCGACGTTCGCGCCGCGGTGATGGCGTCCGCGAGCGCGGAAGCTCTGTTCAAGAGCGCTACCGCAGGTGATTACGCGTAGGAGCCCGCTTCGGCATCCCACGCCTGTGACGCTCATCCCGTCACATGTCCCGGGATTTACGGCTGCGCCTCGACCCTTTCGCTATGAGCGTCGCTCCAGTCCTGCGCAAAATGAATCGGCTGATTTCGGATTCCCTGAAACCGCAGGCGTAGTGATCGACATCGGTGGCGTGCGCCGTTGAACGGCCGTTGAGCCCGAGTGATCGGCCGACGTTATCGCCAGTCGCCACGGCGGGGTAAGGCGGGCGACGTGTCGCCAGGCCGGT
>Ga0315903_10007525_pt1 | contig 13615 bp, 14 predicted proteins | sample LakEriMetagenome_7_FD_203524 | JGI IMG/M metagenome (GOLD analysis project Ga0315903, IMG submission 203524) | Freshwater fungal communities from buoy surface, Lake Erie, Ohio, United States - Buoy 2 MA119 | ecosystem: Environmental > Aquatic > Freshwater > Lake | place: USA: Lake Erie, Ohio...
TACGAACACCTTCGTTCACATGCTTGGTCAATTTTACGAAACTGACAAACTCTCGAGCTCCTATTTTGCCATTGTTGCTCGCAACTGTGGGAGGTTCACTTAAGTGGGTAGCACCTCCAACGTGACCACCGGTTTGCAACTTTGTTTTACTTAAGCAGTTGCCGCTTACCGGACTAGGCTTCTACGAGCTCAGTACCAGCAGGAGCGCTAACTTTCTCGTTAACGAGGCTCCAGAAGGATGTAGTGTTGCCACTTACGATTCGACACGAATTTTACGGGTACAGCATCTTCCCCGGCATGCAAGTGCACCTAAATCAACTACGTCAAATCCAGGCGTCCCCATATTTAAAGATATATTACCGTATTCTTATCTATAAAGGCTAAAATGTCTCACGGGTTTTTTTGGCTGATAAATAAACAAAAAAGTCCGCCTAATGGCAACCTGTTCAGAACAAAACGAGTCATTAAAGCTTTTTACGAGCCTCAAGCTGCGAATCACGGATCTTCTCGAGGAGACCATTACCTTTTTGCAGGATCGATTTAAGCAGACAAAGACGATATTTACAGCAGCCTCGCCGTTCGGTCAGCTGCTAATCGTTATTGAAAACCTAAGCCAGCTTATATTTTATTACATTGAGGATGCTATAACCGAACTTAACATATATGAAGCCTCCAGAGCAAGCTCAATTTATTCACTAGCCTCAATAACTGGCCATAACCCAAGTAGAGCAATGGCGGCAGTCGCTCAAATAACTATTAAGCGTCGGCTTGGAATCGCCGCACCAGCGAATCAAGTAATTCTAAACGATCTTTTTAAGATTACTTGCGAAAACAACGGTCTAACCTATGTTATGGAGCTGCCGCAAGATGAGGTTCGACTTAATCTTACAGGCCAAGATAGCGATAAGATTTTTATTCTTAAACAGGGAAATATCGAGAGTCAAACATTTACCGGTAAAGGAGTTCCGCTTGAAAGTTATCAATTAGGCTTTCCGAATAACTACTACATTGACCAGTTTAGAGTTAATGTATACGTGAATGGCGAGTTATGGACAAAATACGATTCGATTCTAGATATTCCCAGAAACGCTAAAGGCTATGTCCTAAAAACCGGGATAACAAACGGACTTGATTTATACTTCGGCAACGGCTCATTCGGAATGATGCCGCCGACTGGCTCGGAAATAATTGTTGAATATCTGGTTTCGGAGGGATCGGGCGGAAATATCAGAGTTGATGATCCTCGCCAAATACAATTCACCTTTGCTGAGACGGGTTTCTCGCCAATCGGAGAAGAGATTAACCTAAACGAATTTTTTGACATTTATACAATAAGTCCTCCCGGGTTTGGAGTTGACCCGGAGGAGGTTGAACTTACTAGATTAATCGCACCAAAGATGTCTAGAAACTTTGCTCTGGTTAACACAGATAACTACGAGGTTCTCTTAAATAAGATGCAAATGTTTTCAACTATTCGAGTATTTCTAGACGACCCGTACAATAATGTAAGTGCAGAGGTTCGCCAAAAAATAAAGGATTTTCGTGTAACATACGGAGTTGATCCAATTTTGCCTGACACACGCGTGATTTCCTTATTTCTAATACCTGATGTGTCAAAAATGTTTAAGTCTGGCGAAGATTATTTTTCTCTGCCTACGACGAAGTTTTCGTTAACTGAATTTCAAAAGTCGGAGCTTCTTAAGTACATAGAAAGATCGGGAACAAAAATGATTTCGAGCGAGGTCCGAATACTTGAGCCGGTCATAACCAGGTACGTTCTAAATATTAGTGTTATCGCGTTTGATGACGTGTCGACCGAAACCATCAAAAACGATATAACTTCGCAAGTTGGAAACTATTTTATTAAGCTTTCTAGAAATGATAGAATACCTAAAAGCGAACTTATTAAAATCGTAGAATCAGTTAACGGAGTCGATTCAGTAAGCATATCGATTCTATCTGAGAGAAATGAACTAGCCTTCGCAGCTGATCCGGCTCGAGACCCAAGTGATCGAATCGGCCTTGATGGATTTAACGATATCATTATAGGACAAGCTGAATTTCCGGTAATACGCGGCGGGTGGACTGACCGAGAAGGAAACGTTTATCAAACTGGACTAGTTGACGATTCTCTCTGCTCTTTAAATATCGAAATTAAACCGGTTCGAGTTTCAAGAAAAAGAAAAACTTTAATATGATAAGAAATTCAATATATTGGCAGGTGTATAATAGAAAGGATCAGCGTTTGCATCTAGGCTACATGTATAAAGGCAAAATTCTACTTAAAACTCTGTCAAATCAAATGTTTGGCGCGAATCCAATACTGGACGGATTTCTTACTAGGATTGACGCGTTTTTATACGAACATATTGAAGCAGTTAAGCAGATAAAAATATTTGCAAATCCTGCCCTAGATAAGAATGAAAACCGTATTGTATAAATTTTCATGGCACAAGTATTTAACAAGGAGAAAAAGGCTCAAATTAAAAGCGAACTAGAGGATTTGCTCCGAGGCTATTCTGGAGGCCCAAATCCAGAGGAGGATATCGTTGACGAGCAGCTTAGCGAAATTGCAGCAGCTCCTCCGATCGACTTCTTGGAAATGAACAAGCAGTTTGAGAAGCAAGCAAAGAGCATAACCGACTCAATGCTTAAATTTTATGTCGATCTAGGAATAATAGACGGTCACGAATACTTTAAGCAAAAACAGACTCTCGACAATACCAACATTCAAAATATATTTTTTCAGCTTAAAACAATTAGAATGGCAATCGAAAAGATCGCTGAAGAAATTAATCAAGGCAACACTCATCCAAGATTGTTCGAAGTTTTTGGCCAGCTTCAAGATAAACTAACGACCGTTATTAAAACTCAAGCAAACTATATTCTTTTCCTAGAGGATACCTACAAGAAAATTCGACAGGACGTTGAACAACGTTCCGCGTCCAACTCAAACCAAGTTACGCCATTGCTTGGAACGCCCGGCGAGTATTACATAACGGCCGGCACAAAGAATTTAATTAAGGAAATAACAGTTGAGGACGATGAGCCTGTGGAAGATTCCCGTCATTTAACACATCCAGAGCATAAGGTCGAAGTGATGCAGGCTAAGGGACTTAGCGATGTGATTAAGGCTGACGTAGACCCCGACGATTTCTCAGATGAGGTTAATTCGCTAATATGAAGGATTTTTTAAGCAATAGTGGGGCATCGAGGATAAAATTATCAAACCTCGATCAAGAAAATACAGCGATTTGGACTAGCGAAAAAGTTCAACAATTACTTGACGATTTTGAGAACGGAATAATTGATATTAAGACTATCAAGAATTCGCCATTCAAAGATAACGATCCTGTTTGGAAAAAGGCGAATATCGTTTTCGAGTATACGCCTGAGGAACTTGAAGAAATTCGTAGGTGTAAAGCCGACCCGGTTTACTTTGCGTCTAAATACGCACAGGTCATGACAGAAGACGGTATTCAGCAAATAACATTACGCGACTATCAAGAAGAAATTATTCGATCGTTTAAGGACAACCGATTTAATATTCTAATGGCGAGTCGACAGATTGGCAAAACAGTAATGTCCGGTGTTTTTATTGCCTGGTACTTAGTATTTCATGCTGATAAAAATGTACTAGCCGTTGCGAACATTGCTTCAACTACAAAAGAGGTACTCGATAAAATAAAATCCGTTTTTGAAAATCTTCCGTTTTTTCTAAAACCTGGATGCATTTCGAATAACGTAATGTCGATGAAATTCGATAACGGCTGTCGACTAATAGGTCGCACGACGACAAAGAACACAGGTATAGGTTTTACAATCCATGTTCTGTACATAGATGAATTCGCTCACATTAATCCTTCGTATCTCGATTTCTTTTATCGTGCAATCTATCCGACTATTTCTGCCTCAAGCAACTCAAAGGTAATAATTACATCAACTCCAAATGGAATGAATCGATTTTACGAAATTTACATGGAAGCACTCGAGAAAAAGAATTCGTATGTTCCATTGCGCGTAGACTGGTGGCAGGTCCCAGGAAGAGACGATGTTTGGAAGAAGATGACAATTGCGAACTTGGGATCAGAGGAGGACTTCAATCAAGAATACGGTCTACAGTTCTTTTCGTCTGATAAACTTCTACTACCTTCAAAAGACCTCAAGAAGATCTTTAAGCTTCGAACGGATTACACTGTGCCAGACTGGGCCCAGCCGGTCGATAATAATCTACTAGATGGATTCTCGGTTCATCCAAACTTTGGTAAGTTAGACTTAGATGAAATTCGGTACGACAATAACTTCTATGTGCTCTCAATTGATACGGCTGACGGGCTTAGCCGAGACTATTCTGTCATTAACGTATTTAAGTTCGCTGCTTTACCTATAAAAATGTTAGAGCCAGTAAAAGACTTTATTAAGAAGGAAACCGACATTTTTTCGCTAGTTCAAGTTGCGACGTTTCGAACAAACCAGAAGGATATTAATGAATACTGTAATTCTCTTGAGCATTTGGTTTTTCGAGTATTTAACCCAGATAAAGTTAGGCTTTTAATCGAACTTAATCATAAGGGCGAATACGTGATGGACAAAATATCAAAAAATCCGGATTACTGGCCAGGAATGCTAGTTCTATCGAAGCATACCGAAGCTGCTCAAAATTGGAAACCTGGGCTTAAGTTGACAGTAACAAACAAGATAAAGTTTTGCGAACGATTTAAGTACTTAGCTGCAGTTAATAAGATATTGCCAAACGAGTTCAAAACCGTTCACGAGCTCGGATCCTTTGGTAAAAGTTCAAATGGAACGTACCGTAGTCAAAGTGGTAACGATGATTTAGCTATGACCTGCGTCAATACGTCAGCGTTCTTCGAATCTCCAAATTTTTGGGAAATTGCGAATGAGGAACTTGACAGGCTCCCTAAGGAATACTTAGAGGAAGTTCACAATCGATTCCTAAATGAGATCTATTTTAATCAGGCCTCGAAATATGATTTTGGAATGCTTAACGAACTAAACGCCGGGGGCGTCGCAAAAAGGCCAAATACTAAAACTCGATTCGACGAAGCCTACATTGAAAAATATAAGAGCTCGATTGAAAAATTCTATGGAAAAGTATGAAAAAGTTAGACGAGATTCAAAAATACCTTAGGGATAAAAAAGAAATATATGAACAAATACTCTCGGCTATTGAGTTAGGCGTCAAGGATAATTCAAATAAAATTCTATTAAAAGAGGTTCGTTTAATGGACACAGTAGTTGACGCCTTTGCGAATAGAGAAGACTGGCCGGGTTGCATTGAAAAAGCTCGAAGTTTTTTTGAGAGCACTGAGGATTACGAAGCGTGTCAGCGGTGTAAAACCATTTTAGAAAAAATTCAAAATAACAAATAGATTTTCATGTCAGGAAGACAATTGAAAAAATCGAAGCCGGTTACCGAAATATCTGCAACCGACCTTAGGCGCGTTTCGCTTAAACCTTCTCAGCAAGCGTATCACGATAGAATCATTTCGAATGAAATAACCTTTTGCTATGGACCGGCTGGAACAAGTAAAACCTTCACAGCTTGTTTAGCGGCGCTTAATTTATACATAGACGGCAAGATTAAAAAGATAATTTTGTCAAAGCCTATCCAAGAATCCGGCGAAAAGCTTGGATTTTTACCTGGAGAAATAAAGGATAAGATAGATCCGTTTATGGAAAGCTATAGGTCTAATTTGGCAAAAATATTGCAAGAAGATCACTTCGTTAATTGGCTTGAAAATACTGGAGTAATTGAATTTCGGCCTCTTGCATACATGCGTGGAGCAACATTTGATAACTGTCTAATGATTCTAGACGAAGCGCAGAACGCTGATTTCAAGCAATTAATGCTTTTCTTAACACGAATGGGAAAGGACTCTAAAGTTTTGATATGCGGTGATGTTAGCCAATACGATATTGTAAAGAGTAAAGTTGCTTTACCGGACTTCATTAAGTTAATGAACGGTATACCAGGAATAGGAATACACCGATTTGGAGATGAGGACATTGTGCGGAACAAAATTCTTATTCAGATCACAGAACGTTATGAAAAATGGAAAGACGAAAATCCAAACCACCAATTCTTTAAGTAAAAAACAGATTTATGAGCTCATATAACATACTAAATCGTCAGTTAAATGACGAAATGCAAATTCTTGCTGAAAAAATTAAAGCCGGGGATTGCACTGAACGCGAAAGAAATCGACTCGCGTCGATAATGTATCCTAAGCTTAAGTATTACATTTGGAAGTTTTTTAATGACCCAGACGAAACGGATGAAGTGCTTCATAATACGTTATTCAAAATATTTAAAGGAATATCTTCGTATAACGATAAATTTAGATTCACAACCTGGATTTATACAATTGCAAAAAATGAATCGCTGCTACACCAATATAAGCTAAAGAGCAAATTTGCAATACGGATTGACTCAATGTTAACTCCGCCTGCGATAGAGGATACAGCTCTTTCTAATTTCGAAAGAGAGATTTGTATGGAGTCCTTATATTCAATCACTAGAGAAGAAATGAGTTCGATGCCCGACGGAATTGAAAAACAGATTCTAATTGATAAAGAAGTTAATCTGATGAAAGGCAACGAAATTGCCGAAAAATATAATATGAATCTTAATACCGTTAAAACTAAGATTCGAAAGGCTCGTAAAATGCTTAAGGCTAATGTCCTAAAAAATCATCCTCAAATGAGAGATAACATTGAACAGTATTTTTAAGAAATGAACTTAATTGAATTTTTAAGCCCAATCGTATTTTGGCAAGTTTTCAAGAAGGTTTTAGTTAATCTAAAGAACCGTAGCTATTACGTTAAGCAGATGAAGACTCTTGACGAGAATGGGACCCTTAAGCAGTTGGGGATGAGATTAGATATGCGAAGCCGAGCTTATTATATTCTTAATTTGGAACCAGAAACGTTAATGATGGGGCAGGAGGTTCTTGATCTAGAAAAGAGCAGAGTAATGGAGTCAATAAACGTTAGAAAGCCTGCATTTATGAAGGCTAATCTTTTTGAAATGATAGAAATAGAGACGTCTAGAATAAAAAACGAAGACTACTATGCGTATTTAATTCAGATCAAATATCGGCCAAGTGCAACCATTTGGAATTGGGTTCATATAATTTCTTGGACCGCGTCTATTACAATCCTTGCGTATTACATACTCTCTCAGCAGTCGAAAATTGTTGAATTCGTTAAAGACTTGCTAGCCTAGTCAATTTCTCAAAGAGATAAATATAAAATAAATATTCATTATAGTTATGAATTTTGTAAATCAGCATTTTAACAAACTCGTAATTTCAATACTGCTACTTATTTTTATCCAAGAGTGCAGCAATTCAAGTAAATTAAACACTTTGGAAAAAAAGTCCAAGGCTCAAAGCGCTAGGCTGGACTCATTGTGCACCAAATCCGAGCTTAGATCAAGCCTAGAAATTGAGGGTCTAAAGTCAGAAAAGAGAATGATTCAATCAACTGACCGAACTCTACTTGATGTCAATCGCCAAGCTGAAATTGACCGACTCCTTAAAAAACTGGAAAAATAGTAATGCGTGAGAGGCTCGTTAAGTACTTCATAATAGGTACGTTCGTCACCCTCTATTTTTTAGTATCGTGTATTTCAACGATACACGTAATAGATTTTTTTAATTTATCGAATCCGAAATGGCTATCGATTAGCTTAGCTATCGCTTTTGAAGTCGGGGCAGCAGCTTCGCTTGCCTCGTTGATCACTCTAGACAAAATGAACAAGTTCATAGTTTGGGCGCTTTTCATAATTCTAACGGCTATGCAAGCGATGGGTAATGCGTATTACGCGTACATCCATCTTAATAATTTTCAAGGATGGATTGAACTGTTCGGCCTAGTCGAAGAGGAGTTAATTTATCAAAAAAGAGTTTTATCAATAGTAAGTGGCGCGATTTTACCAATTGTCGCACTAGGCTTCATAAAATCGCTAGTCGACTATATTAAGCCGGACCAAAGTAGCCTCGGCACAGTCGATGAGGCTCTTTCCGAAAAGCAAATTGTAATTCAAGAAATTGAACCAGTTATAGTTGAGGAGACTCAGCCAAGCGAAACAATCGCAATTGATCAGCCTGCTCGAATAGATAATCTTGGAACAATCGATAGTCGAATAGCTCGTGGCGGACGATAAGAATTTCACGAAGAATCGATTAAAAAATTCTATTTGAAATGTCTTACATTAAATACAATGACGATCCATTATCTAAGCGAGTTAGCGATGCTTTTGCTAATTTGTGCTCATCTATACCTGTAAAAAAGGCATTGCGCTTAGTCGATAAGTGCTTTGGGATATTTAACGGGTCTCAAAGAGAGGTTAATTTTTGCGAAATGTCAAAGTTAATGTATCCAGTAGACAGCAGCCTATCTATTGACTTTGAAGTATGCGCAGAAGAAACTTTATCCATATTTGACAATAATACCGATGCAATTATATCGTACGCGCCGTCCGGGTCTCCGTCAGGCTACCCGTTTGGTCAGGCTGGAGAATACGTAGAAAGTGGCGGAGCCGATCCATCAGGAACGCCATACTACTATGTGATCGAAAGTGATCGTAATTATGCAAGAGGCTGTTTACTTTATGTTGAGTATCCTTCAAAGAACAAATTAGGAGATGATATCTTGCCAGCCGATCATGAATGTCAAATCATCATAACGAATAGAGATCTTACTAACTTCTCAATTCCTCTGCACGAGTTCTTTGCTCATCTAGTAAATCCTGAAACTCGCGGTGCAGATTCGCTGATAAATAAGATAGAAATCTATAATCCAAACTCTAATTTTAGTATTAAAATAAAGGGCTTGGTGATTTACACAAAAAGTAATAGCGATCCAAGTAATTGCGCCTGTTAAAAAACTGAAATACGATAAATGTTACCTGTAGCAAAATACATTACCACACATACAACTGGCAACAATGCCAAGGACTACACGCCAGTTTTCACGAGCGGTACAGGACAAGGAACAGTCGGAGGATCTATTGGAACATGGACACCGACCTACTTTGCAATCCATAATCCTGCAACTTCCGGGTCCGTAACCGCAACGGTTTGGACAATTGATCAAGGCACAGCTGGCTCTGGTGCTGGAATTTGTGTACCGTTTGGGCAAACAGTTTACGTAAACGTTGCTAAATTGACCGTATCCGGAACAGTTACTCTGTTTGGAACCTTAAATACACCAATGGTTTATTAAATATGGCGGCGCCGGTGATGACATTCGGTCAAAGACAACAAGCAATGGTCGGCTTACCTTTTTATGGAAAGTCCGATTTTAACTTTGTTGCATCCAAATCGCCGTTTAGTAATGGAATATCCATAAAAATACTTCCGCTATCCGATTTATCAAGGGTTAGCCCAATAGAAATTGATGAATTCCAAAAGGAGGTCCAGGAGATGTCCCAGCACTTTAAAAAAGGCTCTAGAACCAGCGGAATTAAGGTTAACTCGCCTTTCATTAACTCGAAAAAGGAACCCGATATTGTCATCGGCCGTTTTGAAAGCTTTAAGATCGATAAAAGCTCTAAAACAATTAGGGCATTTATTAGGGATCCCAAAACCCTAAAACCAATCGAAGTCTACCCAGAAAGCCTAAATCAGCTAAACGAATCACGATCGCATTTAGCTAAAACTTTCATGGACTTCTTGATATAATTCTATAAATTTGATTTAGTAATAATGGATAATAACCAACTTGAGAACGATGGGCTTAGATTCCTAGAAGAACAGGACAAGCTATACGGTAAAAATCAGGATGTTTCTAAAAATGAGGCGGCTGAAAAAGATTCGCAGCCTGCACAAGCCGAGCCAAAGAAGGTGACGTCTCTAGGTCAAGCAACAAGCGGGATGCTCGAGTCTTCCATTGCTGGAGCAAACGATCGATTTTGGAAGAACATTCCATTCACCTCTCTTCCGTCGCAAGGAATGTTTTATCCGGAGAATTCTGAAATTACGATAAAAGCAGCGACTGTTTCAGAAATTAGGCAGTGGTCGACAATCGATGAAGATGATATGCTCGACGTTGATGATAAATTAAACTTCGTGATTGAAAAGTGCTGCCGGTTTAAGGTTAAAGGCGGAGAATCTTGGCTAACCTGGAGAGATATATCTGAACTTGATAGGCTCGCGCTAGTCTTTATGATCCAAGAAATGACCTTCCCAAAAGATCAAAACACTCTTTATGTTAAAATTGAGTGCAATGCAAATTGCGAGGCTGAAAACAAGTGGAGAGAAGAAGTTAAGGTTAGAAGCTCAATGCTACAATTCATTGAAATGCCAGCAGATGTGATGAAATATTATTCACCTGAATTCAAATGCTTTGAAGTTAAATCAGATAAGTTAAAGGAGACTTTTTATTTGTACATGCCAACGATTGGAGTGGTTGAACGGCTTCGTGCTAGAATTGCTGAGGCTCGTAAAATGGGCAGAAATCTCGATAAAGCGTTTATTTCCCTTTCGCCATACATTATTCAAGACTGGCAAAATCTAACACAGCAAGAATTTTTTGACATCTCTAAGCAATCTTTTGGATGGCATATTAATAAATTCACATTCATAAAGAAGTTCACCGAGATGATTGAAAATGCAAGGTTCTCAATGATGGGTATGCCTTGTCCAAAGTGTGGAGGCAGAGTCACAACGCCTCTTTTTCAAAAGTCCGGCTTCACGGTCAAAGATCTTTTCCTTATTTCAGGCGGACTTGATGAACTTATTTGAGATTAACCGGGTTCTTGCCGTGAAGCTTAATCAATCCTTTAACAGTTTATACGAATTACCATATTATGAGTACCGGAGCTATTTAGACATGCTCATAGATGATACTGGTGCAAATTCTAATCAGGTTTTTGAAATTGATCCCAACTCGAGAAAAGAGGACAGACCTAAACGGCCTGAATAAATAATAAAAAGGCCTCTATTCAGGAGATTCTAAAATGGGACCAAACCTGCCCGACTTTGATTATTCATTAGCCAGTCCGATCGGCACGATTGAGGCTGCTCTCGATGCTAAGCCCCCTGGTCAAAAACTGCCGACTGCTTCAGGTATACTAAATGAACAAGCTGGAAGATCTGTACCAAGCGATAGATTTCAGGAGAGAGTTCAGATAAACACTCCACCTTCTATTAAACTTGAAAACAACGGAGAAAACCTAAAGTTAACAGGATCAATTCAAAAAGTTGGACCGGGAGTTGATATAAACGGTCGGCCGCTAGGCGATGATGCTAAATCGTATTCGGTTGAAATGACCGTGACCGACTTAGTGACTCAAAAAAAAGCATCAGTTGGATCAAATGATCCAAATAAAGAGGTCGCGTATCGAAACGCTATTGAAATAGTTAAAACAAAATTTAATTTACCACAGGCCTTTAAAATCCCAGAAATTAATGAGCTGACTGGATTTAATTTAATCTCAACTGAGCCTGACCCAAAAAAGCAAGTATCAACACCCTCTCAGACTTTGACCGAAGCATCCGGTCCAACAAAAAAGGAGAAGCCAGGTTTTTTTGATAGGATTGGTCTGCTTTTTGGAAAAGGGAAAACGGGCCAGCAAAACGAGACATTACAGCCAGTCAAAGATGAGGCTTCAGTTAACGCAGCCTCTTTAAAAGTCACCGGATCTGAAAAAAACGTCGAATCGGTTGCTGAAACTTTTGTTAAATCATCCGACGTGCCAACCGTTTCAACACAGTCGGTTGCTCAAGATCTAGTAGGAGCAGCTCAGCCGAATACTCCCACTAAAACGGTTTCTCAAGAATCCGACAAGGCCGCTGGCAAATTATCAGACGCTGATTTTAACCAAATGATCGAGCTGGCTCGATATAAAGAGGCTGAAAAATTACGGCAAAAAGAAACAGAGGTTATTGCTAAGCTCAAGTCAGGCGAACCTCTAAAGCCAAGCGAGTCGGTTGCAGCAGGTTTTGCGCCTGAGAAAAAGACTGAAATTACAAGTTCCTCTGTCGCAACTAATTTCGTTAATAGTTCGCCAGGTGCCGCTCAGACTAAGACTGCTCAGCCGGCTGAGAAAAAAACAGACGTTAATGCTAGCTCAGAGCCGTCTCAAATAGGAGCAGATTCAATTGCAAGTACTTTTGTTTCAGCTCAAGACCCTGATGCAATGCTTGAGGCCTACCTAAATACCGGATTATCAAGTGAAGAATTGGCAAATCTTTCCGAAAATCAAAAAAGGGGCGCAGATGTCGAAAAGGCTCTTAATGATAGAAAGAGTGTTGAAAAACCGGCAAGCCTATTAAATTCAGAAGCTTTAATTCAACCGACTCCTCAAGAGAAGCCTGTGACGACTCCCACGTCGGTCACTCAAGCCCAAGCGAACCCAGCTCCTCAAGAGAAGCCTGTGACGACTCCCACTCCGGTCAATCAGACGAACCCAGCTCCTGCTTTGGTCAATCAGACGAACCTGGCTTCTCAAGAGAAGCAGATGGCGACTCCCGCAGCTGTCACTCAAGCTCAAGCGAATCCAGTTCCTCAAGAGAAGCCAGTGGAGACGCCTGCTTTGGTCAATCAGGCCAACCTAGCTCCTCAAGAGAAGCAGATGGCGACTCCCGCAGCTGTCACTCAAGCCCAAGCGAACCCAGCTCCTCAAGCGAACCCAGCTCCTCAAGAGAAGCCTGTGACGACTCCTGCTTTGGTCAATCAGGCCAACCTAGCTCCTCAAGAGAAGCCTGTGACGACTCCCACGTCGGTCACTCAAGCCCAAGCGAATCCAGCGCCTCAAGCGAACCTGGCTCCTCAAGAGAAGCCAGTGACGACTCCTGCTTTGGTCAATCAGACGAACCTGGCTCCTCAAGAGAAGCCTGTGACGACCCCTACTTCGGTCAGTCAGACGAATCCGGCTTCTCAAGCAAACTCAGCTCCTCAAGAGAAGCCTGTGACGACTCCTGCAGTTGTCACTCAAGCCCAAGCGAACCAGGCTCCTCAAGAGAAGCAGATGGCGACTTCTGCTTCGGTCACTAAAAAACCGGCGACCGACTTTTTTAGCTTTTACGAAAGTCAAAGAAAATCAATTCAGGAAAAAGTACAGACTGAAAAAGCGGCAATCTCAAAAACCGAGACAGCCTCAACTGCCGGGACTGCCGGGACAGCTGGCGTTAACTCAACGTCCGGTCAAATTAGCTCAGAGTCAGTTGCTCGTAATTTTGTTTCGGATGAAGAGATGGAAGCTGACGCAATACTTGAGGCTTATCTAAACACTGGCTTGTCCAGTGAAGAACTAAATACGCTTTCCGAGAATCAGAAAAAGGGCGCAGAGTTTGAAAAGGCTCTTAATGCTAGGACGTCGGTTGCTCAGTTGGAAAAACCGTTAAACTCCGAAGAGACTTCGGAAAAAGAAATCCCGGAAAAACCTTCAGTCGTTACACAAGCCGCAAACTCTCCGGCTAAAAAAATAGATGAAAAGAGTAAGTCAGCTGAGGTTACCGTGAGTAACCAGTCAATTGCAACCGACTTTGCAAAAAGCGACTCTGGAAAAGAATCAATTGCGACAGCCTTCGTTGGACCCAAGACTGAGGCTGAATCAATTGCGACAGCCTTCGTTGGACCAATC
>Ga0315903_10007528_pt1 | contig 13614 bp, 11 predicted proteins | sample LakEriMetagenome_7_FD_203524 | JGI IMG/M metagenome (GOLD analysis project Ga0315903, IMG submission 203524) | Freshwater fungal communities from buoy surface, Lake Erie, Ohio, United States - Buoy 2 MA119 | ecosystem: Environmental > Aquatic > Freshwater > Lake | place: USA: Lake Erie, Ohio...
TCCTGTGTCTACAACCAAATAGCTGTTACCCATACCATCTACTGTCCAACTAGTTACACTTACCTTCTCAATATAAGTACTATTGACAAAGAAGTTAAAGCTATCCAGACTAGTTGAAGGAAGTTGTAAAGGAGCAACCAACCAGTCTGCAGCAAATGATGCAGATTGAGCTGATATATAACTTCCTGTAACAGGTTTATTAGTATTAAGATAAGTTAATGTTTCGTTAGGCACGATAACATTTGTGATATTGTTTACGTTATTAACAGAGTCAGATATAAGTACACTCTTAATTGTAGCAGTAGAAGGAGAAGATGTTCTAACTACAAACTCTTCTGTTCCTGTTGCTGTTTCGATACCAAAAACAATCTCACTAACTCCGTAGTAAACGTTAGAGTTAGCTAGCTTTTTATTCACACTATCAGGAATTAAGTACCCGTTTAAAGTAAGAGTAAAGTTTGTTCTAACCGCACGGTTGTCACCTACGTTATACGTAATTGAGTCTTCAAATGATTCAATCGAACTGTAGAACTGAAAGCGATTTGGGTCACCCCAATAGCTTCTGGATGCGAAATTCACGCTCTCGATTAGCTTATCCATCTGCTCTACAAAATAGGTCCAAATAACACACTCGTACTCTATAGTAACATAGTCAGGAGTAACTGCAACTACGTACTTTTTTTCAGGAGATCTATTGTTAAGGACAGCAAAATTAGAGTAAAAGTTACGCTTATTGAACCTAGTCTCAAACAATTGTAGATTATGTACTAAGTTACCATCAAGCTTATTTCCAAGGTTTCTATTCTGTGTAACTGACCTTCTTTTAAACATCAAGAGTGGTGCCATTAACTTACCGTTCTGATCACGATAATAGCCGTCTAGCTGAATACTCTTCCAGTTTTCAGGAGTACCATAGATAATAGGTACTTCAACTCTTGTATTATTCTGAACTACTGCGAGTCTAAGCACTTCTTTAAAATAGTAACTAACCGCCTCGTCTATATCTTTGATCCCGATATAAAAGTCTTTCTCGTTATCTCCTTTTACACTTATTTGGTATGCTCTGTTCTCTTCAGGTTGGCCTAATTTAGCAGGTTCAGAAAAAGGTTTAGGCACAGTTCCTTCTTTAGGATCGTACGCAGGTCCTACGAGTTTACTCATAAACTCTTGCCTATTTTGTGGTCTAACTTTTTGTATTGCCATTATAATCTTTCTTGTGTTATACCAAGCTTATCAGGGCTTGAATAGTGTCCTGTTACTATAATAGAATAAGACTGACCAAAATTCTCAACAGCTGCTGAATAAGAATAGTCAGGATCTTTACCTAAAACATATTGATTCTCATTGACGTTGTCTACTTCATAATAGACTTCATTATACATAACAACATCTCCTACTTCAGGAACTACATTAGCTTCAATTAGATGATCTTTAAAGAATCTAAAATCAACTAAACGAGCAGTATCAAAACCATAGTCGGTTCCTACTCTCGTATACTCTCCTCTAACAATTAAACAAGGAATCAATACAGGGCCTGTAAAATATTTTTTTGTAGCTTCACCATAAACATTATCAGTAGTATCTGATAATACAACTTTATAGTATCCTATCTCTTGAGACACGATGTCCTCTACAAGCTCTTTAGTGAAGATCTTGAATGTTGCGACATCCCTACTTGAACCAAACATTGCCATATTATCCCAAATATATAAACATTGGTACCTCGTTTAAGGTACTTGAAATAGATTGATTTTCTGATTGCTTACGCTCTAATTGAGCACGACGACTCATATCATCGAAGTCTTGTCTTAGTCTCTCTCTTAAAGCGGTTTGTTGATCACGACCTTTTGAAATCAAATCTGCTCCATTCAATGTTACTTCAGCACCAGGAGCAGGTATTTGTGTGTACTTACCTCTGATTAAACCTAATAGTTCAGAAGCAAGTGCTAATGTATATTCATAGATCCATTGGCGTCCTGGTTGATTAATTTGAGAATATGTGATAGTTGTATAAGGTGCTTGTGAAGGATTCGCTACTAGACTTTGATCGTTACCATACGGACTATTTCCTGTTATACTCTTTAGTTCACTTTGCTTAGCGTAATCAATCCATACTACAATACCATCAATTTCTGGCCAAGGAAATATAGTTAGTTTATTATTCGTAATCTGAAATGTATACATTGAACGACGAACGTTGTTCGACATTTCAATCTCTTGTATACGTGCAATGTCCCAATAAATAGGGAACAAAACAAAGTTTAAACCTGGTGAATAAGACGCCCAACCGAAGTTCTCAGTTGCACCTTGATAGTTGATGCTACCTCCAATATATGGATCATAGTATTGATTAACTGCAGGCTGTGCTTCATAGTATATTCTATTAACTACAAGTCTATCACCTGCTGTTATTAAGCTACCAGACAAAGCCCAATCTTGTAGATCATAAGTTTGTTTAGACCCAGTTAAATATAGTGGCGCTTTATATTGATTAACATAGCCACCTACTTGAATAGGAGTGCCGTAGTTTTCAGCTACAGTAACAATAGAGTTTAGATTAGGTACAACTACAGTGTTATTTAGATTAGATCCTGTTGATGATCCCTCAAGAGTTAAATAGTTATCTTTAATCTTAGATTGATAAAGCTCTTCTGCATAAACAGATACTGCTTCTTCAAAACAAGCATAAAAAGATCCTGACTGTAGTTCGACCTCCATGATAGGAAAGCCTAACTTACGAGCGCAGTAGTTAGCTACTTTAGGACCATCTAGTTGAAATGTTTGATCGTTATCGTAAAATCCAAATGGGGTAGATCCTGATATTGCGCCTCCTGATCCGTTCCATATTGGGGTTGTTGCTGTTGATGCCATTAATCGTGTGCTTTATATATTTCTATAATTTGTTCTACTATAGGATCACGATGATTAGTCTTCAAAGTGACTACTTCAAAACCTTGCACTTCTTTAAAGTTGGTGCATATAAAATTAAAACCACTTGTCTTTTTATCTTTAAGATCTATTTGTGCCACATCACCACATATAATCATTTTAGATCCTTGACAAATACGACCTAACATCAACTCCATTTGTCTATGTGTTATATTTTGACCTTCATCTACTACAACACAACAATTACTTAAATTCCTACCTCTCATAAATGCCAAAGGAATTACTTCAATATTACCTTCAGCTATTTCTTTGTCTATCTTTTCTCTATTATACAGTCTATACATGTTGTCATATATAGCTGCTGTATAAGGTGCTAGTTTATCATCTTTAGATCCAGGAAGAAAACCTATGTCTTCTCCTGATGTAACAGCTGGTCTTGTTAATATTACCTTATTCACTTCACGCCTAAACAACAAATCTAAGGCAACTTGGGCTGCAACTAAAGATTTACCAGAACCTGCCTGTCCTTTTAAGACAGTTATTTTATTTGATAATATAACTAATTTAGCCTCTTTCTGTTCTTCATTCAACTGCACTTGAAACCTGATATCATTTTTGGGTCTACGCTTAGCACTTTTATCAACCATATTCAAACACCTTTCAAATAAATATTGCTCGATACTAAATAAAAAACCCAACCTTACGGGGTTGGGCTTTTGTTATATATGACTAGTTATTATATTAGATCACGTTAGTGTCAGCTACAAGAACTAGACCATAGTATTCAGGACGAACCATAGTCATAGCGTAACGAGTCATGATACCTTTTCTTGGAGTGAAGGTATTTGGATCGTACACCAATGGAGTCATGATCAATGGTACATATGGAGAGTAAACAGCACCACACTCAAGGAATTGATTACCACGGAAACCGAGGAGGATCACGTTCTCAAGCATGTAAGGGTTTTTGTAAACCTTGTAACGGCTGTTCAACTGACCGATTTTCTGTACACCAAATGCATACTTCATAGTATCAGCAGCTCCGTCTGTGTCAGCAGCAAATCCTGGAATAGATTCCAAAATAGTAGCTACGGTTGGAGATACAACCAAGAAGTTAGCACCACCACGTAGAGTACGCTGATGGATGATGTTAGAAACTTTCTGAAGTTTGATACCCAAAGTCTGGAACCAGCTCATTTGAGTGTAGTAAACGCCAGAAGTGTTAGTATTGAACCCAGTTTGGGTAGCATTGATTTGCTGACCAACTTGTGCAGACCAGTATTCTACGGTTGGAGCGTTCTGGATCAACATGTCAAGGATTTCCAAGTCGATCTCAAGAGAGATGTGCTCAGAAAGAAGACCTGTCAATTCAGCTTCAGCATCCAAAGAATGGTATGCATTCAAGTCTTGTGCAAATTCTGGAGTCCATTGAGCTTTCAACTTACGAGTCTTAGCACTGATTGTCTGAGACTTCATCTGTACGTTGATCTCAGGGATAACGATAGATGCAGTTGAAAGAGCGTTTGGTACAGATGGAAGACCTGTTCTGTCTTCGAAATCACCACGGCTATTGAAGTCAGTTTGCTTGTTGTAGAAAACTGTATAAGTCTTACCAGCACCAGTCAAACCTGAAGCGATAGCTTTGTTAACGAAGAAGTTAACGAATACACCAGCAGCTGAGCTAGAAAGCACAGTAGCTTGTTGGATGTTATCACCACCAGTGATTACAGAAGCAGAAGTGATGATGAAAGCGCGTACACCAAGTTGGTTGATAGCTGCATCGATAGAAGCAGTAGGAACTGAGAACTTAGTGATAGTACCAGCAGCTGCAGAAGCAGAGTAGTCACTGTTGAAATCAACATCAGCCCATGTAGCAGATGATGAAACGAATCCAGCTGCAGATGCACTGATAGATGCACTGAACTGGTTCAAAGAGTAACCGAATTTACCAGCACCATAAAGAGCGCCAGAAGCTTGGTTACCGAAGTTAGCAGATGGAGCACCATATACTGAATCACCAGCACCGAATGGAGTCTTACCATTACCGTATTGGAAATCCAAATAGAATACTAGACCTGCAGGAAGGTTCATTGGTTGAACACTAACGAACTCTTTTGCTGCGATTTGGCCGAAGATCTTACGAACCAATGGTAGAGCTACACCAGCCCACTGCTCACCTGTACCTGGGGTAAAGGTTGCGCCGCCTGTGTTAAGACCACCGTTAGTTTGAGAAGATTCAACAACCAATTGCTTAGCTTGGTTCTCAAGAATTACTGCCATGTTGTTAGCATCGTAATCTTGTAGGCCTTCAAGAAGACCAGACTTTCCCCACTTCTTAGCAAGACGCTGAGCAACACCATGTTGATCAGAGAAAGCTGTGTTTGCGGATTCAGTCAACAAAGATTGAACTAAATTTGCCATTGTTGTTAAATTAAAATTTTATTAGATGTTTTTAATACCAGCAAGTTTCTGCCATCTGCTCATCATGTCGTTTTGCTCGATGATTGGAGTCTTTGGCGCTACGCCTGCTGCTTGTGAAGCGAAACCGATTGATTCTTTAAGTTGTGTTTTTGCTTCGAATGATTCTTTCAAAGTGTCATAAGTGTTCTTAACTTCATTTACAGTTGTAGCACGGTCAAGAGCATTAATAACTTTTACTTTTTGTGATTCAGTCAAAGACTTAGATTTGAACAATTTGTTCATGTAAAGGTACTTTGCGTTAAGCAAATTAACCTCTTGAAGATCTTGACGCATTTTCTCGATGGTTGATTTAGCTTCTTCAAGCTCTTCTTCCATTTTCTTTTTGTCGTCATCTTCATGTTTAGCTTCTTCCATTTCTGGATAAACTGGTTTGTTGTGCCCTGCTTCATGTCCTGGATCGCGATGCGCTGCATCTTCCATTCCTTCGGCTTCGAGCTCAGCAAGAATTTCGTCAAGAGAAATTTCAGCTTCAGCTTCAGAATCTGCATCAGCTTCATCAGAAGCGAGTCCAAGGTCTTGTTGACCGGCCATTACAGATTGAAGTACTTGTTTTAGATCTCCTAGAGTGATATCAATCACCTTAGTCTCATCATCAACAACTTCTTCTTCTGCTTCTTCGCCAGCTTCTTCAGCCTCTTCCTCTTCTTCCTCTTCTTCTGCCTCTTCCATTTCATCAGCTTCATTCAAGCTCTCATCTTTCATGTCTTTGTGATCAGCTTCTTCCATGTCTTCATGTTTAGCTTCTTCCATTCCATGTTCAGAATCATGCTTTACTTCCTCTTGAGCACTTAGTTCTTCGAGTTGGGCCAAAATCTCTTCTAGCTCAGCCTCGTTGATGTCGTAGGTTTCTTCCATTCCGTCTTCAGAGTATTCCTCTTTCATTTCGTCATGTTTTACTTCTTCTACTTCATCTTTCTTCTCTTCGATGGTCTCCTCAACTTCTTTAGCTTCTTCAACCTCTTCTACTTCTTCCAATTCTTCTTCCTCTTGTAGCTTCAAACGAATCATCTCTTGGATTTTTGGTTCGAAAGCCTCTTCAAGGGCAGCTTTAGCATTGGCCATAGCAGAAGCACGAAGCGCTTTAGCGTCGAGAATAGCATCTTGGTAAAGATTGCTCATTTCAATAAAGTGTTTCGGGATTGCTTATTAGATAGAAAGCAATATAAGGATTTTTTATAGTAGTGTCATATTAGATAATGACACATATGCAATAAATATCACACTTTGGTCTAAAAATATGTAAACTTAGAAATATTTTACTTTTTAATGCAACAAACACCTGACTGTGAACATATGATCTCTGAAATAAGGTCATGTACTTTGTTTGTTACAGTAGGAATATTATAGTCTTTTGACTCTCTTAAGCCTCCAACAGGTTTCATATATGCACCGTAAGTAGATGGTGTAGATACAAAGTCCCAACAAATCAACTCTAGATCGTCTTCTACTTGAACTAGACCTTCACCGATTGGTGTAGTGCTACCCATAGCTCTAGATGAAATACCTACAGTAATATTATTCTTGAAAAGCTCTTTTAGAATGTTGCCTGATGGTGTAGGAAGTACTTCGATATCACCATATAAGTCTTTACCATCCCACCACAACTTCAAGATATTGTGACTAACGTTCTTAAGGTTGATAATTGATGATTCAGGGTGATCAAGTTCACCTAAAGCTCTATTTTCAGCGATTGGACCTGCTACATATTTTTGTACTTGCTCAAACAAAGTTTGATAAGGATAAATTCTTCTGTTAGCATTAGGTTTATCACATGCTTGAACTAAACCAGATACAACCATGTTACCGTTAGCGAGACGCTTAGCTTCATTCAATGACTGAGGAAGGGGTTGGAAAGCGTTGTATTCTATTAAGAGTTGTTTAGACATTATGATACTTTTTCTTTTCTGTATTTTACTCCAGCATTTTTTAAATCAGCTTCATATCCTGCTGCATCAGAATCTTTTGTAAAGATAACTTCTCCTCCGGCATGAAACTTTACAGCCTCTTTCATTTTTTGAAGAGCTTTTTTCAACTTACCCATCTTTTCTTTATCACCTTTGAATTTGTCCATGTACTCTTTAATCTTTTCAGTAACAGTACTACCACCAAAAGGATGAGAGAATCTCATATCTTTAGGCTTTTCTAGACCATCAATATCAATAGAAGTAAAGAACATGCCAGTATTATACTTAGCCATTACTTTTCCTTGAGTCTCTTCAAAACCAGCAATCTTAATTCTAGTATTTGTATCTTTAGTAATAGCTTCATCATTCATACTGAATTTTACTCCATCTGAATTTACAGCTTGTACAATCTTTCCTGAAAGGTCTTTCTTAATTTGATACTTATCTTGGTCTGCAGGCTCATCTTTAAAATACATAGTAGCCTCTTCTTGAGCCTTCTTTGTGTGGTGGTCAATAGTATTGATCTGATAGTCTTTTAATTGACCATCTTTCAATTCAACTGTGAGTGTTCCTCCAACAATCTCTTTAACTGTACCAGGACCTTCTGGCGTATGTACTTCTGACCCTACTGTGTGATACCAGTGGTGGTCTTCGTTAATCGACTCTTTTTTTTTAAGAGAATTAGTAAGCTCTTCGAGTGCGGCTTCTTTCAAAGACTTAACCTTAACCTTCTTCATCTCGTTCTTCTTATCATTCAAGTTGCCTTTCTTAACATCTTCCATCTCTAGCTTTTCATCTGCCTTCTTAACGTCTTCGTTGTTAGCGAACATTTCATCATCAAATGCATGAGGATTCTTTTGAAGTGCCTTAGCAGCCTTATTTAGAGCCTTAATATATGAATCGTTAGTGAGTTCTTCTTCTTTACTCAACAACTTATTGACTCCTCTTTTCAAGAAGTACGGGTTTACAACATCAACCGCCTTGTCTGTAGCTACATTCTGGTCCATTTCACTGATGATCCCTTTGTTCTTGAGGATCTTAACAGCATCATCATAAGATGTGGTGTTAGTTACCCAAGGTAGATTGTTATCACGACGTACTTCATATAAGAAGCGGTCACGGCCGATTTCACCAGCCTTATGTTTACGGTATAATTCGATTGTTGTCATACTAATAAATATTTATCTTCCTTGTCCACGATAGTTTTTCTCTGACCTATCATGTTTGTTGAAGCTCTTTTGTGATCTACCTTTTTTACGTTTGCCGAAACTGATCTTTACAGAACCACCGGCGTTCTTTGACTTTGCCATTACTTAAACTTTTTTACGTTTTGATTAAGTGATGCAACCAACTCCTTGATTTTGGCAAGGGCTTTCTCTGTATGTACTTTATATTTAAGACCACCTTCACCTTCAGATAGTTCTGATTTGAGGCGGCTCACATATTCAAATAGTCTGTTGATCTCTTGAACCTTCTTTCTAACCTCTCTTACTGCTTGATGGAATTGATCAGACTTACCTCTAGTCTTAGTCTCAGTCTTGAACTTAGAATAGCTCTCGTTTAGACTTTTATCTTGTGATTGTATAGCTGAAGTAAAATCATCATAGCTTTTAACTGGCTGACCATTAACTTCTATAGTATCGGTATCTAGATTGATATAGATTTCACTACCTTGGTGAGTTAGATCTAGAACTAATGTATTATAATTCTTTCCTATTGCAGTACCGCCAACAATCTTTTTACCAGCTTTCTCTGCCCAATTAGCTATAGTGTTAACTATACTAGTTGCACCTTTTCTTTTAGCAAACTTAGCTATGTTTTCAGGAACACTAGCCTCACTAATAGCATCACTTAGCTCTTCAAATAGTTGTTTGTAGATAAAACCACCTTTTGATGGGCGGTTAGGTATAGATGGGGCATCTTTCCAACCCCATTTATCTTTCATGTATATCTTAGCTTTACCAGCGGCTAGCTTTGGTTCAACATCTTTTACTTCTTTCTTTGTCTTTTTCTTGAACGCCTTGTTAGTAGCCATTTGTTCACCAGTCCCAGGAGTAAAAGTAGCTCCTGTACCAGTCATACTAGTCTCTTGGCGTAGTTTCTGAGTAGCAAATTGGTTGTTGAAGCTCTTCATTATTAAGCCTTTTTAAGCTCGTCAATTAAATCACAATACTGGAGGATACCTGTAATCACTTCATCTTTAATCGATTGGTTTTCTTTAATCGGTTTGATGAATTTAAGTACCTCTTCTAGCTTGATTTTAACAACCGGATCTTTTGTAGACTCTTTTAATGTAGTTAATTCGTTTTTGATAGTCTCTAATTGGCTATTCAAGTACTCTTTGAGGTTCTTTGTATCTGAAACGTTAGTGATGTACTCTTTTAGCACTTCTTTTTGTCTTTCAGACATGTCTTTGTACTTGTTATTGAACTTCTCAACAAGTATTTTATAGGCCAATAGCCTAATTTCCTTGTCTTCTTTCATAAACTCCTCAACCAAAGACTTAGGAGCCTTAGAATCTGTCATATCTTTAGCGGTAAGATGTTCTAGAAGGTTAATTTTGTTCAAAAGGACTTGCTTTGTGTCAATAGACTTAGCATTTTGGGACTCGAATATAGTATAAATGGAAGCAAAAGGCTTATAATTGTCTACTTTTGCCTTAAAGAAGTTATCCAGATCGTAGTTATTCTTGATCTCTTTGATCAAATTATACTTCAATTTGTTTATCTTTTCGAAGTCAAGCTTCTTATATTGCTCTAAAATAGTAGAAATAAGTATTTCTGCCTTAGCTTCAGATAGTGTAGGGCTAGCAGAAAATGTGCTGTAAAGGCTGTATTCTTTTCCTAGCTCTGTGTTAGTGAAGTATCTTTTGAGGATCTTAACTGCCTTAGAGTCTTGATTGTTTATTAAATCAGACGTTGTTTGTCTAACTAATAATTCGAATAAAATACCGGTATTACGATATTTTGAATGTTTTATTGCCATAGTTTTTTATACGAGTCCGCTTTTAATAAATATCTATATATCTAGTCTAAACCATCCTTTATATTGTCCTCACTTAGAAGATCTGACTCCTCGAATAACTTAGTTTTTCTAGACCCAAACTTCTTAGACACATTACCTAACATACCTTTATATCTCAATAGTTCTGCCATTGTACTTTCAAGAGCTAGAGGGCTACCTCCTTTGTAATTCACATCCATATCATTCTCACCTGTTTCAGCATCTTTATTGTATGCAGCTTGACCAATTGGATCACGACCGAATCTTGAGTTGTCTGTACCAATAATTGAGGTTACAGATTTAGGACGACCTGGCTTTTTCTCATCATACCCATAAGGTACATTCAAGACAGAGTCTTCTTTTCCACCATACAAGCTAGCTATTTGGTGAGGTGTACCATAAGCTTGGCCTGATTCTGCAGGATCATTTCCTTCTTCTTGTATTTGCGCGTATCTAAACTCTCTCTTCTTGTCTTCAATAATCATATCTTCAAGTTCAGCATATTGATCTTCAGAGAAGTGGAAGATTTTATCATAGATAAAGTCTCTTGGAAGTAGACTTCCTTCCATTGCTTGCTTAGCAAGATCAATCTTCTCTTTAAAGAGTGCTATCCTTTCTTGATCGTAGATAATTGAAGGGTTAGTAAGAGATAGTGTAAAGTTAGCAGCTGATTCATTTGTGTATCCATGAGCATATAAATGTACTAAAGCGACTTTTGTTAATTCACTAATAATAATTCTTTGAAGCCTCTCGATAGTTCTAGCGAAACGAATGTCTTCAGCCGCAAGTGTTGCTTTACCAGTTAAGTCTTTCTCATAGCCCATAAAAGCCTTAGGTATTTTAAGAGCAGCAAATAGCTTCTCACGGAAGTAAGCAACGTCTTCAATACCATTATAATCAAGACCTTTTGCTGTATCTATCTTTGTAGAAGTATCGTTTCCACGAACTGGAATAAAGAAGTCTTCTAATAGGTTTTGTTGGTTGTATTTTAAGTTGTAATTGCCAGTATTAGGATCCATAAGAGGTGTCTTCTTCATCTTCTGAATCATTCTCTGCATGTAGTTATCAACTTCTCCTGGAGGAATTGCACCTACGTTTACATAGAATATACGGCGTTCAGGAGCCCTAACAATACGATGTATCAACATCGCATCTTCAATCAATACATACTGCTTAAATAACTTACGAGCAGGCTCTAAATATGATCTACCATAAGGAAGGTAGTTAACATCGCCTGTCAATCTAAAGTGTGCCATCTCAAAGTTATCAAACCAAATACCCGTGTCTGTATTCTTGATAGAACTATATCCTGTAGATGATGCTAAAGTTGCATTAGGATCATATTTAAATCTAACCTCTTGAGGATTGTGTGGATTGAAACCTTCTTCACGGATAATATTATAAGCCGAGAAAGGAATTACATTATAAACACCGTACTTTTCAGCAATTTCTAGTTTGAGGTAGAAGTCACCGTATTTAGCCATGTTACGAACCCAAGACCAAAGATTAAATTCAATATTAAGTACAGAATAAAATAAGTTGTAGAGGAGCTTCTGAATGTTTTCGTCAGAAGATCTAATTTGTAGTACTTCACCTTGTTCATTTTTAAGTGTGCATTCGTCTGCTACGATGTCTAATGCGGAACAACAAATAGCATCTGTGTCCATTGCATCGTAGTCTGCATAAATTTGTACTCTTGCTGATTGATAGTTCTGTGCTAGGTTTAGGTTAACACCATACGCTGTAGAGGTTGTGTAAACCTTGTTGAATCTATCAACTAAAGAGTTAGTTTGAATAACACCAGATCTTTGAATGGTGTCTGTGTCGATAACTTTCAACATGTCTCCACCTTCATTACGAATAATAACGTCAGTAGAGAATAGACGTCTTAAGGTAGAGAATAAATTGTTTTGTTGTTGTTGTTCTGCCATATTATTTTATTGTAGTAGCCATGTTAAATCATTCATTTCACCTCCTCTAGGTGTATTTACATTCATAACCCAAGGGTTCTGATTATACTGGTTATTAGCATTGTAAGCAATACTCTTATCTTGTGTTTTAGTAAAGCTATTCAATGCTGCATAAGTCAAATTCTCAGCTGTCTTTCTGAACCTAAGAGATGTTTCTCTAAGGTACATACCTATAGCAAAACTCATAACTAGATCATCATTATAACTTTGCATCGCTTGTGCTTTACCGTTCTTCCATATAAACACTCTAAGCTCTTCTAACAGTCTGATTGACTTTATATTAGCTAGTTTGTTCTCTACAATATCACGCATCTTCTCTATAACCAATGGTCTAGTCTTTTCGGTTGTACTAAAACCAGGAACTAAACCTGTTTGAGTGTTAAACCTGTCCACATATTTGTTAAAGTCCATATTCTGGTCTTGCTTGTAACTATAGTGAACATTTGTATAACCTCTTTCTAATACTGTCTGTATAACATCCCAACCTATGTTTGCATTCTCAACAACTAGTAAGGCGTTATTATATTCTGCAGCTATACTCAACAATATGTTAGCATAGTCTCTTGTATCTATTTGTGACTTATATTCCGCAACTTGTGTTATCGACTCAATATCAATAACGTGAAAGCTAGAATAGTCATTACCGTCTCCACGTGCAACGTCAGCAACAATTGTGTAGTATTTAGTAGGGTCAGGATATTCCCATATCCAGAGCGCTTTGTCGAGGCCTCGTCTTTCAATAGGTTCTGATATCTGTGTTTCTTCATACCAACTTAATATTTCTGGTTCTATAACTGTATTACCTGATGTTGCAAAGTCACAATCACACTCTTGAGCAGCATTACGTTTACCTAATATCTTATCTTGTTCATCACGCCATTCTTGATGACGTTCAGGGTGCACCGTCCAAGGAAGTGATATTGGTAAAAACCTGTTCTTCTCTTCTTGAGCTGATGTATAAGTTTTGTGAAACCAGTTACCAACACCATTAGGAGTTGATAAAGCTATACAACCACCACCAGTTGCCAAGGTTTGTTGAGCAGCTGTGAATATGGTTTCAATGTTGTCAATGAACGCAGCCTCGTCTATGACTAGTAATGATACCGCTTCAGAACGTCCTGCATCACCTGCTGCAGAGACTGCTTTTACTTGAGAACCATTAGCTAGCCTAAGACTGAGTCTGTTATCTTCAGACGTTCCTATCTTAAGCCAAGTTGGTAAGTTTTGGTAAGCGAACCTTACTTTTGTTACCATGTTCTTGGCTGTGTCTTGCTTAGTCGCAATAACAAGAACGTTTTTATCTTTGTTGAACAACATCAACCATAGAGAGTAAGCCGAAACAAGAGTAGAGATACCTAACTGTCTTG
>Ga0315903_10007529_pt1 | contig 13612 bp, 26 predicted proteins | sample LakEriMetagenome_7_FD_203524 | JGI IMG/M metagenome (GOLD analysis project Ga0315903, IMG submission 203524) | Freshwater fungal communities from buoy surface, Lake Erie, Ohio, United States - Buoy 2 MA119 | ecosystem: Environmental > Aquatic > Freshwater > Lake | place: USA: Lake Erie, Ohio...
AATTTGAACCAGGGAAGCTTGCTCATTTGGGGTGAAATTCCCCACAGAAGTCTTCCTCGATGACGTGCGGCCATTGCACGTCAGCCCCATCGTGCGGGCCTTTGGTATCCCTCGTGCAATCATACAGAATTGGGCGAGGGGCGTACCTACGGCACTCCCCCATTTGCTCACCTACGTCAGCATTTTCGTTGTAAAAAGCGCACGTTGCGCAAATGCGTTCGCCCATCACGAACCCTCCCAAACGGCCGCTGTGGCCATGTCCATCAAAACTGAGACTTGTCCGCGCTGGCCCCCGCGCGCCTTGTCCACGACCAGCGTGGCCTCGCGGCTGCGCATCGTGTCTCCGTCTTCGGGGGTCTGAAGGTGTCGCGGCTTCCGCTCGGCGTAATACGCCTTACGGTGGATCAGCATGACCACGCTCGCGGCTTGGCTGAGAGCCGAACCGTAATTCAGGTCTTGGGCGGTCGGGAGCCGGTCTTCACCGTCTGCGCGGCTGCCCTCTTTCGTGATCTGGCTAAGCGCGATCACGACCACGCCTAGGCGCTTGGCCAGGGCAAGAAGACCATTGGCTCTAGCGTTGGCCGCTTCGAGCTGCGACGGATACCGGCCCTCGCTGGCGATCAGGCCCTCGTGGTCGATGACCAGCGCGCCGGGCGCTACGCCTTCGCGGCGCATCTTCTGGAACAGGCGCCGGGCTGCGGCTTCGATCTGGCTGAGCGTGCGACCTGGTCGCGCGTCTGTGTAAATCGGCATGGACGCGACCGCCTTGGCCGAGCCGCTGAGCGCGTCCCATGCCTCGCGAGGCAGGTCATTGCGGATGGCTTGGAGGTAGGACGGGCTTTTGACGCGGTGGTCAGCGCGGAACGCCAGCGCCGCCGCGGTGCGCAGCCCGATCTGCGTCCGGTCCATTTCCAGATGAACGCAGCCAACGCCGAAGCCTTGCGCGGCGATGTTGCGCGCCAGAGCGTCGCCAAAGACGCTCTTACCCATCGACGTGGCCCCGCCGACCACGACCAGCGTGCCGGCTTGAAGTCCGCCCACAACGGCGTCTAGTTTCTGGAAGCCCGTCCCGATGCCCTTGGCCTCGCCAAGCTGGGCGCGCTCGACCGCCTCGCAGGCCACAGCGCCGAGGCTTTCCCAAGCGTCTGCGTCGTTCTCGCTGGCGGCGATTTCCTGTAAGCGTTGCTCGAGTGCGGCCTGGATCGCTTCGCCGTCCACAAGGCCTGTGGCGCACTCGGTAGCTGCATCCTTGGCCGCTTGCGTCAAAGCCCGGCGCCGCGTCAGGTCGCGCAGCAATGGGCCGTAGCCGATGATTTGGGGGTCTGTGCGCGAGCCGGCTGCGGTGACCAGCTTCATGAGATAGGCGAACCCGCCCAGTTCTTTCGTGACGTGCGCTGACGCCCATTCTTTCATGGACACCATGTCCGCGACGCGCCCGTCACGGTGGCGCATTTTCATCTCGTTCCAGATGTCGCGGTGTATGGCCTCGCTGAAATGATCGGCATGGACCGAGACGCGCTCCAGCATGCGGGCATCAAGCAGCGCCGCGCCAAGCACGGCCATTTCAGCTTCGAGGTTGCGCAGATCGCTCACAGCCAAGCCATCCATTGTTCGCGGACGAGCTGGGTAATGCGGTCGTGCGTGCGGTCGTGCTTGACCTCGCGCTTCTTGGTCGGGACGTACACGGCGGCGCGATGATGTTGGCAGTAAGCATGCCCGCCCGTCTCGCGCCCGCAGATGCGACCATCCTGCTTAGGGTCGCCTTCGATCCAAAGGCATTGGCCGTGCTTGGCTTTGTCGATCGTCTCGCCAAGCGGCTCTAGCGGCTCGTTTTCCTTTGGCGCGACGTACACCAAGCGAGGCTTGGGAATAGGCTTGTCGCGTACGATGCGCGCTGTGCGGACTGCGTTGACGTTCGGCGCGCGACGCATGCCGCCTGCGCGATTCATGCCGAGGCGGTGTATCTTTCCAATGCAGGCGTTGCGCGTGACGCCGCCCAGCTCTTTCGCGATCTGGCTTGCGCTGTGGCCCTCGGTCCACATCTTCCGCAACAACGCAACGCGTGCTTCCGTCCACATAATAGCCTCCCCGCCTGTAATTGGGAGAGACGCGCGCCCGCAACGGCACGCGCCGCTCGGGTTAAGTAAAATCCAGTGTTTCCTGTGTTGGCTTGACGCGCGGCTCTTCAAAAAGGCGCGGCTGTTTCCAGGCTTCTTCGATACGGCGGCAGGCTATGTCGAAATACTTCGGCTCGATCTCAATGCCGATGAACTTGCGGCCTAGTTTCGCGCACGAGATTCCAGTTGTCCCGCTGCCTAAAAATGGATCAAGCACCACCTCATTTACGCCTGCGAACCTTGAAACCAGCCAGTTCCCGTAGGCTGGTGGTTTTGGGCATGGATGGCCGATTGATTGCTGCTCGGACGTGAATGGGCCGGTTGGAGCGTAAAAATAATCATGAATGGGCGTCTTTGCGCGCCCATACACGACGTGCAGCTCGAAATCGTTGAACCCTATTTTTGATAAGGTCGGAGAAGCGCCCTTGTGCCAGCAGATCATCCAATCTGGGCGATGATTCCGATACCACCACTCGACCCGCTGCTGCTGGCCGATTGGCATCACTACGCCTCGGGCCAATTTCCTTAGCGCTGGAACGACCCGATTCATCAGATCGCACCACTCGATTTCTGTGTCTGATCTTCCTTCGTATCCGAACCCGATCCCATACGGCGGATCAGTCACAACAGCATCGACGCGCTCCAGCGTCGGCAGCACTTCCCGGCAATCGCCCAGGATCAGCCGCGCGTCGCCTATGATCTCTTCGCGGAAGCGGCTCATACGCGCCCCCGGTGTGTGATCTTCCTTTGAGCGTGCGCGAACTCGATTGCTTCCGCATATCCAGCGCGGATCCACGCGCTCTTTTTGTCGCGCGGAATTTCGGGCAAGCCCAACTTTCGCGCCTTGCCGATGATTGAATTTGTCGTGCGCCCAAGACGCTCAGCGATGCAGCGGGCGGGCTCTAAGCCCCATTGCTTGCGAAGCTCATACAGATCAGCGTCGGTCCACCAACGCACACTGGAATCGCGACCTACATACGGGCGGCTCATACGCGCCCCCGCTCATGCGTAATGCGCCGCTGCGCGTGCGCGAACTCAGCGGCGCGCTCTTGGCGCCGGCGCATTTTGTCGGTCTGCTCGCTGCTCAGAAAATAGAAGAGCCAAGCGAGCCAGCCGGCGATAATGCCGATTACAAACATGGTGGAGGCGAAGGCGGTCATGCGCGTTCCCGCGCTTCTTGCTCAAGCTCCCCAAGCCGCGCCCAGGCGCGCTCTAGGCGCCCTAAGGTCACGCCGCGCCCGCCCTGCCTCAGAAGCTCCAGGGTCCGCACGTCATGGAACAGGAGCTTAGAGACCCCTCCAGTTGTGCGATTATGCCGTTTGGCGTACCTATCGGCACGGCGAATGAGTGCTGAAACATCAACCATGCGCCGAAAGTAAGGGAAGTTTCCCCCACCCGTCAAGCGATACTTCCCGCTTGTCGCCCGATCGCACTAGGGGGATGAATCCCCGTCATGAGTCTGCAGCAGCGCATAAGGGAACGGCTGGCGGCGCTAGGTATTTCCGCGCGCGCAGCAAGTAAGCGCGCAGACATGGGCGAGAGTTTCGTTAGAGATTTACTTAACAGCAAGGCGACCAGCCCGAAGGCGTCAAGTCTAAAGGCTCTTGCGGATGCCCTAGAGACAACCACAGAATGGCTCTTGGAACACAGAGGCGATGGAGACCGGGCGCTTGTCCCGGTTCGCTTTTATGTTGGGGCCGGAGCTATGGTTACGCCGTTTTCGGACGATGATGCGCTTGAGTATATCGAAGCGCCGCCAGGTGCGGAGGAAGTCGCCGCAGCCGCGATAGTTCGCGGCAATTCGCAGATGCCCGTGCTCAATCCGGGCGACGTTGTGTTCTGGGGTGACGGCTCTGGAATGCCCGGCGACTGCATCGGCCTAGAGTGCGTGTGCCAACTTGAAAGCGGGCAGATGCTGGTGAAGACATTGCTACCGGGGTCAAAGCCGGGCTTGTTCACCCTCTCCTCTTACAACTCGCCGCCGCTGGTAGACGTAAAGATAGCGCAAGCATTCCCGGTGTTGTGGGTAAAGCGCGGGCGAGTGAAAGTGTAGCGCAGATTTCCACAGCAATGTTTTATTTTGGGTCGCTAGCTCCCTCAGGGGATGAATACTAGGAAATGCGGCGTCGGGGAAATTTCCCCGCTGGGTGTTGACTGGGGGATAAATCCCCCGTAGTGTCTCTCCATCGAAGGAGGGCAACCCATGAGCGAGCTGCTTACAGAAATCCGAGAAGCCAACACGTACGCCGTTGAGCGTAACGCTGAATATAAAGCCGAGTGTCGCGAGACAGCGGCGCGCATCCGTCAGGACATTCAAGAAGTCATTTCTCGCGTCGAGGAAGTGTACTTGGCGTGGGAACGCGACGGCCTTCTCGACATGAAGGGCCGCAGCCGGCTTCACGCCTGCGCTTACCACGCCTCAGCCATCGCAGATAACATGATGGACGCGCGCTCTGACGACGCCGTGAACGCGATGGACGTGGTGTGATGACCAAGAAAACCTTTGATCCCAAATGCGCCGATCTTGCTGAGGCTTGGTTGAAAGACCTTCCCTGGGTCGATTGGGACCGCGCCGACGATCTCGCGTGGACGATCCAGCAATCCATCGAAGATTGGATCGCCAACGAAGAGACGAACCAAGAATACCCCGACCCGCGCGACGCGGAAGATTGGAAGAGGCACGCAGAATGACGCGCCGCTACCTCACCGCAAACGAGCTTCGCCTCATGCTCGAACGCCAGCAAGGCCTTTGCGCTGCGCCGGCCTGCATGAGCGAAGGCCCGTTCGAAGCTGACCACAGCACGCCCCACGCATGGGACGACAAGAAGCCCGACCAGCTTCTCTGCATCGAGTGCCACAAGGCCAAGACGAAAACCGACATCAAGAAAATCGCCAAGGTCAAACGCATCGCTGGCGGTCGCACGCAATACGACAAGCGGATTGAGCGCGGCTCGCGCCTTCAATCGCGCGGCTTTGACAAAACGCTGAGCAAGAAAATGGATGGGAGCGTAGTACGCAAATGACCGTCGAACCGATCACCAAGCCGCGCAAGGTTGCCGACCCGACCGCGCCGCACGTTTACCAAGCCATCGCAGACGTGATGGGCCATCTGGCGACAGACGGCATCGGCAAGAACAACAAGAACCAGCAGCAGGGCTTCAAGTTTCGCGGCATCGATGACGTGTACAACGCTCTCGCTCGCACGCTGGCTGACAACAAGCTTTGCGTCCTGCCGCGCATCACGTCGCGCGAATTGACCGAGCGCCAGACCAAGAACGGCGGCGTGCTGTTTAGTGTCGTGGTTACGGCTGAGTTCGATTTCGTCTCTGCCGTGGACGGCTCCAAGCACACTGTCGGCCCCTTCCCCGGCGAAGCGATGGACAGCGGCGATAAGGCCACGAACAAGGCCATGAGTGCTGCTTACAAGTACATGGCTATTGAGACGTTCTGCATCCCGACCGAGGGCGATAACGACGCGGACGCGACCACGCATGAGGTAGCGCCGTCTCCGCCAGAGCGCCGCCGTTCCAACGTGGTCACGAATCCAGCGACCGGCAAGAAGATCGACACCGAGAACGCCCGCAACCAGCGCCCGGAATGGGACCGCTTCACAGACACCGTGCAAGGCTTCATCGACGCTCGCGACGATGACGGACTGCGCGCTTGGTACACGAGCGACAAGACGGCCAAGTACGTCGCCGGCTGGGTGTATAGGGATCAGGCCGAAGAACACTTTGAGAAAGCAATCGATGAAATCGCAGCGCGGGAGCGTGCGTGATGGATTGGGTTGCTAGATCGGAAGCTGAGGACGAAGCAGGCCGGCAGCGCGCAACAGAGGCGGCGTTTGGGGTTCTTGGTAGTGACTTCCTGGAACTCGATTCGGGGAAGATGCTGCTGCGTCTTTGCGAAGCCGTGGATGCAGTTGACGCTTTTGAGAGAAGCGATGAAGCCGAGGTTGCCAAGAAGCACCCGCCCGGTACGAAAATTCACGGGCTATACCTAGACGCCGCTAGCGTTCTTGCCGACGCACTATGGGCGCGCATTGCGCAAAAAAGCGAACCCGTCGCGTATAGCGCTGGCGGACAAGCGCTTCTCGTTTTCATCAGTTGGGCTCGGGCGGTGGAGGGATTATTCCTCGTTAGAGAGGCATGTAGAGATGCCGCTGACCTAGGCATAGCTGCGTCGGGCAGCAAGATGCTGCGAGAAATTTACGCGAAAAAATACGGCGAGCCGACGGAATGAAGTCGTTTCGCCTCTCCCACGCAACAGCGCGCCAACTCGCAGCCTCTTACTGCTTAGAGGGGCCTGACGGGCTTGTCGTGACGTTCAAGGAAGCGACGCGCTCGCTGGAGCAGAACGCGCTTTTATGGGCGCGCCTGTCTCAGCTTTCGCGCGAGCTTAAGTGGGATGGCGAAACGCTCACGCCGAACGAGTACAAGGATTTGCTGACGGCATGCCTGCGCAAGCAGAAGGTTGTGCGCGGCGTTGAGGGCGGCTTGGTGTTTCTCGGCGCGCGCACGTCCAGCATGACTAAGAGCGAGATGGCCGATCTGCTGACGCTCATGGAGGCGTTCGCGGCAGAGCGCGGCGTCACGTTCAAGGATCAGGTTGAAGCGCTGGAGTACGCGCAATGACCGAACGGATTTTAAGTCCGCTGCGTCTACCGGTTTCGCCACGCTCGCGCCAATGCTTTCAACGGCTTTTCGCGGATCGTTGCAAGAGCGAACCCGGGAACGGGTGGGAAACGCCAGGAGCGTCCGGGAGGCAGAGTCCCGAAAAAGTCCCGAACCCTCATTCCGGGGGCGATCCCGCATGCGCAGGAGCACCCCAATGACCAGCGATGGCAAGATGACGACTGAGGAGCTGACCGATGCGCTCAGCGACGTTGAAGATGCTTGGATGAGCGTGAGTACTGGCGGCTGTCAGCGGCTCGCGGACAAGCTCCGCGCTCATATCGCCACCCTCCAGCGCGAGGCAGACGAGATGCGGGAGGCGCTGGTGACGATTGAGGATGGCCCCGGCATGGCTGCGATTGGTTGGGCCGAAGCGATGAACGCCGCCCGCGTCGCCCTCTCCCAAGCCCAGCCGCAGGAGCAGGCCAAGCCGCACACGTTCCACCCCGACTATCAAGCGGGCGGCGATTGCGTGCATTGCGGCAACATACGCGAGGACTGCGAGCGCAATCAAGCGCTCCCGCCGCAGACCGAAGAAGATAACGAAGACGAAGTGCGGTGCGTGAACGCACATGACCGTTGCTACGGCGGTGCCGGAGGTCCTTGCCCATACTGCGAGCCCCGCCAAGCGCTCCCGCCGCAGCAGCGCGAGGATTGAGGAACCAGCCGTGATTGAACAAGGCGTCGGCGGACATTTTAGCGCCGCTCACAGAGACGAAAACGGCAAGCTCCACGGTCATACGTGGGAAGTGGTAGCTTGGCGCTTGGGCGATGACGCTTGCGCCCTTGGTTTTCAGGACACGCTCAACTCCGCACTGGCACAACTTGATCATACCGAACTTCCCGAAGGGCTACAGCGCGGCGGCCAGCTCGCGCAGTGGATTGGCGTTCGGGCTAACGCAACGCGCGTTGAGGTGATGCGCAGGGTTGAGAAAATTTACGCAACATGGACCGCATGACGCTGCACTATCACGGCACCCCGATCACGCCCACGGCGAAAATCCTGCGCATAGCGGGATCGAATTTCTGCGTGAGCCACGCGCGACCGGATCAGGTCGAGCTTGCCCACCAGATCGGGCAATCGGTGATGTTGGATTGTGGCGCGTTCTCCGCATGGAAGCGCGGCTACGTTCCCGATTGGAACGCCTATTATACGTGGTGCGATAAGTGGCTGAATTTCCCGACCACATGGGCCGTCATCCCCGATGTGATCGACGCCGGCACACAAGAGCAAGACGCGCTGATCCGCGAATTTCCGCACAAGGAACGCGGCGCGCCGGTCTGGCATATGGACGAACCCATTTCGCGATTCGAGCGGCTGACCGAAGAATGGCCGCGCGTTTGCATTGGCTCGACCGCCGAATATCGCAACGTGCTTTCACCGGAGTGGGAGCGCCGCATGGACGAAGCATGGACGCCGATTGCCAAGCGATCAGGTCGCACGCCCTGGGTTCACATGCTGCGCGGCGGACAAGTGCGCGGGCTGCGCTGGCCTTTCGCGTCCACCGATTCGGTTAATATCGGACAGAATTGCCATTCTGGGCGACCGCACAACAACCCGGAAGAAATGAAGCGCCGCATCGAGGCGGCAAACTGCCCAGCTCGCTTTAGCGGGCGAGATCACACGATGGAGCTTTTCGCATGACCGAGAGTCTCCCTCCCCAGCAGCGCGTCACCGGAGGAAGCGACCGTGAGTGAGTGGCAACCGATAGAGACGGCGCCGAAAGACAGCACACACGTCATCGTTCGCACGCCAGACGGGTCGTTATTTACAGCGGCATACGTTCCAGGGTTTTTGGACAGCAACGATAATGACTGTTGGTGCTGGGTGGCTTTAAGTGATTTGCACCCGGACGATTGGTCGGGCGGGACGTGTTGGGAAGTCAACGAGGATGGCGAGTCATCGCAGCACCCAACGCACTGGATGCCGCTCCCCGCGCTGCCTATCGAGCAGCGCGCCGACGCGTCAGAACTTAGTCGCGATCAGTTCAAAGATGGCGTATCCGATACCGCCGCCAAGCCCGAAGAGTAGGCCGCTGATTAGCTGTTGTGCATCGAGCTTCATGTGCGATTCTCCTTGTTATTACTCGGCAGCCAAGAGCCGCGCCGGGTTCGTTTCGCGAGGTTGGTTATGGTCGTAGTCGCTCTCTTGCTCGGCGCTGTCGTCTTCTGCGCCGCGCTCTTCGCTTTGTTCAAAGCTGTCAGTTGAGTACAGGGCGAGGACTTCTTCTTCGCTCATTTCCACGGAGGGTTCGGGATGAGCCTCAGCAGCCACTTGGTCCTCTTGATTGTCTTGGCCTTCCCCGTCGCCATCCTGACTAGGTACTTGTTCGCCAGCGTTTGGAATATTCTCCACGGGCGCCTCTGACTCCATCACCCCGCCCAGCCCGTCAGCGCCTACAGCGATGCGGTTGCCGCCGTCGATGGTGACGCCGGTTTCGTCGGGCGGGATGTCGGGGGTCGTTTCCACACGCTCGGGCTTGCCTTTGCGCTTGGGCTTCTTGCGCCACGTAGAGCGCACATGGGTCAGCTCCTCGCCGGTCTCCGCGTCATAGATCGCTTCACGCGGCGCTTGCATCGGCTCTGGAACGACAGACGGCTGCGAGCGCATATCCTCGATCCGATGCCCCTCATCAGCCCAGCCAGAGCGAAGCACGTCGCGCGGGTTAAGCCCCTGCATCAGAGCCAGAACCCACCATGCGCCAAAGATGCCGATGAGGCAGCAGATCACGGCCACGAACGGCGGGCGCCAGACTTCCACGATCTGCGCGAACGTGTTGAGCTCCGCGCCAACGGTATCCTCCACATTGGCAGCACTAGCCGCCTCAGGCGCCGCTGTGGCGCGTTCGATCGTCAGGCGCTCGATATTAGCCCGGCGCTCGTCTGCCGCGCGTGCAGCGCCTAGGGCGCGCTCTAGCTGGGGAAGGCGCGGGTCATTGGTGGCGCGCGCTTGCGCAACGTAGCTCCGCTCCCACTCAGAGGCTCCCACGCTGGCTGCTTGGTTGAGGTATGCGTTTTCGTTCGTGAGCGCCAAGCGCAATTGCTCTTGCTCGAAGGCTAAGCGCGCGTCGATCGCAGCCCGGCCCTGTTGCGCGGTCTGTTCGACCACAACGGCTTCGCGGACCTGCTCTTGGCGGTTGCCGTTCATGACCACCGTGCCGGAAACGATCACGAGGATATTGGCTAGGACGCCAACCGCGATCACCGTCCCGCGCCGCCACATGCCGGAACCGCGCATAGCGAACTGCACCGGGAGCCAGACCATTGACAGCATAACGATGGGGATCGTCGCGCAGACAAGGCCCAGGAAGATGGGCCAATGCGTTTCAAAGCCGAAATTCCATGTGGACGCCGGTGCAACGTCGCTCCCGGTCAGCGTGCGATAATTCCAATCGATGTGGCCGGTGGATTCGATGCAGAACAGGATCGCCCAATACCATTCCACGACCGCCGCGCAGATTGTCGCCATTGCCGGCACATGCAGCAGGAAGAAACGGCCATGACCGTGTTCGTTGGCCATAGCGGCTGCGGTAGCCTTTTTCTCTTCTGCCCGTTCTTTACGTTCACGCATCCACACGGACGCCCTGAGGCGCGTAGCCTCGCTAAGCTCTTTAAGCTTATTCAGCATTCATCACCCTACAAATGCCCGCCATCCCAGCATCACGGCAACAACAGCGAGCGCGCCTACGAGCGCCCACGTTTTGCCGGTCGTTCCTGGCGGCGGTGTGTGCAGCAACTTGATCAGCTCGGTCGCTGGCGTCGTCTGCTGCTTTGAAAGCACGTCGAGCGTGCGTTGAATTGCGAGGAGCGTTTGGTTGTCCGCGCTCGGCGCGGCTAACGGTATGTTCATCTTGTTTGCGAGCGCGTTCACCGCTTGCGTCAGCTGACGCACATCTTCGGGGAGGTGCATGAGTGCTGCGCGCTGCGCGGCCTGCTCTAGCTCAAGGGCAGCCATCTTCTTGGCCGCTTCCTCCTTGGCGCTGATGTGCTCGCGATAAGTGACGTATTGGCCGCCCCCGGCCCCAAAGTCAGTCATGAGTTCTCCGTTGCTCATTTGCGTGGCCTAGCGATGAACACGCCGCAGATCAGGATGGCGAGCACGGCGGCAACGAAGAGACCGGCCGTGAGCGGCGTTGCTTCGGGCATCACCATCCTCCACCATGAGCGGCAAACGCCGATTGAACGCGCCGCGCGTAAGTGCGCTTGCGCTTCTTAAACCTTGGTGCGAATGGTTTGTTGATTGCCATAAGACGCCGCAATTCGCGGGAAGCCGTCACGTCACCACCGAAGCCGATGCCGCTGCAATTCCAAGGCCCATTGTGCAAAATGAACGGGTTCGACCAGCGCTTTGGCGGATATTTAGAACGCGCTTCAAACCAGTACTGAATCCGCTTTAGAAGCGTCGGCCCTTGTGGTGCAAACCATTCGCCCGCTCTGCAAACCGTCACGCGCGCAGTGTTCGGATAATACGAAAGCGCCAGGGTCATTGGTCCTGCCTCCGCGCCCAGTTCGCGCACGCACGCTGCGTCGCCCCGTTCACGTCCAAGGCTTCCTCCAGCGCGCTCGCGCGATCTTGCCAAAACAGGAACGCAAGGCGCGCATTGGCGAGCTGGTTGCGGGTAGCTTCCACAGGGCTGGTGACGTTTTCGGGCAGCAGCGAAGGCTCGCTCGTTTCGCGAGGTGTGACGGGTTCCACGCGGCATTCGGCGGGAACGATGACCGGCTGCGTGACGACAATCGGCGCCGGCCGGTCAGTTATTCGGCTGATCGTCCCGCACGCCCCCGAAGCCATAGTCAACATTCCCACCAGCCCGAGCTTGATCCATTGCATCGCGTATTCTCCTTGCTTCGCGTTCAGCGCGTAAGCGCCGCGCTCGTTCGGCTTCGATCGTCTGTGCGGCTTGCTGGCTCTGCGCGTCCGCGCTGGCCACAGCATCGGCCAAGGCGTCGCGCTGGGCGCTCGCCTCCATCACTTCGCGTTCCAGCGTCCCGATTGTCGCCCGCGCTTCGTTGCGCTCGTTCTCCAGCCTGCCCGCGCGCACATCGTTGTAAGCGCCCCAGACGCCCACAGCGGCGATTGCGCCGGTCCAGAGCATCCAAGGCCGCACCATGCCGATGGCGACCCCAGCGGGCGCTAGAGGGCCTAGGAAGCCGCGTATTTGCGGCTGCGCCGGTGCGGCCTGTTCGCGCCCCTCCAGCTTCGCCATTTCGCGCCGGATCATGTGCAGCTCGTTTTCCTCCACCGTTGACCGGTTCGGGATGTTGAGCAGCACGGCTTCCCGCGCGCGCATGCCGGGGGCGGCGTTGATAAGCAGGATGCGCTGCTCGTCCGTCATCTCCGGCCCGGCCGCGTTGGCATCCGCCATGAGCCCCAGCATGACGCCGGTCTCTCGCGCGGTTTCCTGATGGCCGGTCGTGACGGGGCGGCGGTCGTTCCACCACGTATCCACTTGGCTGCGGATGCGGTTGATTATTCCCTGTTCTGCCACGGGCGCGGTCCTTCCGAGTCGTCGGGTAAAGAAGGCTGAGAAGGCGCCCATGGCGCTTGCGAAGGGTTTGCGGGTGCCGACCCTCCAGCACGGATCTGCTCGACGCGTTCGATACGGCGATCCCGGAACAGGCTAACGATGAACGGCATCAGCACGCCCAGCAGCGCCGCAGCGCCGCCAAGCGCCGCGCCTAGGCCGTTTAGGTCTACGCCCTCACCTGCAGACCAGCGGTCAAAGCCTGCCGCCATTGCGGCTCCTAGCCGGATGAATACCCACGTGACCGCAAGCACAAGCACCATCACCGCCAGCCGGGTCAGCGGCCGGCCGATGCGGTCTAGGAAGTCCATCACGGCCAATCAGCCTGCGGATCAAAGCCCTCGATGGTCGCGCGGTCTGCGGTCGTCAGCATGGTCACGCGCTCACGCTCTGCGTTCTGCACACGGCGCGCGGCGTTGTCGTAAGTGGAGAGCGCGACGAAGCGGTCATAGGTTGCTTGATCGCCGCGATACGTGCCGTCCACTGTGTCGCGAACAACAGCACTCATAAGCTGGCTGTATTCGTCAGGGCCGGCGCCGGCTTCCGCCCATATGGCGTCTTGCTTGCCTAGGCTGATCTGCACCACAAGGCCGATGGCGGCGGTTCGCATCTGCGGGAGATTATCTCCGAAGATAAAAGCGCTGCCGCCCTGCCCCTCGTCGCCTAGGTCTGCGCCTTCGATGGCGGGGGCGTCGGGTTCGTAGAAGTCGGCGTCGATTATTGCGTCTTCATGCTGACCCGGATCAGCATCGCCGGCTCCATGTAATCCGGCTTCGCCAGCGCCATCAAATCCTTCCGGCGCTGCACTTTCGCCAGCTTCCGCGCCAGTTTCTTCGTGTGCTTCATGCTCTGGAGTTTCCTCCGGTTCGCTCACAACGGCAACCGGTTCATGCGCCACAAGCCACAAAGCCGCCGCTACAGGATCGTCGGGCGTGTCAGGCCCATCCGGGCTTTGCGCGATGTTCTTAACGCGAAACTCGCCAGCACGAGGCGAGCCCATGACAAGCGGCCCGCGCGTGTACACGCCCCACACGTCATGCGGCGTCCAGCCGGCTTCGCGCAGCACTGCGGCTGCGTCCGGGTGCGTCTCTTCTAAATCCTGCATCACGCTTCCTCTGCGTTAATTTCGCCCGCCGCCGTGTCGGTCTTGGATTCGTCCAGCAATGCGCAGGTCCACGTGCCTGTTGAATTGCGCACCCCGACCACTGTTTGCGTGTTCGTGAATGTGCGCGTGCTGGAGATGTCGGTTGTGTACACGTTGTCAGACGCGCCGGCTGGGTAACTCGACAAATCCGAA
>Ga0315903_10007530_pt1 | contig 13612 bp, 12 predicted proteins | sample LakEriMetagenome_7_FD_203524 | JGI IMG/M metagenome (GOLD analysis project Ga0315903, IMG submission 203524) | Freshwater fungal communities from buoy surface, Lake Erie, Ohio, United States - Buoy 2 MA119 | ecosystem: Environmental > Aquatic > Freshwater > Lake | place: USA: Lake Erie, Ohio...
GTTTCCGGCACATGCCCTGCGACCGCAGGTGGTGCGCCAGCGCAACGAGCCCGAGGTCGATCTGCGCGAGCTCTTAGTGGCCCTGGCCGAGGTTCTGCAGCGGGCGGAGCGGTTTCGTCATCATCAGGTCCGACTCGAACCGCTCAACGTGCGCGAGCGCATGACCCGCGTGCTTGGCATCGTGCGCGATGCGCCGGATTTTGTGCCGTTTGGAGCTTTGTTCGCCCCGGAAGAGGGCAGGCGTGGCGTGGTAGTCACGTTTCTCGCAATTCTCGAGCTCCTGCGCGAGCGATTGATCGATTTCGTGCAGCACGCTGCCTTTGCGCCGATCTACGTGCGCGCCGGGGGGCGCTGAAGCATGCAGGACGACCAACAACCCGGCGGCCTGGAGCCCGTGACTGCGGAGCCTGCCCAGGTTATCGATCAGGCCAAGCTGCGGCAGATCATCGAAGCAGCGCTGCTGGCGGCTGATGAGCCGCTGTCGCTGGAACGGCTCGCCCGGCTCTTTGCGCACGGCGAACTGGACTCCGAAGAAGGTCGAGCGCAGCTGCGCTCGACCCTCGAGGAACTGGAAGCAGACACCGTCGGGCGCGGCTATGAACTCGTGCGTGTGGCCTCTGGTTACCGCTTTCAGGTCCGTCAGGAATTGTCCGAATGGATCGGTCGGCTCTGGGAGGAGCGGCCCCCGCGCTACTCGCGTGCACTGCTCGAAACGCTCGCGCTCATTGCCTACCGACAGCCCGTTACACGGGGTGATATCGAGGATCTGCGCGGGGTTGCCGTCAGCCAGAACATCATGCGCACGCTGCTCGAGCGCGACTGGATCCGCGTTGTAGGCGAGCGCGAGGCTCCCGGGCGGCCGTCGCTGTACGGAACCACCCGCGCCTTTCTCGACTATTTCAATCTGCGTAGTCTTGATCAGCTGCCGCCGCTGCCGGAGATCCGTGCGCTGCTCGAGGACGCCGTGGCAGCGAACGCCACTCCTGCGCTGACTGAAGCCCAGGACCCACCCGAAACCACGTCACCGGACCGTGACGACCCCGGGAGCGATCTGTCATGAAAGACCCTGTGACGGGCAAGCCGGATCGTGCCGAGCGTCCCCGCGCACGTGTCAGTGATGCGCGGGCCAAAGACACGCAAGAGGCGCCGGTAGTTACGGGGGAAAAGCTGCAAAAGGTGCTCGCGGATCGCGGGTATGCATCGCGCCGCGCCATCGAGGACTGGATGCGTGCTGGACGGGTGTTGGTCAACGGTGTTGCGGCGCACGTGGGTCAGCGTGTCAGTCCAAGCGACCGCGTGCTGGTTGATGGGGTACCGCTGCGCGAGGCGTCACGGGATACCGCGCGGGTTCTGGTTCTCAACAAGGCGGCCGGCGTGATCTGCACGCGCGCAGATCCGGAAGGGCGCCCCACCGTGTTCGATGCGCTGCCGCGGCTCAGCGCTGGTCGGTGGGTGGCGGTGGGCCGTCTCGATTTTCAAAGTGCCGGGCTGCTGCTTGTCACCAATGATGGCGAGCTCGCCAACCGGCTCATGCACCCGCGCGCAGGGCTTGATCGCGAATACGCCGTGCGTGTTGATGGTCGGCTCACCGACAGCGAGATCGAACGGCTCAAGCGAGGCGTTCAGTCCGACGGCGAAGAGCTGCGATTCAGCGATATCCGTCACTACGACGGCAGCGGCCTCAATCACTGGTACCACGTGGTTCTTCTCGAAGGCCGCAATCGCGAAGTGCGGCGTCTCTTCGAAGCCGTGGGCCGGACTGTCAGCCGTCTGAAGCGCGTTCGCTACGGTCCGGTGTTTTTGCCGTCCACGCTGCGCAGCGGCCGACATCAGGCGCTTGGCGACGCCGATATTGTCGCACTCTACCGTCTGGTCGGATTGCAGGCACCGCGCCCCGGGCGATCACAGCGTCGTGGTCCTGGCGCGCGCGAGATACCCTCTCTGCTGCTGCCGTACCCGAACTTGTCGGAGGCACCCAGCCACAAGCAGCGGCGCAGGCGTTCGCCCGATGCCCGTCAGGTCTGATCGGGTTAGCTGGTTTCCGCGACGCTGGCTCGCGATCCTGCTGCTGTGTTTTCCGGCCATGCCGGTTCAGGCTGAGGCACTGGTTGCTGTCGCTGCGAACTTCGCTACCACTGCGCGAGCGCTTGAGGCGCTCTTCGTGGAGTCCGAGCCGCATCGCCTTAGCTTCTCCGTTGCGGCGACGGGCAAGCTTTACGCCCAGATCCGGGCGGGCGCTCCGTTTGACGTACTGCTCGCGGCTGATGCGGAACGCCCGGCACGGCTCGAGCAGGAAGGGTATGCAGTGCCCGGATCAAGACGTACCTACGCTCTTGGCAGGCTCGGACTCTGGGTGCCTGACGCCGAAGCGCCGGTTTCCGCAGACACACTGAAGGACACGCGGCTGCGGCACATCGCGATCGCCAATCCACGTCTCGCGCCCTATGGCCTTGCGGCACAGGAGCTATTCGCCGCACTGGGACTTGCGCAGGCGATGGCTGGGCGGATCGTATTGGGCCAGGATGTCGGCGAGGCCTTCGCGTTGGTTGCGAGCGGAGCCGCGGACGCGGGATTGGTGGCGCGCGCTCAGCTTTTGTCGATCCCGACGACAGGAAGCATCTGGTGGGTGCCTGCAGACATGCACTCGCCCATCCGCCAGGATCTCGTGCTGCTGCGCCGCGGTAAAGACAACGCGGCGGCTCGGGCGTTTGTTGAATTCCTGACCAGCCCGGCTGCGCAGGCGACGATTCGCGCAAGCGGGTACGACACCCCGACGCCATGAACGCACCACTCCTTGCTGCGCCCGCTGCGGACTCCGGGCTCGAATGGGGTGCGCTGTGGTTGACCCTCGAGTTGGCGGCGATCACAACCGCTCTACTGCTGCTTGTTGGCACCCCGATCGCCTGGTGGCTGGCGCGCACGCGTGCTCGAGTCAAGCCGATCATCGAGGCGCTGGTCGCCTTGCCGCTGGTGCTCCCGCCAACGGTGCTCGGATTCTACTTTCTGCTGCTCGCCAATCCCGATGCGCCGCTTGGGCGGTTCTGGCTCGAGGTCACCGGGGACACTCTCACGTTCTCCTTTGCCGGCCTCGTCGTGGCGTCGATCGTCTATTCCGCGCCGTTCATGATCCAGCCGTTGCAGACCGCATTCGCCAGTATCGGCCGTGGTCCGCTCGAAGCGGCAACCATGCTGCGCGCATCACCACTCGACGCGTTTTTTACCGTGGCTCTGCCGCACGCGGCGCGAGGCTATCTTACGGCGACCGTGCTGACATTCGCACACACGGTGGGCGAGTTTGGCGTCGTGCTCATGATCGGCGGCAATATTCCTGGCGAGACACGGGTGATTTCCATCGCGCTGTATGAAGCTGTGGAAACGCTGGATTACGCGTCAGCGCATGCCATGGCGGCGCTGTTGCTCGTGTTTTCCTTTGTCGTACTGGCGATTGTTTATAGCGCTGATCGGCGGTTCGCGCGGCGCGTGGCAAATCCGTGAGCGAACTGCATGTCGAATTGCGGGGAGCGCTCGGGGATTTCAGGCTCGATGTCTCGGAGTCGTTACCTGCCGCCGGAATCACAGCGATCTTTGGTCCGAGTGGTGCCGGCAAGAGCACGCTGCTGCGGGGCATCGCGGGTCTCGCGCCGGATCTGCACGGTCGTATCGTCTTTCGTGAGCAATGCTGGCTCGATTCAGAGCGCGGGATCTTTGTGCCACCTCACCGCCGCGGCGTGGGGTTCGTGTTTCAGGATGCGCGTCTCTTTGCCTTTCGCTCGGTGTTGGGCAACTTGCGCTACGCGCTGCGTCGGGCACCGCCCGGTCCCGGACTGGGCGTCGACGATGTCGTGAGCGCGCTCGATCTTGGGTCTCTCCTCAAGCGCGCCACCGGTGAATTGTCTGGTGGTGAGCGCCAGCGTGTGGCCATTGCGCGCGCGCTGCTTGCGCGACCACGCCTGCTGCTCATGGATGAACCGTTCTCGGCGAATGACGTGTCGCGTCGCAACGAGCTTCTGCCGTACGTGCGCGCCCTAGCGGAGCGTTTCGATGTCCCCGTGCTCTACGTCTCGCACGCGGTAGAAGAGGTGGCGTACCTGGCCGATCGCATGGTGGTGTTGCGCCGGGGCGTCGTGCATGCGCGGGGTGCTGTCGACGAGGTGCTCGAGCGTCTGGGCGGTGATCTTCCGGATGGGCCCTTCGAGGCTGGCGTGCTGCTGCACGGCATGGTGCGCGATCACGATGACCGGTATTGCCTTACCTCCGTCGCGGTCGGCGCCCAGACCCTGGTCGTTCCGCGGCTCGAGGTTCCTGTCGGCGCAGCCGTGCGGCTGCGCGTCCGCGCGCGGGACGTCTCCATTGCCGCGGTAGCGCCTGTCGGATTGTCGATTCGCAACGTGCTTCCGGCCGAGGTGATTGCCGTTGCGGCGGACATCGAGGGCCCTTATGCCGAGCTGACCCTGCTGGCCGGCAATATGCGGCTGCGCGCGCGTATCACTCGGGCGGCACTTGATGATCTCGCGGTCGCAACCGGGAGCACCGTGCACGCGCTGATCAAGTCCGTGACTATCGAGTGAGTTCCGCGAACTTCGCTCAGGAAGCGGGCCCCTGCCATTGGGTCGCGTCCAGCGCTTGACCGTTAACCCCGCGCGACGCCGGTTCGAACAGGTAGACGTGAATGTCCATGCGTTCCTCCGGCGTGGCGACCGTGGTCGGGTTCTCGGCCGGATAGGCCGCTGCACGCATGGCGGTTCGCGTTGCGCCCGGGTTCAGACTGTTCACGCGGATGCGACCGGTGTGTTCCCACTCGTCGGCGAAAACCTGCATCAGCCCCTCGACCGCGAACTTCGAAACGGCATACGCGCCCCAGTAGGCGCGCCCACGCCGCCCGACGCTCGACGAGGTGAAGACCACCGACGCGGACTCGCTCGCCTGCAACGCCGGTGCCAGGGACCGCGTTAACAGAAATGGTGCGAAGCTGTTCACGCGCAGCACTTCCTGGAACAGGCTGCTCGGGTAGTGGGCGAGGGGTGCCTTCGGTCCAAGCAGCGATGCGTTGTGCAGAATGCCGTCGAGGCGACCGAAATGCGTGGCAACGGATTCGAGCAGGGCCTCTGCGCTTGTGTCATCCAGCGCCGCGAGGTTGCAGGGCACGATCACCGGTTCCGTGTTCGTACTCGCGGTGATCAGATCAGACACGGCTTCGAGCTTGGCGCGCGTTTTGCCGAGCAAGAGCACGGTTGCGCCGAAGGTTGCAAAGGTTCGCGCGGCGACGCGGCCGATACCGTCGCCCGCTCCGGTGACCAGAATCACCTGCCCGGACAGGCAGTCCGGGGCGGGCTGATAGCGCCATCGGGCGCGCGCGGCTTCGAGTTCCGGCCAGCTGCCGGTCAGAGGTTCAAGGTTTGCGTGCATGGAGCAGATAATTCACGTCGACGTCGGTCGCGATGGTCGCGCGCCGGGAGAACGGGTTGTAGCGCAGGCCCGCAATCTCGCAGACGAGAAGCCCGGCGCGGCGAACAGCAGCCGCGAGCTCATGCGGACGAATGAACTTGTCGTAATCGTGGGTGCCGCGCGGCAGCAGGCGCAACACGTACTCGGCTCCGACAATGGCGAGCGCATAAGCTTTGGGGTTGCGGTTGATGGTGGAGAAAAAGAGATCTCCCTGAGGAGCCGCGAGTTCGGCGCAAGCGGCCACGGTGGCCGGATAGTCCGGAACATGCTCGAGCATCTCCATGCAGGTGACCGTGCGGAACCGGCCCGCATGCGTGGCGGCGAGTGCTTCAGCAGTGCTCTCGAGATAGTTCACCTCGATGCCGCTTTCGAGCGCGTGCAGCCTGGCGACGGTCAGTGGTGCTCCGGCCATGTCGATGCCCGTCACCTGTGCGCCAGCGCGCGCCATGCTCTCGCTCAGAATGCCGCCCCCGCAGCCCACGTCCAGCACGGGTCCGCCGGTAAGTGAGGTTCGGCTCGTAATCCATTCGAGACGCGGCGGATTGATGTCGTGTAACGGGCGGAAGTCGCCTTCCGGGTCCCACCAGCGGCTGGCGAGCGCGTCGAACTTGGCTATTTCGTGTGGATCGACGTTGGGTGTGGTCATAGGGCAATGCTCTCGATGCGCTGCTGCCAGTGCGTTGCCCGGTCGCGCAGTTCCGCTTCGTCGAGCGTGCAGAGCGCGCCATCGGCAACGAGCGCGCGGCCGTGAACCCACACGTGGGTCACCGCGCTGCCGGCCTGGGTATGCACGAGCTGGGAGATGGGGTGATGTACGGGCAGAAAGCGGGGTGCGGACAGGTCCACCGCAACGAGGTCTGCGGATTTGCCCGGCTCGAGCGACCCGATGGTGTCGTCCAGACCGAGCGCCCGGGCGCCCCCCAGGGTAGCCATATGGAGAGCCTGGCGTTCCGGGAGTGCGGCCGCGTCTCCGCTCGAGACCTTCGCCAGCAGGCTGGCGAGACGGGCGGCTTCGAAGAGATCGAGCGCGTTACTCGACGCCGCCCCGTCGGTACCGAGAGCCAGGTTGACCCCGGCCTGGGCAAGGGCGGGTGTCGGGCAGAGTCCGCTCGCGAGTTTCAGATTCGAATAGGGGCAGTGCACCACGTGCACGCCATAGTGGGCGAATCGTTCCACATCCCGGTCGGTCAGCTGCGTGCAGTGCACCGCCTGCAGCCGCGGACCGAGCAGACCGATGCGCTCAAGGCGGTCGATGCCGGTGAAGCCTTCCTTGGCCAAGGCTTCGGCTACCTCGGTGGCGGTCTCGTGCAGATGGATCTGCACCGGAGAATCGAGCTCCTCTGCGAACATCAGCACCTGCTCGAGGGTCGTGTCGGAGACGGTGTAGGGCGCGTGAGGACCAAACGCGATGCGTACCAGCGGGTCTCCGCGGTAGTTGTCGTGCAGGCTCATGCCACGGTGCAGCGCGTCGGTGGCGTTCTTGCTCCAGGCGTTCGCGAACTCGATGATGGGAAAAGCAACCTGGCAACGCATGCCGGTTTCACGGGCCAGCGCGGCGACGGTCTCCGGGAAGAAGTACATATCGGAAAAGCAGGTCGTGCCGGAGCGCAGCATCTCGGCCGCTGCGAGCCGGGTGCCGTCGCGCACGAAGTCTGCGTCCACGAGACGCCCTTCCAGCGGCCAGATATGTTGCTGCAGCCAGGTTTCAAGCGGCGCGTCTTCGGCGACCCCACGCAGCAGGCTCATGGCGGCGTGACCGTGCGCGTTGACGAGGCCCGGCAGCAGCGCGTGGCGCGGCAGAGAAATCGCGGTCGCGGGCGACCACGCACGGCGCAGTTCGGCAACCGGACCGAGCGCAATGATGCGGCCGTCGCGAACGACCAGGCCGGTGTTGGTCAGCACGGTGTTTTCCGGCGCGACCGGCAGTAGCCAGCGTGGCTCGATCAGTAGATCACAGGGTTCGGGGCGCATGCGCCGAGTATACGCCGAGACCTTCGGTAGTGGCGCTCTCTGGCGTGGGAGCCGGCCGGTGCGGGTCCCGACCGGGCCGGCAACTGTCTGGCGCGCCGAAGGATTCCTTCCGCGCTTCTCGGTAGCTGCTTCTGCTAAAATGCCGGGCTTCGGAGCGGAAAGCGCAGTTCATGGCAGAAACCGGACCGGCTCAACCCCGCGATATCGTCGCGGTCAATATCGAGGACGAGCTTCGGCAGTCGTATCTCGACTATGCCATGAGCGTCATCGTGGGGCGCGCGCTGCCTGATGTCCGGGACGGGCTCAAGCCCGTGCACCGGCGCGTACTCTTCGCGATGAGCGAGCTCAACAACACGTTCAACCGTCCGTACGTCAAATCGGCGCGCGTGGTGGGCGACGTGATCGGCAAGTTCCACCCCCATGGTGACGGCGCGGTATACGACACGGTCGTGCGCATGGCGCAGGATTTTTCCATGCGCTACACCCTGGTGGACGGGCAGGGCAATTTCGGCTCCATCGACGGTGATCCGCCTGCCGCCATGCGGTACACCGAAGTGCGCATGGATCGCATTGCCGCTGAACTCCTCGCCGACCTCGATCACGAAACCGTCGATTTTGTGCCGAACTATGACGGCACGCTGCAAATGCCAGAGGTGCTGCCCACCCGAGTGCCCAATCTGCTCGTCAACGGCAGCGCCGGTATTGCGGTCGGGATGGCGACGAACATTCCGCCGCACAATTTGCGCGAAGTGGTGGATGGCTGTCTCGCGCTCCTGCTCGATCCCGCGCTCGAAATCGATGACCTCATGACCTATGTGCGGGGGCCCGATTTCCCCACCGCCGCGATCATTAATGGCCGTGCCGGCATTGTCGAAGCGTACCGAACAGGCCGCGGGCGGATTTATGTCCGGGCGCGAGCAGAAGTGATCGCGGATGAGAAATCCGGTCGCGACACCATCGTCGTCCACGAGATTCCCTACCAGGTTAACAAGGCGCGTCTCATCGAACGCATTGCGGAGCTGGTTAAAGAAAAGAAGATCGAAGGTATCAGCGAGCTTCGCGACGAGTCGGACAAGGACGGTTTGCGCATCGTCATCGAGCTGCGGCGCGATGTCAGCGGCGAAGTGCTGTTGAACAATCTCTATGCCCAGACCCAGCTGCAGTCGGTGTTCGGTATCAACTGCGTCGCGCTCGTGGACGGTCAGCCGCGGCTGCTCAATCTGAAGCAGATGCTCGAGGCATTCATCCAGCATCGGCGCGAGGTGGTTACCCGGCGCAGCATCTTCCTGCTCCGGCGCGCGCGCGGACGCGGTCACATTGTCGAAGGTCAGGCGGTCGCGCTCGCCAATATCGATGCCGTCATTGACCTGATCAAGGCTTCCCCCGGGGCGGCTGAAGCGCGCACGGCGCTCATGGCGCGCGGCTGGGAGTCCGCCGGCGTGCAGGTGCTGCTCGAGCGCGCGGGCAGCGATGCGTGCCGCCCAGACGGTCTTGATCCCGCCTTCGGCTTCCGCGACGGTGTGTACTACCTGTCCGAAGAGCAGGCGCAGGCGATCCTCGATCTCAGACTGCAGCGCCTGACAGCGCTCGAGCAGGACAAGCTCCTCGAGGAATACCAAAGCATCCTCGACGAAATCGCCGACTTGCAGGAAATTCTCGCGTCGGAAGTGCGCCTGATGCAGGTCATTCGTGAAGAACTCGAAGCCGTGCGCGAGACCTTCGGCGACGCGCGCCGAACCGAGATTCGCGATTCGCACGAAGATCTCACCGACGAAGACCTGATCGATGACGAGGATCTGGTGGTCACGGTCTCTAACGATGGCTATGCGAAGACGCAGCCGCTCGATGCCTATCAGGCACAGCGCCGCGGCGGCAAAGGCAAGGCAGCCTTGTCGATGAAAGACGAGGATTTCGTTGCTCAGCTGCTCGTTGCCGGCAGCAAAGACACGCTGCTCTGTTTCACCAACCTGGGCAAGGTGTACTGGCTCAAGGTCTGGCACATTCCGCAGGGCAGCCGTACCGCCAAGGGTCGCCCGCTGGTCAATCTGCTGCCGCTGGCGGACAGTGAACGGGTAACGGCGATTCTCCCGATCCGCACCTACGAAGAAGACCGCTTCGTGTTCATGGCGACGGCGAACGGCACGGTCAAGAAGACCCCTCTTGAACAGTTCTCGCGACCGCGCAGCGCGGGTCTGATCGCCCTCGAATTGGATGAAGGTAATACGCTGATCGGCGCTGCGCTCACCGACGGGCAGTGCGATGTCCTGTTGCTGACAAGCTCAGGCAAGGCGGCGCGGTTCGCAGAGTCTGATGTTCGAGCCATGGGCAGAACGGCCCGTGGTGTGCGTGGTATCGCGCTCCGTGGTGAGCAACGCGTCATTGCGCTGATCATTCCGCGCGCTGATGGGTTCGTACTGACAGCGAGCGCGCGTGGCTATGGCAAACGTACGCCGGTGGACGAATTTCCGCGTAAGGGTCGCGGCACTCAGGGCGTGATCGCCATGCAGACCAGCTCCCGCAATGGTGACCTGATCGGCGCGGTGCAGGTGTTTGCCGGCGACGAGATCATGCTTATAAGCAATCAGGGCACGCTGGTTCGGACAGCAGCCGACGGGGTCTCGCTGCTGGGTCGGAATACCCAGGGCGTAAAGCTCATCGGTTTGCGTGGCGATGAGATCCTCGGCAGCGTACAGCGAATTGAGGAATCTGCGTCGGATGAAACTGACCTGCCGGAAGCGCCGGCAGACGAGGAGTAAGACCTGATGGGTCGAGTGCATAATTTTTCCGCCGGGCCTGCGGCGCTGCCTGAAGAAGTGCTGATCGAGGCGCGGGACGAGCTGCTCGATTACGCGGGCAGCGGCATGTCTGTTATGGAGATGAGCCACCGCAGCAAGGAGTTCATCGCCGTTGCCGAGCGTGCCGAGGCTGATTTCATCGAGCTGCTCGGCGTGCCTGACGATTACAGGGTGCTCTTCCTGCAGGGCGGCGCGACCCTGCAGTTCGCCATGGTGCCGCTCAATCTGCTTGGTGACCGCGATACGGCGGACTACGTGAATACAGGCGCCTGGTCGGTCAAGGCGATTGAGGAGGCGCAGCGCTTCTGCCGTGTCAACGTGGTCGCGTCGAGCGAAGCGCGCGGATTTACCGACATTCCGGCGCTGTCGGAGTGGCGTTGCAACCCCGATGCGGCGTATCTGCACCTCTGCTCCAACGAGACCATCGGTGGCGTGCAGTTCCACGACTTTCCGGACACCTCGGTGCCGCTCGTTGCCGACATGTCGTCCGACATTCTGTCGCGCCCTGTAGACGTCAGCCGTTTCGCACTCATTTACGCAGGGGCCCAGAAAAACATCGGGCCTGCCGGGCTCACCGTTGTTGTAGTGCGCAAGGATCTCCTGGGTCGCCCGCGCGCCGGCACACCCAGCATGCTCGATTACGCGGTGCACGCCGCGGCTGACTCTATGTCGAACACGCCCCCCACCTACGCCTGGTACCTGGCAGGGCTCGTGTTTCGCTGGATGAAAGCGGAGGGTGGGTTGGCTGCGATCGCGGCTCGAAACGCCCGCAAGGCGGCGAAGCTTTACGCCGCGCTCGATGGTGGCAATTTTTATCGAACCCCTGTGCTCGGTAACTGCCGCTCGGTCATGAACGTGCCGTTTACCCTTCCTGACGCCGCGCTGGATGCGGTGTTTCTGAAGGGTGCCGAGGCGCGCGGCCTTACCAATCTCAAGGGGCATCGCAGCGTCGGTGGCATGCGTGCGAGCCTCTACAACGCCGTGCCCGAGGCGGCGGTCGATGCGCTTGTCGACTACCTCGGTGTGTTCGCGCGTGAGCACGGCTGACAAAGACGCCGGCGCGCCTGGCTCGGGTGCGCCCGATGGATTGCCGGACACGCTGGAGGGCGTGCGGGCGCGAATTGATGCCATAGACGACGCCATTCTGGGCCTGCTGAACCAGCGCGCCGCGTGCGCGCTCAAGGTCGGCGTGATCAAACAGGCGACCGCGGATCCGGCGGCGGCGCCGGTGTTTTATCGACCCGAGCGTGAGGCGCAGATTCTCACGCGCCTGCAGGCGGATAATCCGGGTCCCCTGGGCGGGGCGGATGTCACGCGCCTCTTTCGCGAGATCATCTCCTGCTGTCTCAATCTCGAGCAGCCGCTGACCATTGCGTACCTGGGGCCTCCGGGCACGTATACCGAAACCGCCGCCCTGACCCAGTTCGGCCGTTTCGCGAGCACCCGGCCGGTTGGAACCATCGACGAGGTGTTTCGCGCGGTCGAATCGGATGCGGTTCACTATGGCGTGGTTCCCGTGGAGAACAGCACCGAGGGTGTGGTCAATCACACACTCGACTGTTTCATGAACTCGCCGTTGCGTGTCTGCGCCGAGATCGAGCTGCCTATCCACCACGCGTTTATGGTGAGCGCGGGCAACAAGGGCGAGGTGATCTCCGAGATTGTTTCGCATGCCCAGTCGCTCGCGCAGTGTCGCGGGTGGCTGGATGCGCATTATCGCGGCGTGCCGCGTACCTCGGTCAGCAGCAATGCCGAGGCCGCCCGGCTTGTGGCTGATCGAACAGATGCGGCTGCGATCGCGGGGGAAATGGCGGCGTCGCGCTACGGGCTCAAGGTGCTGGCGACACGCATCGAGGACGAAACCAACAACAAGACCCGATTTCTTGTGATCGGTCGCCAGCATGTCGGTCCAAGCGGTCGTGACAAGACGTCGATCCTGGTCTCGACGCGTAATGAGCCCGGCGCCCTGTATCGGGTGCTGGAGCCGTTCGAGCGCCACGGCATCAGCCTGACGCGTATCGAAACGCGCCCCGTCCGCGGCGCCAGCTGGACCTATGTCTTCTTCATCGATTTCGACGGGCACGAGAGCGAGCCCCGAATCGGATCGGTCCTTGCCGAAGTGCGCAAGGTAGCACTGGAAGTCCGCTCTCTTGGTTCCTATCCGCAGGCAATTGTGCAATGACCCTCAAGTTCAATCCGGCGCTGGCCGGAATTTCACCTTATCGCCCGGGCAAGCCGGTGTCCGAACTGACGCGTGAGCTGGGTATCACTGATGTCGTCAAGCTCGCGAGCAATGAGAACCCCCGCGGGCCAGGTCCTGCGGTGCGGGCGGCGATTGTCGACGCGTGTGGCGACCTGTCGCGGTATCCGGACGGCAACGGCTTTGCGTTGAAGAGCGCCCTGGCCGAGCGTCTGGGCGTGGACATCGCCTGCCTTACCCTCGGCAATGGCTCCAACGACGTGCTCGACCTCATGGCGCGCGTGGCCCTGACGCCTGGCGCGTCGGCGGTGATTTCTGCGCACGCTTTCATTGTCTATAAGCTCGCGGTCACCCTCGCGGGGGGGACGCTCATTACCGTTCCCGCTCGAGACTACGGCGCGGATCTCGACGGCATGCTGGCAGCGATCCGTCCGGATACGGCGATCGTGTTTCTCGCAAACCCGAACAACCCAACGGGCACATGGACAGACGAATCGTCGCTGACGCGATTTCTCGACGCGGTGCCAAAGCATGTCTGGGTCGTGCTCGATGAAGCGTATTTCGAATACGTTGATCTGCCGGGCTATCCGGATGGCATCCGGCTGCTTTCGCGCTATCCCAACCTGGTAGTGACGCGGACCTTCTCGAAGATTCATGGTCTTGCGGCGCTGCGCGTGGGCTACGCCGTTTCCAGTCCGGAAGCAGCGGATCTGCTTGGTCGCGTGCGTCAGCCGTTCAACGTCAACAGCCTTGGACTTGCGGCCGCGACCGCGGCGCTTGCGGACGAAGGTTTTGTCAACGAGAGCCGCAGGCTGAATCGTGAAGGGCTTGCCGAGCTGACGTCGGGTCTCACGCGGCTCGGGCTTGCCGTCATCCCCTCAGCGGGAAATTTCGTCGCGTTCGAGCCCGGGCGCGATCCCGGCTCCGTCTACAACGCCCTGCTGCGGGAGGGTGTGATCGTTCGTCCAGTCGGCGAGTACGGGCTCGACCGGCACCTGCGTGTCACCGTGGGTCTGCCGGAGGAGACGGCCCGCTTTCTCCGAGCGATCGAGCGCGTGCTGGGTTGATGCGCCTCGCCGTCGTCGGCACCGGGCTCATTGGCGGGTCGTTTGCTCTGGCTGCCCGCGCGCGGGGAATCGCGACGCACATTACGGGCGTCGATGCCGACCCGGGCAGAGCATCCGAGGCCCTTGCCCGGGGT
>Ga0315903_10007536_pt1 | contig 13608 bp, 10 predicted proteins | sample LakEriMetagenome_7_FD_203524 | JGI IMG/M metagenome (GOLD analysis project Ga0315903, IMG submission 203524) | Freshwater fungal communities from buoy surface, Lake Erie, Ohio, United States - Buoy 2 MA119 | ecosystem: Environmental > Aquatic > Freshwater > Lake | place: USA: Lake Erie, Ohio...
CCGTCCATCCACGGCAGCGTGTGGCCCGGCAGCGGCATCCCCACCACGCCCACGACGAGATAGCCCTGCCGCACCTGCAGCACCGCGCCTTTGATCTCCACGAGCGAGCCCACCGGCACCGCCCGCCGGCACTCGAGCGCCAGAACCCGCCGCAGCATCAGGTTCGCCCCCGCGCCGGCGCCGCGGCAGGCCGCCGCGTAGGCGGCCTCCAGCGCGTACCGCAGCAGGCTGCCCGCGTACAGGGTGCCGTGATGGTTGGCGTCGGCGGGCAGGACGAGCCGGTGGCTCGTGGTCTCCGGGGCGGGCATGCCGCGAGTTATACGAGCCGCGGCCCCGAGCGCGAAGCCGGATGCTCAGGCCACGCCGACGGGTCGCCGAGCCTGCTGCTGGTCGATCTTCGCCAGCTCCTCCTGCATCGCGGCCACCGTGCGCCGGATCTGCTCGGGCGTGTGCCGCGAGGTGATGAAGAACCGCAGCCGGGCGGCCCGCTCCTCGACCGCCGGATAGAGGATCGGCTGCACGTTGATCCCCCGCGCGAACAGGGCCCGCGAGAGCCGCAGGGCGTTCATCGAGTTGCCGAGGATGATCGGCACGATCGCCGAGCCGCCCGAGGGCCCGGTGTCGAGGCCCGCCTCGCGGGCCAGCTGGAGGAACAGCCGGGCGTTGGCGTGCAGCTGCTCCACCCGCTGCGGCTCCCGCTCCAAGAGCCGCAGGGCCCCCAGCGCGGCGCCCGCGGCGGCCGGCGGCAGGCCGACGGAGTAGACGAAGCCCGGCACCGTGTACTTCAGCCAGCGGACGAGCGTGTGCGAGCCGGCGATGTAGCCGCCGCAGCTGCCGAGGGCCTTGGAGAGCGTGCCCATCCACAGGTCCACGTCGGCGGGAGAGACGCCGAAGTGCTCCCCGATGCCGCGGCCGCGGCGTCCCATGACGCCGATCGAATGGGCCTCGTCCACCATGAGGAGGGCCTTGTGCCGCTTCGCCACGCCGACGAACTTCGGCAGGTCGGCGAAGTCGCCGTCCATGCTGTAGATGCCCTCGATGACGATCAGCACGCGGCGATACTGGCTCCGCATCTGGGCCAGCAGCGCGTCGGCGGCGGCGTGGTCGTTGTGGGGGAACGGCCGGCGGCGGGCCCCCGAGAGGACCGCGCCCTGCAGCAGGCTGTTGTGGGCCAGGGCGTCGTGCAGGACGAGGTCGCCCGGGCCGACGACGTGGCCGATGACCGTCTCGTTCGTGGCATGGCCGCCCACGAACGTGACCGCGTCATCGGTGCCGATCACGCGGGCGATCTCCCGCTCCAGCTCGCGGTGGATCGTCTTCTCGCCCGACACGAGCCGGCTCGCCGAGACGCTCGTGCCGTAGCGGTCGATGGCCTCCTTGGCGGCAGCCGTCACCGCCGGGTCGCCCGACATGCCGAGGTAGTTGTAGGTCGCCCAGCTGATCATCTCCCGGCCGCCGATCACGGTCCGGTCGTTGGTCAGGCCCTCGTGCAGGCTGAAGTAGGGATTCTCCAGGCCGGCGTCGCGGACCGTGGCGAAGTTCTGCTCCAGCGCCCGCACCTCCGGGAACTGGTCGATGCGGTAGGCATCGGGGGCGATCTCGGCCACGACGCGGGCCGCCTGCACGCCGACGCGGCCCTCGACGGGCATGTGGTCGATGATCGCCTCGGTGACCTCGCGGCAGGTCTCGATCTGCGGCAGCACCTGCTCCGGGAAGCGGGCGCCGAAGGCCTCCTCCAGGCTGGCCACGATCTCCATCCGCTCCAGGGAGTCGAGGCCGAGCTCGACGATGTTGGTGTCGAGCGTGAGGCTGCCCGCCCGCTCCTTGGCGATGCGGCGGACGTGCTCGAAGACGGTCTCCACGATCTCCCGCGGCAACTCGCGGTCGGGCCGATGGGCCCGCGCGGCCTCGCCCAGGGGCCGCTGCCGGGCCAGCCGCGGCGGCTCCGACGCGGGCGGCGGGGCGGCGGCCGGGGCCAGCCAGCCGACGTGCTGCTCAACCACGTCGAGCGCGTTCTCCAGGAACTGCCGCTTCGTGGCGTGCCGCTGGATCTTGCCGCTGGAGGTCTTGGGAATGCTGTTGGGACGGACGAGCACGATCGCCTCGGCGGCCACCTCGTGCTCCGTGGCCAGCCGCTTGCGGATCGCGTCGAACGCGGCCGTCACCTCGGCGGCGTCGCGCCGCCCGCGCTCCACCTCCGCCACCACCACCACCCGCTCCCGGTCGTCCACGTCCACCGCGAAGGCGGCGACGCTCCCCGCCCGCACCAGGCCGCTCGCCTCCTCGACGGAGTGCTCGATGTCCTGCGGGTAGTGGTTGCGGCCGCGGATGATGATCAGGTCCTTGAGCCGCCCCGTGACGAACAGCTCGCCGGCGTCGAAGAACCCCAGGTCGCCCGTCCGCAGGTAGGGCCCCGGGTTCGGCCGCCACTTGGCGACGCCCTGGGCCGGCCCCGTCGCCTCCGGCTGGGCGAGCATCGCGCCGAACGTCGCCTGCGACTCCTCGGGCCGGTTCCAGTAGCCCTGGGCCACGCTCGGGCCGCTCACCCAGATCTCGCCCACGCGGCCCGGCGGCAGGGCCTCGCAGGTCTGGGGATCGACGATCAGCACGTCCTGGCCGTCGAGCTCGCGGCCGCTGCCCACCAGGCGGCGGCCGCCCGCGGCGTTGTCGGGCCGGGGCACGGCCGCGCCGGTCTCGATCGACGCCGCGTCGAAGGACCGGATCACCGGCGGCTCGAACTTCATCCCGCCGGTCACCATCAGCGTGCTCTCGGCGAGGCCATAGCACGGATAGAACGCCTGGCGGCGGAAGCCGGCCGGCGCGAAGGCCTCGCAGAAGGCGTCGATCGTCTCGGCCCGCACCGGCTCGGCGCCGTTGAAGGCCAGCGACCAGCTGGAGAGGTCGAGCGCGGCACGCTGCTCGGGCGTGGTCTTGCGGACGCACAGCTCGTAGGCGAAGTTCGGGCCGCCGCTGATCGTGGCCCGGTATTTCGAGATCGCCTGCAGCCAGCGGAGCGGCTTCTGCAGGAAGGCCACCGGCGACATCAGGACGTTGAACTTGCCGCCGTAGAGCGGCACGAGGATGCCGCCGATCAGCCCCATGTCGTGGAAGCTCGGCAGCCAGAACACGCCCGACTGGCTGCGGGTGATCTCGAAGGCCTGCATGATCCGCAGCGCGTTGTGGAGCAGGTTCTCGTGCGCGAGCATCACGCCCTTGGGCGTGCCGGTGGAGCCGCTGGTGTACTGCAGGAAGGCGAGCGTGTCGCCGTCGATGTCGGGCCGCTCCCAGCGGTCGGCCCACTGGGGCTCGATCTCGGCGTCCACCTGCCAGACGAGGTGCTCGAGGCTCGGGGCGGCGGCCCGCAGGCCGTCGAAGCGGTCGAGCACGTCGCGGGTGGTGAGGGCGACCGCGGCGTCGGCGTCGGCGGCGATGGCCTCGATCCGCTCCACCGAGCGGTTCTTGCGGGGCGGGTAGGCCGGCACGGCGATCGCCCCGCCGTACAGGCAGCCCATGAAGGCCGCGATGAAGTCGAGGCCCGAGGGATAGAGGAGCAGCACCCGGCGGCCCACCATCCCCCGCTCCATCAGCCACGCGCCGACGGCCCGGGCCTTTCGGTCGAGCTCGGCGTAGGTGATGTTGAGTTCCTCGTTCTCTCCGTCGACGAGGAACGTGAACGCCCGGTCGTGGGGACGATAGGCCGCCCGCTGCCGGAGGAGATCGACGATCGTCGGGGCGAACGAGGCTTCGCTCGTGGGATTGGGAATCACTGCCGGGAACGCCTCCGCCCTCGCTTTCCTCGCCCAAGACCTCCACAGGGATTCGGCAGGAACCCCGCCGGTCGGCCACAGTCTACCCGTCCGCGCCAGACAACCGGAAGTTTCGGCCCACCCGCGCCGCCGCCGCGGGTTTTCCGTGTTTCGGCGGCACGCGGTCGGCCCGGCGGCGGCCCGACCGTGGCCGAACCGGCCGGTCAGGAGGACTTTTCCGTGGCGGCGACCGCGGTGGCGAAGGCCTGCTCGAGCCGCACGAACTCGTCGGGCGGAATCTCCTCCGCCCTGACTTCGGGGGGGAACGCCCGCGCGGCGAAGAGCTCCTCCACCAGCCGCCGGCCGGCGTCCTTGTCGCGGCCCGCCGCCATCCGCGCCAGCACGCCCCGCAGCACCTTGCGGCGGTGGCAGAAGACGTCGCGGACGAAGTCGTGGAAGCGGTCGAGGTTCGCGATCCGCGCCCGCCGCTCGGGCTCCAGGTCGAGCCGCACGATCGCCGACTCCACCCCGGGCCGCGGCCAGAAGACGCTCGGCGGCAGCACGCGGACGATCTCCCCGCGGCACTGGGCTCCGACCCACACCGAGAGCCCGTTGTAGGCGTGTGATCCCGCCTGGGCCGTCATCCGCTCCGCCATCTCCCGCTGCACGGTGACGACGGCGGCGTCGAAGGGCCGCGGCAGCGCGAGAAGGTTCGAGATCACGGGCGTGGCCACGCAGTAGGGCAGGTTCGCCACGAGCAGGAACCGCCCCCCCGGCGCGGCGGCGACCGCCGCGGCCACGGCCTCGAGCACCGCCGGCGCGAAGCGATGCTTGGCGGCCAGGGCGTCGCCCTCGACGAACGTCACGTTCTCCCGCTCGACGAGCCGGTCGCGGGCGAGCTGCGCGAGCCGCGGGTCGATCTCGCAGGTCACCACCCGGGCCGCGGCCGCCGCGAGCCGCTCCGTGAGCACGCCGGTGCCGGTGCCGACCTCCAGCACGACGTCCGGCGGGCGGATGTCGGCCGTGCGGACGACGAGGTCCACGAGGTTCAGATCGACGAGAAAGTTCTGCCCGCGACGGGCGTCGATCGTGAAGCCGACCTGCGCGAACAGCTTCTTGAGGTATGCCGTCGTCTGCCGCGGGGGCGGCGCGGCGGGGTGATCGGCGGGGGCGTCGTGCGTCATCGTCCGCCCGCCTGGCCGCCGGCCGCGACGAGCCGGGCCACGTACTTGAAGAGCAGGTCGGTCTCCAGGTTCACCCGGTCGCCGACGGCGAGGCCGCCGAGCGTGGTGCCGGCGAGCGTGTGCGGGATCAGGGCCACGCTGAAGAAGTCGGCGGCGGCCTCGACCACCGTCAGGCTCACGCCGTCCACGGCCACCGACCCCTTGGCCGCCATCTGGCCGAGCAGGGCGGGGGGGGCCGAGAACCGGCAGGTCACCCATTCACCGTCCTGCTCCCGCGCGGCGAGCCTGCCGACGCCGTCCACGTGGCCGGTGACGATGTGGCCGCCGAGCCGGTCGGAGAGCCGCAGCGACCGCTCCAGGTTGACCGGCGCCCCGGCCGTGAGGCCGCCCAGCGTGGTGCGGAACAGGGTCTCCGGCCCGAGCTGGAATTGCAGCGTGCCGTCTTCGATCCTCACCACCGACAGGCAGCAGCCGCTCGTGCAGATGCTGTCGCCGAGCCGCGCGTCGGCGGCGATCGGCGCCGCCTCCACGACCAGCCGCACGCCCGGCGGCTCGGGCACGACGGCGACGACGCGGCCGAGCGACTCGACGAGGCCGGTGAACATGAAGCAGCACGCCGCCAGGGGACGCCGTCGCGGCCCGCACTCCGCGGGCGGGCGACGCCACATCCGCAGGATACCTCCGGATCCGGCCGCGGCCATGCCGGCCGCGAAAACCCCTTGCATGCCCGGCCCGCAGCCGGACAATCATCCCCGCCGCGACTCCCGCGCTCCTCGTGCTTCCATCCCGCTTCCCGTTTTCCCTCCCGGAGATGCCATGTCCACGATCGTCGACGTCCACGCCCGCCAGATCCTCGACAGCCGCGGCAACCCCACGATCGAGGTCGACGTGACGCTCGCCGACGGGGCCTTCGGCCGGGCCGCGGTGCCCTCGGGGGCCAGCACCGGCGCCCACGAGGCCTGGGAGAAGCGGGATGGCGACAAGGGCGTGTACCTCGGCAAGGGCGTGCTCGAGGCGGTGGAGAACGTCAACACGCGGATCGCCGAGGAGCTCGACGGCATCGACGCCCTCGACCAGACCGCCGTGGACGAGATGATGCTCGAACTCGACGGCACGCCGAACAAGAAGGAGCTCGGCGCCAACGCCATCCTCGGCGTCTCGATGGCCGTGGCCCACGCCGCGGCCGAGCACTGCGGCCTGCCGCTGTATCGCTACCTGGGCGGCGCCGCCGCCCGCCTCCTGCCGGCGCCGATGATGAACATCATCAACGGCGGCGCCCACGCCGACAACCCGCTCGACGTGCAGGAGTTCATGGTCATGCCGCTGGGCTTCGACACCTTCGACGAGGCCCTCCGCGCCGGCGTGGAGACCTTCCACGCGCTGAAGAAGGTGCTCAAGGACAAGAAGCTGGCCACGGCCGTCGGCGACGAGGGCGGCTTCGCGCCGCACATCGGCACCTGCGCCGAGGCCCTGGAGGTGATCCTGGCCGCGATCGGCAACGCCGGCTACAAGCCGGGCGAGCAGATCGCGATCGCCCTCGACGTCGCGGCCACGGAGCTCTACGACGCCAAGGCCGGCACCTACACGATCGAGGGCAAGACGCTCGACTCGGCCGGGATGGTGAACTTCTTCGCCGACCTGGCCGGCAAGTACCCGATCGTGTCCATCGAGGACGGCTGCTCGGAGGACGACTGGAAGGGCTGGAAGGCGATCACGGAGAAGCTCGGCGGCCGGGTGCAGCTCGTGGGCGACGACCTGTTCGTCACCAACTCCGAGCGGCTCTCCCGCGGCATCGCCGAGGGCGTGGCCAACTCCATCCTCGTGAAGGTCAACCAGATCGGCACGCTCACGGAGACGATCGCCGCCGTGTCGCTCGCCCATCGCTCCGGCTACACGTCGATCGCCAGCCATCGCAGCGGCGAGACGGAGGACGCCACGATCGCCGACCTGGCCGTGGGGCTCTCGACCGGGCAGATCAAGACCGGCTCCGCGTCGCGGAGCGACCGGATCGCGAAGTACAACCAGCTGCTGCGGATCGCGGAGTCGCTCGGCGACGGGGCCGTGTACGCCGGCCGCGACGTCCAGGCCCGCTGGCCCGGCTGCGGCTGACCGCGGCGGCATGCGTGTCAGGGCCTGCACGGAGCCGCCGGCGGCCGCGGCGACAGCCTGGCCCGCGGCCGGTATCCTGCCGACTCCGCCGCCTGACCGGTGGTGCACCGTCCACCCCGCCCAGGTCCGTGACGATCCGCCGTGAACAGTGGATATCTCTACGCCGCGGCGGCCTTCGTCGCCTGGGGCCTGCTGCCGATCTACTGGCAGCACCTCGCCGCCGTGCCCGTGATGCAACTGGTGGCCCATCGCGTGCTCTGGTCGTTCGCGTTCCTGGTGCCGCTCGTGTGGATGAACGGGGCGGCAGGCAGCATCCGCGCGGCGTGCACCACGCCCCGCGTGCTCCTGCGGCAGGCGGTCGCGTCGGCGCTCGTGGCGGCCAACTGGCTGGGATTCGTGTGGGCCGTGACCCACGGGCGGATGATCGAGAGCAGCCTCGGGTATTTCCTCAACCCGCTCCTCAGCGTGCTCCTCGGCGTGGGCGTGCTCGGCGAGCGGCTGCGGCCCGCGCAGTGGTCCGCCGTCGCCGTCGCCGCGGCGGGGGTGGCGTGGCTCGCCACGCAGTATCACCATGTCCCGTGGATCGCCCTGTACCTGGCCGGCACCTTCTCGCTGTACGGCCTCGCCAAGAAGCGGACGGCGCTCGGCGCCCTCGCCTCGTTGACGGTCGAGACACTGCTCCTGGTCGTGCCGGCCGCGGCGTTCCTCTATGCGGAGCACGTCGCCGGCCGCGGGGCGTTCGGACGCCTCGGCGGGTGGGACGACGCGCTGCTCGCCCTTTCCGGGGTGCTCACCGCGGTGCCGCTGCTGTGCTTCGCGGCGGCGGCGCGGCGGATCCCGCTGTCGGCCCTCGGGCTCATGCAGTACATCGGGCCGTCGATCCAGTTCGCGCTCGGGCTGGCCTACGGCGAGCCGTTCGATGCGGGCAAGCTCGTCGGGTTCGCGGCCGTGTGGACGGCGCTGGCCATCTGCGCCGCCGACGGCCTGCGGCGGCGGCCGCCCGCGGCTGACGGGCCCGCGCCGTCCCGGCCGCGGCCGGCCGTCAGCGGTCCGGGGCCGCGAACGTGACCCGCAGGTACATCGCGCCGCACAGCGGCCGGTCGACGACGTCGGCCGGGGCGTAGGACATCCGGCTACACTGGTCGCATGTCCGATCCCGCGAGCGAACCCGGCCCGCTCACCGACAGCCCCTGGTTCTGGGGCCTGCTGTTTTCGCTGATGGCGTTGGCCGGCATCGGCCTGATCGCGCCGAAGTACGACGTCCGCCAGCGGCAGGTCGAGGGCCGGTTCCTGGGCCGGCAGGCGGCCGCGGACGAGCGGGCGCGGCGGTCCGCGGGCCTGGAGGCGATCGATCTCGCCGACTCCGCCCGCGACCGCGAGGAGGCGCAGCCCGGCAGGATCGTGCCCCTCTGGACGCTGGCCGCCGCCGCGGCCGCGGCGGCGGCCGCCTGCGGCGGGATGCTGTGGCGGCAGCGGCGCAGCCCGCCGCGGGACCGGCCGGCGGGCACACCGTGACGCAGCCATCGCTCCCCGACGACGCCGCCTTCACGAAGCTGCTCGACGAGGAGGCCGGCGTGTACGAGGCGATCGCCGCGGACATCCGGGAACGCCCGCACGACTACGTCCGCGGCGGATCCGTCGGCGGCTGACGCGGGTCAGTCCCACCACCAGCGGTCAGCGGCAGGCGGCGGCGGGAGCGTCGCCCGCTGGTCCGCCAGGGCGGCCGGGGCGACGGCGACACGATCCGGCGCGATCAGTTCCTGCGGCACGATCGACACGCCCCCCGCGGGCGCCAGCAGCACCCGCCCCTTCCACACCACGTTGACGGCGCAGGGCATCTTCCGCGGCGGCGACAGCGTCTCGGTGGCCACGGTCCGCTCGTCGCGGAGGCCGGCCGCGTCCCAGGCGATGGCGGTCTGCCAGCCCTCGCGGCCCATGAAGGCCGCCAGCACGAGCAGGTCGATGCCGTTGCGGAGCTGCGCGAAGACGGGGCTGCGCTCGGCGATCTGCGGGTAGCGGGCCGTGAACGCCGTCGCGAAGGCCTGGGCCGCGCCGCCCGCCTTGCCGCCGCGATCGACGAGCCGGCCGTCGGGCCCGATGGCCAGATCCTCCGTCGAGAGCCGCACGCTCCGGCCGAGCAGCTCGCACGCCCGGCGATCCTCCGCCACCCGCAGGCAGCGGTCGTCGGGCCGAAACCACCAGCGCTGCACCGTGTTCGGCGGCGCCGACTGCAGGCCGCCGAGAAACGTCCGCAGCGGCACCGGCGGCGGCTCCAGGTCGATGGCGATGAGCTTCATGCGGTAGTCCGCCTCGACGAGCACGCGGGCGAGATGCGTCGCGGCGGAAACGCCGAACACCCGCACTCCCGCGTCGCCCAGCGCCGTCTGCAGGCCGGCGTGCACCCCGGCGGCGACCGCGGGCCGCTCGTGGTCCGCCACGGCCTTCGGCACCGTGCGCTGAAACTGCCGCAGCCGCTCGAGCGCCTCGGGGCCCGGATCGATCGAGCAGCCGACGGCCTGCGGACCCGGCGCCCCAGGCCAGAAGGCCCGCAGGGCCACGCACAGGTCCTCGAGCAGGATCACCGGCTGCCCCGACTGGATCGCGACCGCCCGGCCCAGCCCATCCTCCCGCCAGCCACCCGCCTCGCCGGCGATCACGATGTCGCCGCGGTCGGGATAGAAGAAGGCGTACTGCAGCCGCGTCAGCCCGGCGAGGTGCCGCGCGATCGGATCGGGCCCGGCGCCGTCCGCCGCGCGACGCCGCAGCGCCGCATCGAGGCCGACGAGCGAGATCTTCCGCAGCCGCGACGGACGGAGCACGTCGGCCGGCAGCCCGGCCCGCGCGGCCGCCGCCCGCTCCGCTGCGAGCCGCCCGCCGGGATCCTCGACCGCCCGACGCGAGACGACGCCATCCGCGTCGATGGCCACGCCGAACTCCGGCAACTGAACCGTCGATCCGGGGCCGCGGGGGATGACGGGGGCGGGAGCGATACCGGGCGGCGGCAGCGGCGGCAGCGGCGGCGCCTCGATCTGGCCGCGGGCCGGGCCGCCGAGAAGCCCGCCCATCGCCAACGCGCCCCCGAGGACGGCCCGACGGACGTGGGCAGCGGTCGGCGGCATGATGCGTCTCCTCGTCGTGGGCTTCAGTTTCGCCGCAGCACGCTGTCGAGCCGATGCCCGGCGAGCGTCCATTCACCGGAGTCCTGCTTGACACGGCCGCCCGGCCCCGGATCGTCGCCGTCGCGGTTGGGCAGCGGCGTCAACTCCGCCGTCCAGCGAAACGCCGGCCGCGGGCCGGCGGCCTGCCCCCAGTCCTCAAGCAGTCTTTGCGGCCGACGCGCGTGAGCCGGCGTCACGCGATCGCCCTTCTGGATCACCAATTCGTGCACCCCGGTCCATCCGAACCACGGATAGCAGGCCGTGTGGGCGGGGATCCAATGGCCCGTGCCCTGCTCATCGACGAGGTGGAACTCCGCCCAGGTGTGGTTGGGCACCCAGACGAGGCGGGCGGGAATGCCCGCCCGGCGGCACAGGGCGACGAACACCCCGGCCATCTCCTCGCAGTCGCCGATCCGGTCGTCGATGGCCCGGGCCACGCTCGTGTAGGGCCCGATCCGCGGCTGGATCGACTCGCGGACCCACTCCCAGCACCGGCGGGCCAGATCCCACGGGTGCTCGTCGCCGGGGCCACGAATCTCCGCGAGGAGCTTCCGCACCTGCGCCGAGCCGGTCTCGATGCCCGGGCTGTCGAGGAGGTAGCGGCCGCGAATCTCGGCGGCCGGCTTCGGCTGCGCCCGCGGGAAGCGATCCCGCTCGTGGCCGAAATACTGCTTGGCGATGGCGAGCCGGTAGCGGGCGGTGGCCCGGAGCACGTCGCCGGCGCGGATCGCCGCCGCCGAGACGAGCAGCTGCGCCGCGGCCTCGCCCACGGCCTGGATGCGGGCCTCGCAGCCCTGCGTCTCGATCCTCACATCCGCGACCTTCTGTTCCGGATGGGCCACCGGCACGGGGGTCGAGGCCTGGAGGCCGGTCGCGTTCCCGCGGCCCCGCATCTCGACCCCGATCGCGAGTTCGAAGGGCCGCTCGTCGAAGTAGCCGCGGGCTTCGCGGGGCGGCTCCGTCTCGATCCACCGCCCGTCACCGACGACCGGAACCACCCCCCAAGCCGGCGGCGGGCACGACCCTCCGGCGGACTCGGGCAGCCCTGGTCGCCAGGCCAGCGCGGCCCCTCCGGCGGACACCACTGCGAGAAAGCCCCGCCTGCGCATGATCCTCGGCCGTTTCGAGCCCGGTGTGCGAAGCCGTCGGACCCATCAAGCATAGCAACCCTCCCCGGCCGATCGACCCACGACCCGGACGACGGCCGCCCCGCGGGGCCGCGGGCCGAGGCATCGCCCGCGGGCCTTCCGGCCGGCCGAAAAACCCGTTTTCTCCCGGAAATTTCCCAAACGCCGTTTTTCCGCTTCGCATCTTTTTACGGCGGCGGGCTACATTCCGGCCGGTCGGTCAGCCGCGGGCGCCCGCGGCGGTCGGCCCGCCGGATCACCTGAAAGGGATTGCGATCCGGCGCGGTTCGTCATCAGGAGGTTCTCATGAAGCGTTTCCCCAAGTTCGTGACCCTGTTCTGTGCGTTCGCCATCGCCGGCCTCGTGGCCGCCGATTCGGCCTCCGCCGCCGGCCTCCGCGGCCGCAACAAGTGCGACAGCTGCGCCGAGCCGGCCTGTGCCGCCGCCGAGCCGGCCTGCGCCGCCGCCGAGCCGGCGTGCTGTGCCGCTGAACCGGCCTGTGCTGCCGCCCCGGCCTGCTGCTCGGAGCCGCGTCATCACGGCCGCGCCCGGCGTGGGCTGTTCAGCCGCCGCGGCAAGGCCCGTGCTGCCAGCTGCAGCAGCTGCTGCACGGAGCCCGGCTGTGCCGCCACGGCCGGCTGCGGTGCCGAGCCCGGCTGCGGTGCCGAGCCCGGCTGTGCCGCCGAGCCGGCCTGCGGCGCCTGCGCCGGAGGCTGAGGCTCCCGATCCGGGCCGGCTCCACGCGGGCCGCCGGACGTGAACCAGGGCCGGGCCTTCCCCGTGAAGGCCCGGCCTTTTTCTTTCGGCCCTTCCGGGTTCAGCCGATGATCGACCGGCGGCGGGCCACGTAGTCCCAGACGACGAACCGGTCGAGGTCCTTTCCCGCGGCGAAGAACACCCGGCCCTGCGCCGCCTCGGCCAGCCGGTAGGCGAACTGGATGTCCTCCCGGGACTGCGACCAGCCCGCGAGCAGGAAGACGTTGACGCGGATCCCGTCCCGCCGGCAGGCCCGCGCCTCGCGGAGCGTCGCCTCCTCGGTGCGGCGGTGCGGCGGGTAGAGGAGGTAGAGCTCGCTGCCCTCGAAGTGGGCCGTGGGCAGGCCGTCGGTGATCAGGATGACCTGCTTGTTGGGCGTGTCCTGTCGCGCCAGATGCTGCCGCGACACCTGCAGGGCGTGCTGGATGTTCGTGAAGTGCGGCGGCACGTCGGACTCGGCGATCCGCGGGTCGGCCATGTCGGCCCGCAGGCGGACGACCGCGTCGAAGACCGTCACCGGCTTCGGCATCAGCTTCACGATCTCGCCCGCCGGCCGCGGCTTGGCGAACGAGTACATCTCGACGAATTGGAGGAAGTCGCCGGGAAACTCCCGCTGCACGACCCCCTGCAGCGCCAGCGCCATCTTCTTCACGCTCACGTGCAGGCCGCCGTAGCGCATCGAGCCGCTCATGTCGAGAACCACGCTCGTGGCGCACTTGGGCGAGTTCCGCGTGCGGTGCACCTCGATGTCGCGGGGCGTGAGCCGCAGGGGGCCGCCGCCCGTGCCGGCCTGCCGCAGGAGCGCGTTGACGAGCGAGCCGGGAACGTCCATGTGGGCCACCGAGTCGCCGAACTCGTAGGGCCGCGTGGGCACCAGCTCGACGGCACCGTCGCCCACGACCTCGCCCTGGTGGCGGCCCGTTCGCGACGGCGCCAGGTCCGCGAAGATCCGCTCCAGCAGCTTCCCCTGGAAGAGCCGCATGGCCGCCGGCGTCAGCCCGTAGCCGCGGCCGGTCTTCTCCAGGCCCTGCCTGGCGGCCAGCTGCTCGATCAGGTCTTCCACCTGCCGCCGCAGGCCGCGCAGGTCTTCGAGATCCTCCTCCCCGACGTGCCGACCGAGCGCCTCGAGGTCCACGAGGAACACCCGCGCGTTCTTGCGGGCCTCCTCCAACTGCCGCAGCAGGGCCTCGATCTCCTCCAGCCGCTCCTTGACCGCGAGGGCCTCTTCGACGGTGAGCTTCTCGCGGCCGGTGAACGTCCACTTCGCCGCCAGCTCGTCCACCTGATAGACCTCGCCGAGCCGCTCGATGAGTCCGGCGAGCTGCGCCGCGAAGGGGCTCTGATCGTCCTCCTGGGCGTACCACAGCCGCTCCAGCCGCCGCAGCTGCTCCTCGCGGACGGCCCGCTCGAAGCCCTCGCGGTGCCGGGCCGGCGGACGGCCGCGGCGGGCCGCGTCGCGGAAGGCCGCCCGGGCCCGCTTGCGGACGGCGTCGGTCTCGTACCGTTCCAGGATCCGCCGCCGCGCCTC
>Ga0315903_10007537_pt1 | contig 13607 bp, 8 predicted proteins | sample LakEriMetagenome_7_FD_203524 | JGI IMG/M metagenome (GOLD analysis project Ga0315903, IMG submission 203524) | Freshwater fungal communities from buoy surface, Lake Erie, Ohio, United States - Buoy 2 MA119 | ecosystem: Environmental > Aquatic > Freshwater > Lake | place: USA: Lake Erie, Ohio...
TGCTCAAGCATTTTACAATTTGGGAAATATAGAGTTGAATGGTGTAATACATGGAGTAGACGCCATACAAGAAGCAAAACTATTTAATTTTAAAAATTATGTAATCGATGGCAATTATTTAGAATTACAGAACCAGCCAAATACTATCATTTTAGGTCGGGGTGTCGCTGATAAAATGATTGCAAAAAAAGGTGATATTATTCAAGTAACCACTATTAATGGTGAACAATTTTCACTGAAGGTGATAGGATTTTATCAATCAGGTGTTGCAGAATTGGACAAAGTAACAAGTTATGTAAGTTTAGCTACTTGTCAGAAATTATTAAAAAAACCTAGTACATATATAAGCGATCTTCAAATCAAACTCAAAGACATGAAACAAGCACCGTCAATTGCGAAAGAATATGCAATGCTCTTTAAGATTGATGCGGAAGATATCCAAACGGCTAACGCACAGTTTGAAACCGGAAGTAGTGCCAGAACCATCATTTCATTTGCTGTTGGAATCGTCCTCTTGATAGTTGCAGGTTTCGGGATTTACAATATTCTGAATATGATGATTTATGAAAAAATGGATACAATTGCCATCCTAAAAGCAACTGGTTTTTCAGGCGGTGATATAAAAAAAATATTTATAGCCATTTCATTGAGTATTGGTATTGGTGGCGCAATTGCAGGTGTACTTTTAGGTTTATTTTTCTCATTCTTGATAGACAATATTCCATTCAACTCGAGTGCCTTACCTACAATTAAAACTTACCCTGTTGATTATGGAATACAATATTATTCCATTGCTGTTATTTTTGCAGTGGCTACCACCTACTTTGCAGGCTGGTTTCCTTCACGAAAGGCAAGCGCTGTGGATCCTGTTGAAATTATAAGAGGGAAATAAAATGGAGAATAACATAGTCTTAGAGGCAAAATCAATCGTAAAATCATTCTATGATCCAGTAAAAATTGATGTTTTAAAAGAGCTTTCGTTTACAATCAATCGGGGTGAGTTTGTAGCAATAACGGGCAAGTCAGGATGTGGAAAATCTACCTTACTTTATATTCTTTCTACAATGGACTCTGATTACAATGGCGAATTATTAATTGACAATGAAACGATGTCAGATAAGTCAGAAAAGCAATTAGCGTCAGTGCGTAATGAGAAAATTGGCTTTGTCTTTCAATTTCATTATTTACTCAACGAATTTAGTGTTTTGAAAAACGTAATGCTTCCAGGTTTTAAGGCAAATAAACTTTCTGAAAAAGAATTAGAACACAACGCTTATGAACTTTTGAAAAAGTTAGGCATAGAAAAACTATCACTTAAAATGGCTTACCAGATTTCAGGAGGAGAGAAACAGCGGGTTGCAATAGCTAGAGCCATGATAAATGACCCACTTATTTTAATGTGTGACGAGCCTACTGGCAACCTTGATAGCAAAAACACAAATATTGTATTCGATATTTTTAGTGAGTTAGTGGGCAACGATAATAAAACAATTCTTGTTGTGACACATGATCAACATTTTGCTGAAAACACCCACCGAATCATTGAAATGGAAGATGGTCGGATACTTGCTTAATAACTCAGATTTTGTTTTTTTGATTCAAATTTATGAGGGACACCACATCATAATAAATGCCTCAGTGTAGTGTTTCTGTGGCTAAATAAATTCACACTGAATTTATAACATACATCATTTACTCTAAACCCAAGATGCAAGAATTTTGTGTTATGAAAATGGAAAATCATATAGCGTATCTTCCATACCTAAAAGCCTATCATGTTATAATAACGATTGTAAGATTTGGTCTGAGAAACAAATTAAATTGGCATTACATGCTTGGCTACAATTTTTGAACTCATAGAATGAATGGTTGCTATTACTACCGACATAGAAACCGAGCAATCATATATTGCAACGCAAGGCGATGCGTGGGATGCAGAGAAAGATATTGTATTGGCCATGTTTGCCTATGCGCTTGTGTAAATAATTCATATAATGTATTATCGCAATCTAACATCTTCATAAACTAACTGCTGGAAACTATTGGCTTTATGTAGCATATTATTTATTTGTACACTATCCTTTAAATTCGTAATCGGTGTTTGGTTCGACATTTGCCGAACAGCTACAAAGCCACTATCCTTTATATAACCAATGCCTCCAAAAAATACATAATATGCCGTTGAAGGCGTTGAAGGTGAAAAAATATTTCTCGACCAAGGATAATTGGTTATAGGCAAATTCATTTGACTTAACAAAGTAGCGTTCACATCCAATTGCGAAACTACTTTGTTCCATCTTTTCCCTTGCCAATTTTCATGCAAGGCACCGCCCACAAAAAGCATAGGAATTTTTTGTCGCATAGCTGATGATGCATCCCACTGTTTAATGGTATTATGACTATGGTCAGCTACGACCACAAACAATGTATTTTTATACCATGTTTGCTTCTTTGCATCTTCAAAAAATTTACCTAAATGATAATCGGAATAATGTGTTGCTTCAGTATAACTTTTTTCAGCATCATTCTTTGTAGATTGCCAGTTATCGCAAGGTTTAAAATCATAAGGCATGTGTGTGCTTACGGTGAAAAACCCTTGCAGAAAAGGCTGTTGACTGTTGTTCAATTTTTTCAACAATTCAGGAAACAAATATTCATCATGTATGCCTAATTTACCTTTAGGCAATGAAGCATAGTCTCTTTCCTCTAATAAATTTGTAAACTTTTTCTCTAATAAATAACCTCTCAAATTTCCATAAACTAAATCGCCACCAAACATAAAACTTGATGTATAACCCAAGGGCAAAAGGGTTTCACTTATACAATGCATACCCGGTACTTTTATAGGTTGATTGATAATTGATAAACGTGAAACAGAAGGATAGGAACTTAATACTGCTGGAATACCTTGATCGGAAACATAGGCTTCGCCGTAAGCATTCTCGAACAATACCCCTTCTTGTGATAATGCATCGAAACTAGGTGTACAGCCCGCAACGCCTCCTAATACGCCTACATTATCGGCACTCCAACTTTCTAAAAATATAAATACAAGATTTGGTTTTGTAGTATTCAAAATTAAAGGAAAAGTATCTTGGATCTTATAGAAATCATCTGCAATTATTTGTTGCGCTTCAATATTACTTCTCAATTTGTAAACAGTGGTATCTGGTATCACACCTGTAATGGTTACGTCTTGCAAGATATTGTAAAGCGGATTTACAGCAATATCATTTGCCATCACATCATTACTAAAGTATGCTGCACTTTGATTAATCGGGATATTGGTAATCCCCCCTCTTATACCTATAACGATTATTCCTGCAGAAAGAGCTAAAAAAATAAAAGACTGTACACTCCGATGTAATATCGAATTTTTACTTTCAACATAAAGTAAGGGTAAAATTTTGTTTTTATATAAATAGTAAAATGGAAGACTAAATACTATAAGTGCTAGTAAAGCAACACCTAGCAAGTGCCAAGAAATTGTTTTAGCCACCTCAGATGGATTTTTAAAATGTGCCAAGGCTTGCAAATTTATTTTGGCATTCCATTCGCGGTAGATACCAGCATCTGCCAAACTTGTAAGATTGTATAAAACTAGAAGACTTGTAACAAGAATCAAACTAATACGAAGAAAAATCTTATGTTGAAAAACATAATACAATAAAGCAAAAACCAAAGGCAAACACAATAAAATACAAGCCGTAGAAATTTCTAAACGATATCCTTCAACAAATGATTTTAAAATATCAAGCGAATGAATAATACGACTACCAATTGGCAATTGATAGCACAAGAAGAATATTCTATTCACAAAAAATAGTAATAACCAAGTTGCAAAAAGCGTTATACAATATTTTAAAAGTGCTTTCATTTATATATCCTAACTTAAAATAGGATGACGCTGAAAAGGAATATTTCTATCAAATAAATATCTATATGTGGTAAGTCTCCTTACTTCATGGGCTTCAAGATTGTGAGCAAGGTTTACCATCTTCGGGTTGAAATCGCCTATCCATTGCATTTCATATTTTTGGTATCGCAAATTAGGTTGCACGTATTTCGCACATTCACCAATCATGTAAGCATCTGCAGCTTTGCCTTGCCACTCAGGCACAACCCCATATACCACGCCTACAAAACGTTTACAAGTTCCCGTCAATTTTAAATACATAAAATGTATTTTTTGCATCAATCCAAATTTCCCATTGAAGTGTTTGAAATATTGATTCAAATCCGGAATATTAACCCACATCGCGATAGGTTCATTTTTATAGTATACAAACCAAGTAATTTTCTCATCAATTACAGGTTTCATTTTCTTGAAAATAAGTTTAGCTTGCTTCAACTCTATGGTTTTTCCTCCTCCATGCTTCGCCCAAGCTTTATTATAAATGGTTGAAAAATCTTGTGCGTATTTCTCTAAATTATTCTTTCGAATATACTCTACCTGAAAATCGCTATGTTGTTCGTAATAATCATGCCACTTATTCATCTTAGCGCTTAAGGGTGTAGCCACATCCATACCAAAACATAGTTGATGAAAATAAGCTTGGCAACCATAATTTTCCAACAACTTTTGGTAGTATGGCGGATTGTAATTCATGCAATACAAAGGTTCATCAAACCCACTTACTAAGCAGCCCCACCATCTATCTCGTTCACCAAAATTTATTGGCCCATCCATGGCTTGCATACCTCGCTCTTGCAACCATTTTTTCGCTTCATCTAATAAATAATCCGCAACTTCTTGATTGTCGATACACTCAAAAAACCCAAAGCCGCCTGTGGGTTGTTCTTGCAAATATTTCTTGTTGACAAATACAGCTATACGAGCTACATATTCACCCTTCTCATTTTGCAACAACCATCTTTCACACTCTCCTTGTTTGAAAAATTTATTCTTACTCACATCAAACACTTCTTCAATATCCTTATCTAATGGTTGAATGTAATTTTTATCTTTTTTATAAATGGATTTTGGCATTCGTAAAAATGCTTGCACCAAATCTTCAGTATTTACTTTTATGATATTCATCAGGGTATATAATTACATCTTCCTATTCCAACAACAAGTCAGTAGTTTTATTCGATTCTATTCTGAACTTAATCTTCTTTGTGCCAGCCAATGGCATCTTAGGGTCAATTAGAAACGTGACTTCATAAATGCCTGGCTGGATGGTAAGTTTTTGCTTTGAAACATCTCCATTAATATTCATATCATAAAAAGGCAAAAATGCATCATTCATCACTTGACCTAGCACCGCTTTCCCAACTTTAGTTGTGTTTTTAATTTGTAGAAAGCCGCTTTCTTGTATTTGCAACTCATAGACGGCGCCAAACGTAAGATCCACACTAAATTTTGATACCGGTGTTGTGTTTATCTCAACATAATAGGTACCAGGTTCGTAGTACAATTTATCTGTACATTTTTGTTGTACAGTTAATCCTGCCGCGAAACGTCTATTTACAACTGCACTATATTCCGAAATAGGGCGCGAAGGATTTCCTCCATATCGAAATTGTAATGAACCCTCTGTCACTTTGATAGTAATCTTGTTGATTTTATTCAATTCAATTTTAACATTGTTGGCATACAAATCATTAAAACCAGATAACACAAAATTATAAGTTCCTGCTTGAACTAATTGAGGTATAGGTATACCATTCTCAATTTGACGGTTGAATGCAGTAACTTCTTGGTTTGTTATTACATCCTTTACAAGAATTCGAGGTGTAGCTTTCGGGTAGGTTTTCCCATTCACACCTTTAAAGAAAACTTGCACTTTTGTTTCTGTACTATTTTCTGTCTCTGTTGTGAACTCTAAATTTGTATCATTATTTATAGAAGTAGGTTTCACACTATCCTTTTTCACAATAGGTTCAGTCGAGTCAAGTTTTAAGGTAAGTTTAGTTTTCCTTTTATACTTTATCATATCACGTTGCGATGGCAACTGAAAAGCATATGATTTTAAAGGTGCTTTGCCTAAAATCAATTTCTGTAATTCCTCTTTCTTCACTTCTTCTAAATTGAAAGCCAACTTTATTTTACTTTTCTTATAAGCAATTTCCTTGGTGTTGACTATACTATTCGGCGTTTGTTTTAGAAATGATGATTCAACTAGCGTTAAATTTTTCAATTGAAACGAATCTCTATCCACCGGAAAATTAAACTTTAGCGTTACAAGCTTCACTTTGATTGGTTTTATTGTTTTTACTTGTGTCTTCACGCTTTTACTTATCGTCAGATTGATAGGAGGTGGCGGTATCAAAGTTCTTATATCAAAACTTTGTCTTTCTATAGGAAAATCAAATTTTACAATGGCTTTAGGCTTTTTTACTAAAGATACTGATTTCAGACTCAAAGGCCTCAAATCTATCTTTTTGAGTGATGTTTGAAAAATAGACCTGCTTTCTAATTCAAACATTTTTTTTACAATAGGCTTTTCAAACTCAAAGTTTAAGTTGAGTTTTGCTTTCTTTTTATACGCTAAAGACTTAGGTGTTGATAATCCAATTTGAGAGCGAGCTAAATTAGATAACATAAAATAACTTTGCTTATGAATACCAAATTCTTCACCTCTATCAAGTTTGATTACTTCAAATTCAAACGGTATTTTTATCCTTGATTTTTTAAATGCTAGAGGCTTCAAACTTTTGATACTCAAATTATCTTTCGGCGATTTTAAATAAGTCAATTTCAACAATTGAAGTTCTGCTTTCTCTGGCTTGGAATTTACGGCCGGTTTTACTTCTTTTTCTCCAGAGAAAGTTGTGGTTAGTTTCAAGGTTTTTGGCTTTTCGAGTAATATTCTATTCGCATCTACAATCATCTTGATAGCCAAATCAATATCTTGGGGCTTGTTTACTTCGATATATTTTCCTAGACAAGCATAGTAACTTTTCAACTGATCATTTTGATCTAAACCAATGATGTAAGGATTTACTTTTACTTTATTCGCAATTAAAGCTGCAAACGTGTTACATATATCGCCATTGCAACTTTCACCGCCATCAGTTATAAAAATGATGCTATAGTCGTACTCATTTGTATTCGCCAATTCGGTTTTTGCCGCTTGTTGCAAACTATACGCGATGGGTGAAAATCCAATAGGTTTGATATACTTCAAGCGAGTTTTTATTTGACTTACATTTTGGAAATTAAAAGGCACTTCTAATTCGGTATCGGTACAATTTTTTTCTTGCGCAGGATGCTGTGTTCCGTAAGCTCTTACTGCAAATTGTACTTCATTATTAATCGCGTAAATACTATCTATCGTTCGAAGCAAAATATTACTCGCTATATCAAATCTTTTGCTTTCGCTGTTTCCCCAAGGAAATGTCATACTCGAAGAGGCATCTAAGATGAATAAAATGCGAGATTTTTTAGGGGTAGTTTGTGCATGTATACACTGACACAAAAAGCAAAAAAGCGCAACCATTGTCCATTTTAGTTTTACCATTTGTGTCAAGGTTTCATTTAATAATCTCCCAACGTTTCTGGCAATTGTGCCAATGCGCGAGCCAATTGCTCATCGTTAGGTGCTATACCATGCCATTCATGAGTACCTTCCATAAAATCGACACCTTTTCCCATAGCGGTTTTCATAATGAGGCAAATAGGTTTTTGATTTCCCAATTTGCTCTTCGCAAGCGCTAAGGTTTGCACTACTTCACTCATGTTGTTACCATCCAAATGCAACACGTCCCATCCAAATGCAGCAAACTTCGACCCTATATCGCCTAGGTTCATTACATCTTTTGTAGCACCATCTATTTGCTGGCCGTTGTAATCAACTGTGGCAATTAAATTATCAATCTTATGATGGGCGGCAAACATAATAGCTTCCCAATTTTGACCTTCTTGTAATTCACCATCACCATGCAATGAATATACAATTCCTTCATCCTTATTTAATTTTTTTGCCAAAGCCGCACCACAGGCTACGCTTAAACCTTGACCTAATGAACCACTTGCTATTCTTACACCTGGCAAATGTTCGTACGTAGCAGGATGACCCTGTAAACGCGTATTAATTTTACGAAAACTTGCCAATTCTTGAATATCGAAATAACCACTTCGCGCTAACACACTATAAAAAAGCGGCGAGATATGCCCATTCGAAAGAAAAAATAAATCTTCGCCCTTCCCATCCATGCTAAACGCTGGATTGTGCTTCATGACATGAAAATAAAGTGCTACTAAATAATCCGTGCAACCTAATGAACCACCAGGATGCCCGCTTTGTACACCATGAACCATTCTTACTATGTCTCGGCGAACCTGAGTGGCAATATCTTGTAAATTTTGCATTTCGTGCTAAAAAATTAGAGCCGTAAAGGTAGCCAATTCGCCCGAAGGAATGAAACTTGCTTTTAACTATTTAGTATCTTGTACTTCAAATTTATTGCGGCAGACACGCCATTCGCTTCAATCTTTGCAGGCAAGACGGCTAAGCAAGGCTACCGCAAAGGATTTCCGCTACTGTCGTTGCTGCAATACATCTTAGCTAAAAAACTTCGAGCTCTGTACGAATGATTAACCCAAATCTTGATAATGCTGCCAAACCAACTGAGCTGCCGCCTTACCTATTACACTTTCTAAATCTATCAAGCTAGCTTGTTTTACTTTTTTTACCGAGCGGAAATGTGTCAGCAACTGTTGGGCTTTACTTTCTCCAATTCCCTTAATATTCTCTAACTCATTTTTGACAATCCCTTTACTCCTAATTTTTCGATGAAATGTAATGCCAAAACGATGTACCTCATCGCGTATGTACTTGAGCAAATTAAGTGTCTCACTTTGATAAGGCAATTTCAGTGATTCACTATCACCCGGAAAGAAAATTTCTTCGACATTCTTCGCTAAGCCTACCACACTTATTTTACCATGTAATTTCAGCGCTATTATGCTCTCCATGGCAGCACTTAATTGACCCTTTCCTCCATCTATAATTACAAGCTGGGGTAAAGATTTATTTTCATCAAGTAAACGTTTAAACCTTCGATAAACCGTTTCTTTCATACTCGCAAAATCATTAATGCCTTCAACGGTTTTAATATGATAATGACGATAATTTTTATTACTTGGCTTGCCGTCTAAAAAACATACCATTGCACTTACTGGATATGCGCCTTGAAAGTTAGAGTTATCAAAGCATTCGATATGAATTGGTAATTGGGTAAGTCGTAAATCTGTTTGTACGTTTTCAAGAAGTTCCCTATAATCTGCCTCCGATTTTTCATGCAAGTTCAACGCGAGTTTTCGCTTCTGTTCTCGCATATAATAGTCAACATTTTGCAAGGATAATTCCAGTAATCTCTTCTTGTCGCCACTCTTCGGAATAGTAATTATTGTACTCGCATCCAAAGTAATCGATATCGGAACAATTATTTCTTTGGATGAACTTTGAAATCTATCACGAAGTTGCATCAACGATTGCGTCAATATTTCTTCATCCGTTTCATCTAATTTTTTATCGATACGAAACGAATGTGTTTGTCGTATACTACCCTGTATCATAATCATATAATTAAGGCAAGCATACTCTTCAACAGATTGTATGCTGCATACATCTATATTGTCGATTTTGGTATTTACAATAATTGATTGGCTTTGATAGTTTTTTAGATAGTTAAGTTTTTGCTTGATGATTTCTGCTTTCTCAAATTCCATATTCTCCGCATATGCCTTCATTTCAAGCTTATAGCGCTTTGCAATTTCATGCGTCTTGCCTCTGAAAACTTCACGTATTTGATTTACATACCAACAATATTCATCTAAGCTTTGCATCCCAATACAAGGGGCCTTGCAATTACCAATATGATATTCCAAACAAGCTTTAAATTTTCCAGCAGCGATACTTTTCTCTGTTAGATTTAAATTACAAGATCGAATAGGCATGAGTTGTTTAATAAGTGCTAACATATCTCGCACCTGATCTACCGAAGTATAAGGACCTAAATATTCCGAGCCATCTTTAATCACACGACGCGTTAGAAAGATACGTGGAAACGGTTCGTTTTTTATCACAATGTGCGGATAACTTCTATCGTCTTTTAATACGAAATTATATTTAGGCTGGTATTGTTTGATAAGCGAATTTTCAAGTAACAAAGCGTCTTGCTCTGTATCTACTACGGCGAATTCCATACGTACAATTTCGCTTACTAGTTTTCTCGTTTTGAACGAGTCTGATATCTTCGAAAAATAACTCGTGACGCGCTTCTTTAAATTCTTAGCCTTGCCAACATAAATTATTATGTTATCATCATTATAATACCTATAAACACCGGGTTGCGTAGGAATAGATGGTAGTATGGTTTGAAATTCTTCTTTGGTCATGCAATGATTACATAAAAATAAATAGGATACAATTTACAAAATTTATTTTTGCTTGCCTTTATGTTTATCGAATCGAACCAAGAGGGCTGGCAAGATGGAAAGATTGGTGATCATCGCAAGAATCAAAGTTAAAGCTGTTAAGTAACCCAATGCTTTTGTTCCATCAAATTCTGAAACTAGAAATACAATAAACCCAGCCGCTAAAATCAAAGAAGTATAAATAATACTGATGCCAGTTTCTTGTATTGTGCCCTTTACTGTTTCATCAATATTGTAATTAAATTTTACAAGATCTTGTTTATAGTTCACTAAAAACCGAATCGTAACATCAATGGCTATACCCAATGCGATACTAAATACTAAAACGGTAGATGGCTTGAGCGGGATACCCGAAAATCCCATAACACCTGCGGTTATCACCAATGGAATCATGTTAGTAAGAATTGAGATGAGTACAATGCGCCAAGATCGAAACAAGAAAATCATGCACAATGTGATCATTATCAAAGCAAGCAAAAGACTATCGCGTAAACTATCCGTAATAAATTTACTCCCTTCTAAAAATACTATGCTAGTACCTGTAAAAGTGACACTGTAACGTGTTGAATCGAATATTTCATTTGCTTTCTCTTGCACATTCTGTAGCAATATGGGTAATTGTTTGCTTCCTAAATCTTCAATACCCACACTAATGCGTGCAAATCGTTTGGTACTATCTACAAAAGAACTTACAAGCTTATTAAATTGCGTTTTACTTGTATCCGTTTTCATGCGCAAATAGGGCAATAAAAAAGCCACATCAAAGCCGTTTGGAACCGCATAACTTGTGCTATCGCCATCATAATAGGCTTGTCTGGCAAACTTAATCGCTTCCACAATTGAAAGAGGTTTTGAAAGTTGTGGATATTCGCGCAAAGCAGTTGTGAACTGATCTATTTTTTGAATCGTCGGTAAAGTGGTAGCCCCATTTTTCTTCTTTGTATCTATCATAATTTCCAAGGGCATTACACCATGGAAATGTTTTTCAAAATATTTTAAATCACCATAAACAATATTTTTCTTCGGTAAATCATCTACAATAAAACTTCTGCTTTTTAAACGTGTAATTCCAATGCAAGAAATCCCTAAAACTATCATCCAAAAAGCAGTTGTAAATTTAGGGTGCACCACCACAAAATGTTCAAATTTAAGTAAGGTCGCGATCAAAAATTTATTTTCCAAATATTTAGTATGCTTTGTTTTTGGTTCCTTTAAATAGCTAAATAAAGAAGGAATTGCAAATAATGAAATAAAGAAAACTACCAGAATACTCACCCCTGCCACTAAACCAAATTCTTTGAGTATTTGACTTTGCGTAAAGTAAAAAACACCGAAACCAATGGCTGCTGTTAAGTTGGTAAACAAAGTAACAATACCCATACGCTCAATCATACCTATAAGTGCATCATGCTTATTCCCTAACAAGGCAAACTGTGTATGATATTTATTCAAAAAATAAATACAATTCGGGATACCAATTACAACCACCAAAGGAGCAACTAAAGCCGTAAGAATTGAAATTTTATAATCTAACAAGTACAAAATTCCAATGGCCCACAATACGCCAGCTAACACAATGAGTATAGATGAAATAACTGCTGTAAACGACCGAAAGAAAAGTAATAGTATAAACGAAGTAAGTAGCAACGAGGCCACTAATATTAATTTCATTTCATACTTGATGCTTTCTGATAAAAGAGAACGAATAAAAGGCAAGCCCGAATAGTGAGCTTCAATACCTTGCTCCTTTGCAAAAGAATCTGTAATTAATTTTATTTCTTTGGTTAGTTCAATCCGTCGGAACGATCTTAAAGCTTCTCCGCTAAGATAAATCGCAGTCAAATAATTATTATCATGGTATAATAAATCTTTGTAAAAAGGCAAATTCAAAAAAGTGAGCTTACTCGAATCAAAAGATTCTTTATTATTGAAAATAGGCTCAGTAATTAGCTTCTCACTCGTATCGGTTACTTGTTTTTTTACATTGATAGCTGTAGCAATATTTAATGTGTTTTCAATACCTTCTAAATTTTTAATCCTTTGCTGCCAAGAAGTAAATTTTTCGAAAAAAGATGGTGTAAAAAAATTATCTGTCGTGAAGCCTACAACTATCATTGAACCATCCTCACCAAACTTCTTTTTAAAAGCCAAATGTTCTATGTTCTTTGGATTATTTTGTGGTATAGCGCTAGATTGGTCATAACGCATTTGTGCTTTGGAAGCAAAATAACCCATTATCACCGTGGATATCAATAAAATGATTAGAATCGAAGCACGAAAATGAAGTATAAAATTTGCTAAAACTGTCCACATATATTGGGGCTAAAGATAGTACAGTATGAAGTATTATTCGAGTTCAATAGGATAATATTGTTTCCAGTAAGCCCAGAAAACAACATTTCAGGCTCATTTTGTATCAGCATGAGATTTCTATTTTATTTAACAGTCAGCATCTAAAAGATAAGAAATAATCTTACAGCTTTGTTTTTCAAAGCACTTTTAAATAAAAAATACATTTGGGAACACAACAATCTGAAAATCAGCAAGAAACCAACAGCCATCAAGGTACGCAGTTAAACGAAGCTCATCAAATTGTTTACGAAGAACCCTTTATGCAGCGGCATAAAAATTTCTTCAAAGGCTGTATGATTAGCATTTTGATACTCACTTTACTCATTCCAACTCACTTCATAGGTAATCTAATCACTGAGCGACAGGCAAGAAACGAAACGGTGAAGGCTGAAATAGCCACTCAATGCGGTAATATGCAAACAGTATGTGGCCCTGTTTTGGTAATTCCGTATTTACAAGCGGAAAAAAATTCTGAAGGGGAAAATATAACTTCTCGTTCATTCGCGTTCTTTATGCCTGAATCGCTTAAAATTAATGCTAAACAACATGCTGAAAACAAGAATAATAGGACTTTTAAAGTTCCTCTTTATAATGCCAGTCTACATATTACAGGTATGTTTACCCCACTTAACAAAAAAGCATTAAATATTCCAGTGGAAAATATGTTGCTCAATGAAGCCACGCTGTTTTCGGTATTAGCGATTTAAAAGGTTTACAAGAGCAAACCAATATCATTTGGGGCAAACAAACTTATAAATTGAATATCAATAACTCATTAGGTGTATCGTACAATGGCAATAACAACAGGCTATACCCCTCTGATGAATCTAATATGGAAAGAAATTCCGAAGCTTTGACTGTAAACATT
>Ga0315903_10007538_pt1 | contig 13606 bp, 9 predicted proteins | sample LakEriMetagenome_7_FD_203524 | JGI IMG/M metagenome (GOLD analysis project Ga0315903, IMG submission 203524) | Freshwater fungal communities from buoy surface, Lake Erie, Ohio, United States - Buoy 2 MA119 | ecosystem: Environmental > Aquatic > Freshwater > Lake | place: USA: Lake Erie, Ohio...
CGCCCTTGGGCGCAGGAGATCGTCCGAATGGATTGTAGAAGCTGGCCGCCGCAGCGAGCGGCGCGACACGGGCGGCAGTCGATTTTGGCGCGGCCTGCTTCGGAGCGGAGGGTGGGGGCGGCGTTCTTGGCGGGTGTAGCGGCGCGCGCGCGAACGGGTCTTTCAGCGGCGCAGTCATCGCGGGGTTCGAGGCCGGCTTGGGAGCCGGCTTGGCGGCGGGCTGGGCTGGTTTCGACTTCTGCGCGAACGGGTCGTTGCCTGGCGATGCGGCCGTCATCTTGGGCGGCTTGGCAGGCTTTGCGACCTTGGGCGGTTTGCCGCCCGACTTGAACGGGTCTGGAGTGGGGTCGGGCCCAGCTTTGCGGAAATGATCCTGCGCAGGGCCGAATCCGTTTCCGCCCGGCGCTGCGCGGCGGGCAAAGCGATCGTTGAAGGAGGGGGTGTCGCCCATCGTCTCCTCGAACGTCCCGGGCGGATTCTCCACAGCCCGCCAACGTTAACCGTCATACCGGCGGGGGGCCGCCCGGGGCAAGCGAAACCGGGCGGCCATACTCGCCGTGCCGGGTTCCTTCCCAGCACTACCGAGGCGGGCTAAACCCACGCTCATGATCGATACCCTGCACGACCCCATCGCCCTCGCCCAGGCGCTCATCCGCCAGCCGACCGTGAACCCCTGTCATGACGGGGCGCAGGACGTGCTGGCCGAGGCGCTGGAATCGCTGGGGTTCCGGACAAAGCGCTACCCGTTCGAGGGTGTGGACAATCTTTATGCCCGGCTTGGCGGGGCGGCCCCGAATTTCTGTTTCGCCGGCCATACGGACGTCGTTCCAGTTGGCGACGCCGCCGGGTGGACGGTCGATCCGTTCGGCGCAGAAATCCGCGATGGCGTCATGTACGGCCGGGGAACCTCCGACATGAAGGGCGCAATTGCCGCCTTCGTCAGTGCGACCGCGCGTTATGTCGCTGACCATGGCCGGCCGCCGGGCTCGATCTCGCTGCTGATCACGGGCGACGAAGAAGGGCCCGGCCTGCACGGCACGCGGCGGCTGCTGCCCGCTGTAATCGCCGACGGCGAGACGATCGACCATTGCATCGTCGGCGAGCCGACCTCGGAAGACCGCATCGCCGACATCGTCAAGAACGGCAGGCGCGGCTCACTGAACTGCGTGCTGAAGGCGGTGGGCCGACAGGGCCATGCGGCCTATCCGGAGAAGTCCGCCAACCCGATGCCGGTCATACTGGATGCGCTGCAGAAGCTCCGCGAGCTGAAGCTCGACAATGGCAGCCCCGGCTTCCAGCCATCCAATCTCGAAATCACGACGATCGATGTCGGCAATACTGCGCACAACGTCATACCGGCGCAGGCGATGGCGAAGTTCAACATCCGGTTCAACCCGAACCATACCGGCGCCGATCTCATGGCGCGCCTCGAGCAGCTCATCGGCAGCGGGCGCGATGGGGTGACCCTAAGCCTGGAAATGCGTGTGACAGGCGAGGCGTTCTACACCAGGCCCGGCAAGCTCACCGAACAGATCGTCGCTGCGGTCGAGGCGGAGACAGGTCGTAAACCAGAGCTTACCACCGGCGGCGGCACGTCGGACGCGCGCTACATCAAGGACGTATGCCCGGTCGCCGAACTGGGTGTCCGAAATGAAATGGCGCACAAGGTCGACGAGCACATCCCGGTCGACGAAATCGAAACACTCTGCCGGATATATTACCGGCTTCTGGCCGGCTATTTCGCCGCGGCCTGAAGCCTGGCGACAATCCCCCGCAAGCGTTTCGCCAATAAGGTGAATCCACGCGCCGCCATGAGAATGCCGCGGCGTGATGTTTGCTTCGATCCCGACGGGTCGCGGCGATCGGACGAACTATGTGGACGCGGGGCCTGCGACGGTTCCGGATTTTGAGTGTGTTGATGGCGTGCGGCGGACGACAACGCAGTCGAGCCGGCCGGGTCCTTTGGGGCCTGGCGATGGCCCTGTGCGTCGTGTCGGCCCAGCCTGCCCTGGCGCAGGATCCGGTAGAGCCCGCGCTTCATGACCAGACGCCCAAGGTAGATGGGGCTTCGGAAGCCGACGTGGAATCAACTGAGGGATCGTCCGAGGCCGGACGAGTTCCGGTTTACGGCCTACCGGCCGGCCTGAACGACGCGCTGAAGCTGCTTCAGCGCGAGGAGCCTGTCGCCGAAACGCTGTTCGAGGCGCGGCGCCAGTCCGAACGCACAGCCACGATTGTATCCACCTTGCTCGAAAGCGAAGGCTACTATCAGGCTGAGGTCGAACCGTTCGCCAACGGTCAGACCATCTACACACGCGGCGTCCGTGTGACCGCGGGCCCGCTGTTCGTCTATGCGAGCCGTCGCGTCGCTTACGTTGGCGCAGCGCCCGATGATACGACGCAGGCCGAGATCGACAGCCTGCTCGAACCGATCAGCCCCGGCGCGCCGGCGCGTGCACAGCCGGTGATCGAAACGGGCGATGCGCTGGTGAGGCGGCTGCGCGCCGCCGGCTATCCCGATGCGAGCGCTGAACCTGTCGACGCGCTGGCGGACGCTGGCGCAGGTTCGATCGAACTCGAATTCCGGCTGCGCCCAGGCCTGCGCGCCTCGTTCGGGTCGCTGTCGGTGACGGGCCTTGATGCGACGCGCGCGGAATTCGTCGCAAGCCTGCGCCCCTGGAAGGAGGGCGAGCGCGTGACGCCCGCGCGAATGGACGAGTTTCGCGGACGGCTGGCCGAAACCGGGCTCTTCGCAGCCACCGCCGTGCGGCTGGCCGATGGCGCAACACTCGATGCCGACGGTGTCGCTGCGCGCGATGTGATCGTCGAGCTGACGGAACGCGAGCGCCAGACGATCGCACTCGGCGCGTCGGTGTCGAGCAGCGAGGGCGTTGGTCTGGACGCCGAATGGCAGTTGCGCAATTTCAGCGGCTGGGGTGATTCCCTCACCGTATCCGGCCTGCTTGCGACGCTGGAGCGCCGCGTGAAGACGACCTATCGCCTGCCCCATATCGGCAAGTACGGTCGCATCCTGGAGTTGAGCGGCGAGATCGAGGATTTCGAGACCGACGCGTTCGACCAGTCCGGCGCCAACGTCTCGGCGACGCTTGCCGAGCAGATTTCGCGGCGCGTGCGCGCCTCGATCGGCCTCGAGGCGGGGTATGCGAGCGTGCTTGAGGCGACGGAACGGTTCGCCGGTCTAAACCGTCGCGATCTCATCATCCTGTCGGGCACGGGGACAGCGGAGTATGTCGGCGTACGCGACATTCTTGATCCGGTGAACGGCATACGCGGCCGCGTCACGTTCGAGCCCGGCGTCACCTGGGGCGACACGAATATTGCGTTTGCGCGGATCACGACGGAAGCATCTGCCTATTCGGACTTCGGCACGGACAATCTCGTCGGCGCCATCCGCGGCAAGCTCGGCACAATCGCTGGCCCGAGCGGCGCGCCGCCTGACCGCGCCTTCTTCGCTGGCGGCGGCGGATCGGTTCGCGGCTATGAATACCAGTCGCTTGCGCCGCGCGACGCCACAGGCCTGATCACCGGACGCTCGCTGATCGAGACAAGCTTCGAGCTTCGCTACCGCGCCAGCGACACGCTGGGCTATGTCGCCTTCATCGATGCGGGCGCGGCTGGCTCCAATGTCGAGCCGCCGATCGACGACATGAAGTTCGGCGCCGGCCTTGGCTTTCGCTACTACACCGCGTTCGGGCCGCTACGGGCGGATTTTGCAGTGCCGCTGAGCAATGTCGAGGGCGCGGGTGACTTCCAGATCTATATCTCCATCGGACAGGCTTTCTGATGGAACGCGCGAAACGCAAGCGATACCCGCTCTGGCTCCGCATCGCTCTGGCGCTGATGTTCGCCATGCTTGCCCTCGTGGCGGCAGCCGTCGTCCTGCGGTTCTGGATCACCACGGATGGCGGACGGGGATTCATCCTGTCCCAGATCGACGGGCGACAAGTCGGGCCGTTTGGCACGCTTCGCCTGTCTGGCCTCAAGGGCGACCCGCTGAACCACGCAACCCTCGCCGACATCGCGCTGGTGGACGATGAGGGCGTCTGGCTGCGTGCGCGTCAGGCCCGCGTGGAGTGGACGCCGACTGCGCTGTTCGGCGGCCAGCTTGAAATCAGCACGATCGAGATCCGCACTGTCGACGTGTTGCGCCAACCCATTCTCGCCATGCTGGATGAGAACGCACCAGGACCCGATGTCGGGCTGAAGCTCGATGCGTTCTCGATCGGCGACCTGCGTATCGCCGAGCCGGTGATGGGCATCGCGGCGCGGTATCGCATCGATGGGGGCGCCGCCCGCCCGCGCGACGGATCCGGCTTTGCGCGCATGAGGCTTGCGCCGGTCGAGGGGCCGGCGGACGCGGCCAACATCTCGGCTGAATGGTCGGCCGCCGGCGCGCTGAAGGCGGCTGCGACGCTGACCGGGCCTTCCGACGGACTGCTCGCCGCCCTGCTGCAATCCCCCGAGGACAAGGACATCGCCTTCACGGGCAGCATTTCCGGTACGCTCGACAATTTCAGCGGCGCTGGCGCGCTCGACTTTGGCGGAGAGGATGCCGCGCGGTTCAGCATCTCGCGCGCGGGCGCTGCTGGCAAGCTGACAGCCAGCGTTGATGCCGGCGGCTGGCCGCTGCTGCAGGACATCACGGAGCGTACTGGCGATACGATCACGCTCGACGCCACGGCTGATCTGAAGACGCTGTCCAAGGCGCCGACGACGGTGCGGCTCTTGGCGCCGGCAGGCGCTGTCGAAATCTCGGGCGACTATGACTTCGCGACGTGGACATCGCCCAAGGAAGTCGCAACGCGCGTGACCGGCCTCGACCTTGCCCGGGTCGCAGATCCCGTGGCTGGCACAGCTGATGCGGCTGGCATGCTGTCATGGGGCATTGGCGGTGCGGCGTGGCGTGGCGAAGCCAGCGTCAGCAACCTGAAATGGCCCTCCGGCCAGGCCGCGCAAGTGGCGGCGCCCGTGCAGGCGAGCTTTTCCCGAGGGACGCTGTCACTTGCGACCAGCGGGGCGCGCATCGATGACGGACGGCTGGACGCCCTGCCCGCACTGCAGCCTGCGCGCTACACCGCATCGCTGCGCGGCGAGCTCAACATGCGGACGGGGCTGATCGAGATTCTCGGGTCGCGCATCGAAGGCGCGCCAGGCGCCGTCTCGGCGCGGGGTTCTTTCAACACCGAGACCGGCGCGATGGACCTGCGAGGTTCAGCACGCGTGGCGAGGGTGAGCGACGTCGCGCCGCTGACGGGCTCGGCCCAGGGGCCATTCCGTGTGAGGGCTGAATCCGCTCGCGCGCCGATCCGGATTTCCGCTGACATCGAGGGCCGCGGCATCGCCTCGAACGAAGCCACGCTGAACGAGCTGATGGGACCATCGCCGCGGGTGAGCCTGGTCGGCGCATTCAGCAATGGGCGCTTTGCGATCGAGTCCGGCTCTGTGCAGATGGCCGGGCTGCGCGCCAGCATGACGGGTCGCATTGCCGATAGCGGCGCAGTTTCGGGTCGCGCGACCGGCGTGCTAAATCGCGCGATCGATGTGGGTGGCGCTGTGATCGAGGCGGCCGCTTTCACCGCAGACGTCGCCGGCACGATCACGCGGCCCGTGGTCGATCTCCGCCTGTCCGATGGGGCTGTCAGCACGGCGGGCGTTTCGGTGCGCGATCTTTCGGGCATGGCCAACGCGACATTCGGCGAGGCGATCGAGGGTCGCTTTTCGCTGGCCGGCGATTCCGACACCGGAGCATTCCGCGCCAGCGGAAGGATCGAGGCGGGCGAAGGCGACTGGCGTATCAACGACCTGGCCGCAAGCCTGGGCGAACTGAAGTTCAACGCGCCGCGGCTGGCTTTCGCCGACGGCGTGCTGGCGACGAGCTTCACGGCCAGCGGGCCGCTCAACGGCATTGCCGGGCTGGAGCGCGGCGCGATGATCGCCAACGGCTCGGTTCGCATGGGCGATGAGCTGGTGATGGATGTCAGCGGCCGACTGACCGACCTTCGCAGTTCGGCGCTGCGGCTGTCTCTGCTGGCGTTCAACGTCAAGGCGCTGGACGGGCGCGCGACGGTCGAGGCGCGAGCAACGGGATCGCTGGGGGCGCCGATCGACCTCGAGCTTTCCGCGACCGGATCGCAGCAGGGCGATGTGTGGTCAGGCGGGGCGACACTCAAGGGGACCGTGGACGAATTTCCGATCGCGACATCGCGGCCGGCGGTTTGGCGGCGCGGGCCGGATGACTGGTCGCTGGATGCCGCGTTCTCGGCCCTGCGCGGCGAGATCGATCTCGATGCTGCACAATCGCCGTCCGCTGCGACGGGACGTCTGGAGCTGAAAGATGTGAGCCTGCGTGGGCTTACGCGGCTGGCGCGCATCACGCGACTGGAAGGCGTGGTCACGGGGCTCGCGACATTCAACAACGGCGCCGGACCGGCGACGGGCGATCTGCAGCTGTCGATCGCCAACGCAAACCCGGTGGGCCTGACAGGCAATCCGGCGTCACTCGAGCTCGTCGGAACGTTGCGCGGACGCGAGCTGACGGCGCGCATCGACGGCGAAGGCCAGGGGTTCAAGCTTGATGCCTCATCGCAGCTGGCCGTTGTCGAGGGTGACGGCTTTGCGCTTGCGCTCGATACCGCTGCGCCAATGGCGGCCGAGCTCGACCTGCGGGGGCGCGCGGAACAGCTGTGGGCGTTGTTCGGGCCGGAGGATCAGTCGCTGCGTGGAGCGATCGACGCCAATGTGAGGGCGACGGGGACGCTTGCCGATCCCGTGCTGCAAGGTGGCTTCACCGTGGCCGAAGGCGCGTATGAGCATGGCGAGACGGGGCTATCGCTGCGCGACATCTCGGCGACCGGCGCATTCGACGACAGGTCGGCCAGCATCACGAACATGACGGCGAATGACGGGGCCGGGGGTACGCTGACGGGCGATGGCGCCATCGAATGGGATGGCGGCTTGCAGGGCGGCGTGACGTTCAAGGCGAACAATCTCCGCGCGCTTGGGCGTAACGACCGGTTTGCAATCGTGTCGGGCGATGGTGCCGTGAAGATCGTCGCGGACAGTATCCAGGTCAGCGGACAGCTGGCTGTGTCGCAGGCACGGATTTCGATCGAGCAGCCGGCAGCGGCTTCGATTCCGACCATCCCTGGACTTCGCCGCGTAAACTTCCCCAACCAGTCGGATGAGGAAGAAGCGGTAGCTGCGACCTCTCCGTTCCAGCGTCCGGTGCAGCTCGACCTGCGCGTTTCGGCGCCGCGCCGGATCGTGGTGTTCGGGCGCGGGCTCGATACCGAATGGGCGGCGAATGTGCGCGTGACCGGACCGGTCAGCGATCCTTCCATCTCCGGCACGGCAACGCTGGTGCGAGGGGATCTGGATCTGGCGGGCCGGCGCTTCCAGTTCGATACGGGCACAATCACGCTGGATGGCCCGATCCGGATGGCGCGGATCAACATTGCGGCCGAACGATCGACGGCGGACATCACGGCGCGGGTGCGGATTTCGGGCACGGCGACCGAGCCGGAGTTCGTGCTGGAATCGACGCCTGCCCTGCCGCAGGACGAAGTGCTGGCGCGAATCCTGTTCGGGAGGTCGGTGACGCAGCTGTCTGCTTTCGAGGGCGCGCAGCTGGCGGCGGGCTTGGCCCAGCTGGCGGGCGGACAGGCCGTGTTCGATCCGGTCGGGCTGGTGCGCCAGGCGACAGGCCTCGACCGCGTGGCGTTCGGCGCCGAGGACGGCGTCGCCACGGTGTCGGCCGGGAAGTACATTGCGGAAGACGTCTATATCCAGGTGGGCGCGGGCGGCGCGGGTGGCGTGGGCGCGGAAGTGGAATGGGAGCCGACGGACGAAGTCTCGATCATCTCGTCGGCGGACGGCAGCGGCGATACCAAGATCGCCGTGCGCTGGAAGAAGGACTACTGACGCGCATACACGATCCCTGATGCGTGGCGCCGGGGTCGGGGAGTGAGGCGCGGCGCCTGCAGCCACGCGAGGCTGACCAGCACCTGCGTGATTTCACGACCTGCGTCTCTGAGTGCGAGGGGCCCTCCCCCGGACACACGCGTGTACCGGGAGCGCGATCCAGGAAGCAATTGCGGCAGGTCGTCCGGTCAACCGGCCGCTCATGCAGGCCGCCAGGATGGCGCTTTCGGCCTCGACATCCATCAGGCGGTTGAACTTCGCCCCGACAAGGACACGCAGTAAATCCCCACCATCGCTCTTCAGGGTAGCGGACAGGCGTTGGGGCGGCATGCCGCCCGTCATCGGATCTTTCTTCGGATGGAATTGCGTCTCGCAACGCCGCCCTGCCGGCCAACTCCGATCTCACCTCAGGCCTGCCGCGCCCCGGGCGCGCGCTGACTCTGGCGGTCCGCGCGCCCGAAGCGCTGCCTCAGCCAGGCAACACCGCATCGTTGGTTGCCGCCGTCACGACACGTCCTGATGCGGTTCATGCGGGCGGGAGTGTCAGGGTCGTTAGGTGGGGCAGAACAGTTCCGGACAGCCTGCTTTTCGCGATCGCTGCGCGCGCTCGCCTGCTGGCGCGGGAGCAAGCGGCTGTGCGGAGAGCGGGCTCCTGTTCTCCGGAATGCAGCGCTTCCCTGCGAGTCGCGGATCCCTTCGCTGCCGGGCCTTGTCGCAGTTTGCGGCCATGGCCATCCGCAGGATCAGGCGCGCGGCGCGTAGGACACAGACGCAAGATAGAGCCCAGCCGCCGGCGCGACGGGGCCGCAGAGGGTTCGGTCAGCGGCATGCAGGATGTCGCTGATCCAGCGAACCTCCTGGCGGCCACGGCCGACCTCGACGAGGGAGCCGACCATGGACCGGACCTGGTGATGGAGGAAGGAGCGCGCGGTGGTCTCGACGATGATCTCCTCGGCCTTCCGCTGGACGCGTATGCTGTCGAGCGTTTTCACCGGCGAGTCGGCCTGGCAGTGGATATAGCGGAAGGTCGAAAAATCGTGGCGGCCGACCAGCGCCTGGGCTGCGGCATGCATGGCGCCTGCGTCGAGCGCGGCGGCCACGCGCCAGGCGCGATGCTTGTCCAGCGTGAGGTCGGCGCGGCGGCTGATGATCCGGTAGATGTAGCTGCGCCCTGTGGCGTCAAAGCGGGCGTGGAATTCGGGCTCGGCGTCCTCGGATTCAAGGACGGCGATGGGGTGCGGGCGGAGATGGGCGTTGAGCGCGTCGCGCACCTTTCCGGCGGGGAGCGGCTTCAGGAGATCGACGTGCGCGACCTGCCCGAGAGCGTGGACGCCGGAGTCGGTGCGCCCTGCGCCGGTGACGACGGTGGGCTCGCCGTTGAGCGCGAGCGCGGCTTCTTCCAGCGCCTGCTGCACGGTGCGGGCGTTGTCCTGCCGTTGCCAGCCGGCGTACCTTGCGCCGTCGTATTCGATGGTGAGCTTGTAGCGTGACATCACGCGCCGAAGGCGGCGGGGAACATCAGCTCGCCCGACATGGGCGGGCCGCCGCGCAGGCGCACAGCGAAGAAGTGCGGGCCCTTGTAGGCCGACTGGAAGGGTTCGGTTGCTTCGAGGTTGAAGCCGAACTTCGGATAGTACCATTCATGCCCTAGCACGAAGACGATCGAGCAGCCCGCTTCGCGCAGCATGGCGAGGCCCTGCGTGACGAGTTGCTTGCCGACGCCTTCCTTCTGCACCCATGGGTCGACGCTCATGGGACCGAGGCCTGCGCACCCCAACCTGCCGCGTACGCCAAGTGAATAGAAAAGAATGTGGCCGACGATGCGGTCCTCCATCTCGGCGACGAGCTGGATGATGACGTCGCCATCGGCTTCGAGCTGGCGGATAATGCGCGCTTCGTCTTCCTTGCCGAAGGCGCGGATATTGAGCTCCTGAATGGCAGGCTTGTCGGACTGAAGGGCGACGCGGATGACGGGTTTGTCCATCATGGCTTGTCTCCTGACGTGAGCTGGACGCCCTTTGCGATGCGGGCGCCGCGCTGGAACTCATCGGCTGTGACCTTGCCCCTGCCGGCGCGCTGCAGGCGGGTGAGCCGCACGGCGCCGGCGCCGCAGGCGACCTTAAGCATGTCGTCGAGGACGGATCCCGGCTCGCCCTGCCCTGCATCGGCGAGCGCGTGGAGAACCCTGATGCGCTCGCCTTCGTGTTCGAACCAGGCGCCGGGGAAGGGCGAGAGGCCGCGGATGTGGGCGGCGACTTCGGCGGCGGGGCGCGTCCAGTCGATGCGGGCTTCCGCAGTATTGATCTTCGAGGCGTAGGTCGCGCCCTCCTCGGCCTGCGTCGTGAGCGGTGCATCGCCGCGTTCGAGGCGGGCTATGCCTTCGACCATAAGCGCGGCGCCGAGCTGTGAGAGGCGGTCGTGAACGTCGCCTGTCGTGTCGGATTCGCTGATGGGCGTGGTGGCGGTGAGCATGACCGGGCCGGTGTCGAGGCCAGCTTCCATCTTCATCACCTGCACCCCTGTGATGGTGTCGCCCGCCATCACGGCGCGGTGGATGGGGGCTGCGCCGCGCCAGCGCGGCAGGATGGAGCCGTGAAGGTTGAAGCAGCCGAGGCGGGGGGCGTCGAGGATGGCGCGCGGCAGGAGGAGGCCGTAGGCGACGACGACGGCGACATCGAGGTTGAGGGCGGCGAAGGCGTCCTTGTCTTCCTGGGCCTTGAAGTTGAGCGGCGTGCGGACGTCGAGGCCGTGACGCGCTGCTGCGGCGTGCACGGCGGTCTGCGTGAGCTGCTTGCCGCGGCCGGCGGGTCGCGGAGGCTGGGAGTAGACGCAGGCGACCTCGTGGCCGGCGGCGATGATCGCCTCCAGCGTCGGCACGGCGAAATCGGGCGAACCCATGAAGGCAAGGCGAAGCGGCATGGGATGCTTCTAGTGCGAGATCGCGCGGAACGGAAATGCCATCCTGTTCGGCCAGTGCAACCGCGGCCTCAGGGTCGCCTCAGCCGTTGAAGCCGCGGATGGCGTCGATCACCTTGTTCTGGTCGGCGTCCGACAGGTAGGGGTGCATCGGTAGCGACATGACGCGGTTGCGGATGTCTTCCGTCACGGGCAGGCCGCCGGGGTCTTTCGGATAGACGGCGTAGACGTCCTGCATGTGGATCGGGATCGGGTAGTAGATCGCGGTGGGGACGCCCTGCGTCTTGAGATGGGCGATCAGGCCGTCGCGGTTGTCGTGTTCGATCGTGTATTGCGCCCAGTTCGAGAAGCCGCCGGCGATGACGGTGGGGACGCGGCGGACATGGCCTTCGAGGCCGGCGTTGTAGCGCTGGGCGATGGCGTCGCGCTTCTGCAGTTCGTCGGGATAGATTTTCAGCTTCTCGGAGAGGATGGCGGCCTGCATGGCGTCAAGGCGTGAGTTCACGCCGATGCGCATGTTGAGATAGCGCGGATCGTTGTCGTATTTCTTGGCCGCCATGTCTTCGGCGCTGGCCTTGCCGTGGATGCGGATGGAGTCGACGAGACCGGCGAGCGAGTCGTCGTTGGTGAGCACAGCGCCGCCATCGCCATAGCAGCCGAGCGGTTTGGCGGGGAAGAAGCTGGCGGTGGCGACGTCTGCCCATTCGAGGGGCTGGCGTCCGTTGAGGGTGCAGCCGAAGCCCTGCGCCTGGTCGGCGATAAGCTTGAGGCCGTGGCGTTTTGCGATTGCGGAGATGGCGGGGTAGTCGGCAGGCTGGCCGAAGAGATCGACCGCAATGATGGCGCGCGGCGTGAGCTTACCAGCGGCCTTCACGGATTCGATCGCGGCCTCGAGGCTGGCGGGGTCCATGTTGTAGGTGTCGGGCAGGACGTCGACGAAGACCGGGCTGGCGCCGACGAGCGGGGCGACTTCTGCGCTGGCGACGAAGGTGAAGCTGGGGACGAACACCGCATCGCCCGGGCCGATATTCCAGGCGCGCAGCGGGATAAGGAGCGCGTCGGTGCCATTGGCGCAGGCGAGCGCGTGCTTGGCGCCACAGAAGGCGGCGAGCGATTTCTCGAAGCCTGTGACCTCGGGGCCCATGATGAAGCCGCAGGTGGACAGGACGCGGCCGATGGCGGCGTCGATCTCCGGGGCGATACGCTGGCGCTGGGCGGCGAGATCGATGAAGTTCATGGGGACGCACTCACGCTTGCGTTGGGAGGCGGCAGGGATGCCTTTCCGGCGAGTCTCGGGCAAATCACCTTGCGCTGCAAACTGTAACGTTCGGTGGGAAAGGGGCGCGGCGGGCGGTCGCAGCGCACGTTGTGCTGGCGGAGGCGGCGTGCGATTGTTTCAATGCAGCCCAAACCGTTGAGATTCGGAACGGGCGCGGCTTCCGGCTTTGGCGGCGTGACTGCGGGACTTGACCCGTGCACGCGCCCCGCCATGTGAGCCAGGTACGCAGCCAGAAAGGCGCCCGCAGATGGCCATCTCACCCAAGACTCCCAAGGCTGGAAAAGCGCCCAGGGGCGAGAAATCCGCCAAGGCGCCAAAGGCTGCCCGGTCACGGCAGGTGAACGAGATCGAGGACGAGGCTGAAGAGCCTGCGGCGAAGCCGGTTGCAGCGAAGGCTGCTGCAAGCAGCGATGATGCCGCGCTTAGCAAGCGGCTGCCGGAAATGACCGACTTCCAGCTGCGCGCCTACCAGCAGTCGAACACGCGGATTTCGCGCGACGTGAAGCATGCCAAGAGCGCTGCGGCGAAGAACACGCTGGCGCTGATCGAGGAGGAGATGGCGCGGCGCATAGCCTCTCCGGGCTCGGCGCCTTCGGGTGTGCGTGTCGGTGTTGCACGACCCAAGGCCGGCAAGAAGCGCGACGACTGACGCGTCAGCCTGGCGCGCGGAGGTTCCACGCCTCCACCCTCGCCTCACCAGCTTCCACCACGATGACACCCCAGGCGGCGGTGGCGAGCTTGGCGTCGGAGCGCTGCGCGTTGGCGGCGTTGAGCGCGAAGCGGGCGATGCCGTTCGAGGTGACGACGAGGTGGTTGCCGGGTTCATTGCGCAGGTCGTGGAAGAGTTCCTGCCAGTTGCCAATGACCGCCGCCGTGTCAGCGCGCCAGCCGGGCGGGACGACGCCGTCATGCTCCCAGGCGTCCATGGCGGCCTTGCCGATGCGGGCGACGACCTCCTCCTCGGGCCGGTTCTCGTCCGGGCCGTAGTCGATCTCGCGGAGAAAGAGGTCGGTGAGGAGTTCGGGCGCGGAGGGTTGCGCGGCGAGGATGGCCGCGGCGGTTTCCCGCGTGCGCTTCAGCGGGCCGGAGCGGGCGGTGGCGAACGGGGTTCCGGCAAAGTGGCGGGCGAGGGATTGAGCCTGTGTTCTCCCGGAGGTTGAAAGCGGCAGGTCGGTGCGGCCGCCGACGCGGGTGACGATGTCGCCCTTGTCGAACGTATTGCCATGGCGGACGATGAAGATACGCGTTTCCATGATGTTCATGGCCCGGATTTAGAGTGTCGGGTTACTTGCCACGTCCGGGGACGGGGCGAAACAGCGCCTGCAGGGTTTCGACGCATGACATCGGAAAGCCAGGAAAGATTCATTCTCCGCGCCTCGTGCCGCGACGCGATCGGGATTGTGGCCGACGTGGCGGGCTTTCTTGCAGAGCGGCGGCTGTTCATCGCGGAGACCGCGAATTTCGGGGATG
>Ga0315903_10007539_pt1 | contig 13603 bp, 12 predicted proteins | sample LakEriMetagenome_7_FD_203524 | JGI IMG/M metagenome (GOLD analysis project Ga0315903, IMG submission 203524) | Freshwater fungal communities from buoy surface, Lake Erie, Ohio, United States - Buoy 2 MA119 | ecosystem: Environmental > Aquatic > Freshwater > Lake | place: USA: Lake Erie, Ohio...
GTATACCCACCCGAGAGCTCGATGTAGTTATCCCGCTTGAGGCCCGCGCGATGCAGGAGTGACGTCGAGTTCTGCACTTCACCGATGATGGTCACTTCCTGACGGATCTTCGGAATGACGAGTTCATCGCCATCGCGCAGCACGATGTCCGATGCCGCGCCGATGCGGCCGGCGATCAAGCGATCGACATCGATCACAAGGCGACCCACGGGCGCTGTGCTCTGCAATTGACCGAGCAAACCCTGCGCCGCCATCGCGCCTTGAGCCGCATCCTGACCCTCACGCACCTGTCCCGCCTGAATCGAGAGCGATGCGAGATCGGACCGCAATCGATCGGTGAGACGCGCAATCTGCTCCGCCTCGCGCTGCTTGAGTTCCTGACGCGTGAACACCGCCCCGCGCGTGAACGCAATACCGGAGAGCCCGCCTGCACGCTCGATCACCGAGCGCAGCGTTTCGCCGCGACGGATCGGGTAACGCCCGGGGAACCGCACTTCACCCCGAAGCGTCACGAACTCCTGCTTCGACCACTCCGGCAATTCTTTAACAATGAGCGCATCGGAGGGCTGCAGTGTGATGTCCGCCGCCGCATCGCCGCGCAGCACGGCCGCAAGATCGATCTCGAGGAGCGAAGCCTCACGCTCTTCGCCGTTACTCGAAAACCGCGTGAGCTCGGCCTTGAGCCCAAAGGCCGCTTCTGAGAGCCGACCCCCCGCGCGCAGCAAATCACTCACTCGCATCGCAGGCTCGAGCGGATATTCGCCCGGCGCCTTCACCTGACCGCCGATCGACACCACCGCCGTCGGCTGATCGAGGCTGCCCTGACGACGCAGTTCGGCGAGCAGTGGTTTCAGCACGGCCTCACGCCCCTTCTCGATATCGAACACCGTGATCCGGTCGCGCACCGCCAACTGCACATCCGCCGCCGAGCCCGGTTGACGAAGCGCCGCTGCGAGATCGGCCGAGAGCACCACCACCCGACGGTCGGGCGGCAACTCGCGACGGATGAGGACATAGCCGAGATCCGCGTCCGGCCGCAGTTCATCGACCGAGCGAATGACCTCCGAGAGCCGTAGCCCTTCGCGCCAGGCCACCGTTGCCGGCCGAAACACGTGACCCTCGATCACGACACCCGAGTCGAGGGTTGGCCGCAGCCGCGCCACGCTCACCCGATCGCCGTTCTGCAACTTGAGGGCCGACGAGCGCGTATCCGAGAGCGCCACGTTGATCGCGACCCGACGGGCATCCTCGCCCACGCGAACCACCGAGAGCCGCTCCCCATCCGCCTCGCTCGTGAGTCCCCCTGCGAGCCCGACGAGCGCCGCAACGCTTACGCCGCTCTTGAGTTCGTAAATGGCCGGACGTCGCACCTCGCCGTCGATCGCAGCGACCTGCCCGAGCGGCGGAATGAAAATCACGTCCCCCGGCAAAATCTTCGCGTCGTTGCTGGTGTCGCCGCGCAGCAGAAGATCGTAGAGGTCGAGTCGCCGCACGACGGCACCCTGACGCTTGAGCTGGATGTCACGCAGCGAGCCCGTCGTCGACACCCCACCCGCCGCGTAAAGCGCGCTCATCACGGTCGAGAGACCACTCACCGTGTACGACCCCGGATTCTTGGCTTCACCGAGCACGAACACCTGAATGCCGCGGGTCTGCGCCATACTGACGCTCGCCTGCGTACCGATCATCTGCTTCGCGATACGCGATTCGATCTCTTGTCGAGCCGCCTCGAAAGTCTTGCCCTCGACCGAAATCGGACCGAGCTCCGGAAAGCTGAGTGTGCCGTCGCGGTTGACCGCGAGGCGCAGCGTGCGGTTCTGGCCGCCATAGAGCTGGATCGAGAGTTGATCCCCCGCGCCCATCACGTAATCCGATGGCACCGGGACATCAGTCATGGGTGCGAATGTTGAGGGTGCGCGATCGAAGAGGTCGTAGCCGAAAGGACGCAGACCGGTTTTCTCAGACTCGACGATGGGCGTTTCGTCTTTCTTCGCGTCCGCTTTTTTGGGGGTTTCAGGTTTCTGGGAGGGCGTTGCTACGGGAGGCGTCACCGTCGCGCCTGCAATCGCCGCCTCGACTCCCGCCTCCGAGACTACAGACGGATCAACACCCACCTGCTCGAGCAGCGCCTCCCGCTGACTCGCCGGCATGTTCTTGAGCATTTCGAGTTGGGCGGGGGTCGGAGTCTGGGCGAGCGCTAGACCACCCAAAAGGCCAAGAAACGGGATCGCAAGACGCGTCAGTCGCATGTTCGAAGACTCCAATTTAAGCCGCGAAGTATACTCTCGAAATGGATTTTTCCTCACCCGAATTCTGGGTCGCGCTTGGGCAGATCATCATGATCGACATTCTGCTCGGGGGCGATAATGCAGTCGTCATTGCGCTCGCCTCCCGGCGCCTTCCCGAAGCCCAGCGAAAGAAGGCTATTTTCTGGGGCATGTTCGGCGCCATCGCCCTTCGGGTGATCCTCATTTTCTTTGCCCTGCAGCTGTTGAAAATTCCGCTCCTCAAAATAGTCGGCGGTTTGCTCCTGCTTTGGATAGGTATCAAATTATTGCTGCCGCAGCACGAGGGCGGTCACGAGATCAGTGCGTCAGACCACTTAACGGGCGCAATCAAGACCATCGTGCTCGCCGATGCGGTCATGAGCCTCGATAACGTGATTGGTATTGCAGGCGCGGCCAAAGACAGTCTCGGCCTCGTCGTCTTCGGGTTGCTCTTTTCGATTCCGATCATCATCTGGGGCAGTCGATTCGTGCTCACACTCATGGATCGTTTCCCCGCCGTCATCCTTTTTGGTGCAGGGCTCTTGGGCTGGATCGGTGGCGGCATGATCGCGGACGACGTATTGCTTGCGCCCTACGTCAAAGACCTCGCGATCAGCGCGCATTACTCCTCGGCTGTAATCGGCGCGATATTCGTCATCGCACTCGGTAAATGGCTGGCCTCGCGCGCACCAAAACCCACTGAAGCCGCCGAGGGCCTCACTGACCTCGCTGCCCCTCCCCCAAGTTCCGACAAGGAGAGCGCACCATGAGCGTATTCCTGATCCCCGTCGACGGCTCCGAGTATTCGATGCGCGCCATCGATTACGTGATCGGCCGGGTCAAGCCAAACCCTGCCGAGCATCATGTGCACGTGCTCAACGTGCAGATGCCCCTCGTCGGAGTAAACGTGAAACTCTTCGTAAGCGCCGAGAGCCTGCAGGAGATCTATCGCGAGGAAGGCGAGAAGGTTCTCGCGCCCGTGCTTGAAAAGCTAAAGAACGCGAATATTTCTGCGACGCCGCACATCGGCGTGGGGGATGCGAGTCAGGTCATAATCGATTTCGGCAAAGAGGTGAAGGCCACCGAAATCGTGATGGGCAGCCACGGACGTGGTGCTCTAGCCGGCGCATTAATGGGCTCGGTCGCTCAAAAGGTCGTGCATTTATCCGATATTCCCGTCATTTTGCTCAAATAATCCTATTTCTGCACAGAAATACCGGTTAATACTGGATAATATTTTTTGATTTAGTTAGTTTTGGCGCCCGGTTTAGTCCCTCAAAGGTTTTAAAACCCATGCCAAAACTCTCTGCCGAGGCCCTCCAGGCCAAAATCGCCCAGCTTCAAAAGCAGCTCACCGCCGCCCAAAACAACAAATCGCCCGCCATCAAAAAAGTAAAGGCGCTCATGAAGAAGCTCGGCATCACCGTTGCCGACCTCACGGGCGGCGAAGCCCCGGCCAAAGGTCGCCCCGGCCGCAAACCCGGTAAGACCGCCAAGAAAGGCCCGAAGCGTGGTGGCAAGGTCGCCATCAAATACCGAGACGACAAGGGCAACACCTGGACAGGTCGCGGGAAGACGCCCCGCTGGCTCGCCGAGGCCGAGAAGGCCGGCGCCAAGCGCGATCAGTTCCTGATCAAGAAATAATCGGCCCAAGTCCGCGAACTTGGCCTAGTGGTCGGCCTCTTCGGCGCCCAAGCGCCGGAGCAGGCCGAGCACCTCATCGGTCTTCGCTTGCATGAGCTCGCGGCTGCCGCGGCTCTCCACGTTGAGGCGTATCAAAGGCTCCGTGTTCGACGAACGCAGGTTGAGCCGCCACTCCGCAAACTCCATCGAGAGCCCGTCGGTAAAATCCACGGATAGCGCCTTGGGCGCATATTGACGCTGCACCGCCTCGATGGCGCCCCGCCCATCGGGCACCCTGCGGTTGATCTCCCCGCTACACGGAAAGCGCGCCATACGCTCGCCCACGAGCTCTGAGAGCGTCTTGCCGGTGCGAGACATCCGCTCGAGCACCAGCAGCCAGGGCACCATCCCTGTGTCGCAATAGGCGAAGCGCCGGAAGTAATGGTGGGCGCTCATCTCACCGCCATAGGCGGCATCGACCTCTCGCATCTTCTGCTTGATGAACGCATGGCCTGATTTACAGAGCACGGGCTTGCCGCCCAAGCGCTCGACGACTTCGATGGTGTTCCAGGTCAACCGCGGGTCGTGAACGATGCGAGCGCCTTTCTCGCGCTCGAGCACGGGTTCCGCCAAAAGACCCACGAGGTAATACCCCTCGACGAAGGTCCCGTGCTCGTCGAAGAAGAAACAGCGATCGAAGTCTCCGTCCCACGCAAGGCCCAACTGAGCGTTGGATTTCTTGATCGCATCCGTCGTAGGCAGCCGATTCGCCTCGAGCATGGGGTTGGGTACCCCGTTCGGAAAGGTGCCGTCGGGTGAGTGATGGAGCTTCACGAACTCGAACGGCAGGTGCGGCTCGAGTAAATCGACGAATAACCCTGCCCCACCGTTACCGGCATTGACGACGACCTTCAGGGGTTTGAGTACATGTCGGTCGATGTACGAAAGCAAATGCTCCACATAGGCCGCACGAACATCGAACTCGATGAGCGCGCCGGTCTTAGTCGCCCGACCGGGTAGTTTCCCGTCGCGGATCATTGCGGCCATGTCTTTGAGGCCGGTGTCTGCACTGATGGGGCGTGACCCCTCGCGCACGAACTTGAGGCCGTTGTAATCGGGAGGGTTATGGCTTGCCGTGACCATGATGCCGCCATCGAAGGGTCCGGAGTCATCACCCAAAGAGGTCGCGAAATACACGCCCTCCGTACCGCAGAGGCCGATGTCGTAGACATCGACGCCGCAAGAGCGAAGACCTTCGATCAAAGCCGAGGCGAGCGTCGAGCTCGTGAGACGAATATCTCGCCCGACCACCACGCGCTTCGGTCGAACGAAGGCGGCATACGCCCGGCCGATATCCCGGACGAGATCTTCGTTGATCTCAGTCGGGATCCGTCCACGCACATCGTAGGCTTTGAAGGCCGCCAAGTTCAAAGCAACGCCTCTCCTCGACCGATCGCAAAATACCGAAAGCCCAAAGATTTCAAACGCTCAGGATCATAGAGGTTGCGACCATCAAAAATCACCGGCTGTTTGAGGCGGGTTTTGAGCGCCTCGAAATCAGGGCTTCTGAACTCCTGCCACTCGGTCACCACGACGAGCGCCTCGGCACCCTCGATCGCCTCCATAGGCGATTTGCAGAGCACGAGCTCACCCGAGGCACACTGCTTTGGGTAGAGCTTCTCAGCCTCATGCATCGCAACGGGGTCATACGCTCGCACACTCACCCCCGACGCCCACGCCGCTTCTAAAAAGCGCCGGCTCGGCGCCTCACGCATATCGTCGGTATTGGGTTTGAAGGCGAGCCCCCAGAGTGCAACCGTCATACCCGAAACTTTTGAACCAAAGAAACCGGAGAATTTATTAAACAGAACATCCTTCTGGCGATCGTTCACCGCCTCGACGGCCTGAAGAAGATTAGGCTCGGCGCCCGCCTCGATGGCCGTGCGCGTCAGTGCCTTCACGTCCTTCGGAAAACATGACCCGCCATACCCTGCACCCGGATAGATAAAAGAAAACCCGATGCGCGAATCAGAGCCGATACCCTGACGAACTTGCTCGATATCCGCCCCCACCCGCTCGGCAATGCCGGCGAGCTCGTTCATAAACGAGATACGGGTCGCGAGCATCGCGTTCGCGGCGTATTTCGTAAGCTCCGCCGAGCGCGCGTCCATGACGATCAATCGTTCGTGGTTACGCGTAAAAGGTGCATAGAGCGCGCGCATGAGCGTAATAGCGCGAGGAGAGTCAGAGCCCACAACCACGCGGTCGGGCTTCATGAAATCGGCGACCGCTGCGCCTTCTTTCAAAAACTCGGGGTTCGAAACCACATCGAACTCGCAAGACACGCCGCGCTCGGTGAGTGATTTTGAAATCTCCCCTGCAACTCGATCCGCCGTACCCACAGGAACGGTCGATTTATCGATGATGACGCGATACGACGAAAGATGGCGTCCAATCTCTCGGGCGACTGCGAGCACATGCGAGAGATCTGCCGAGCCGTCTTCTCCAGGCGGCGTGCCGACCGCGATGACGAGCGCCTCGCCGTGAGCCACCGCACCCGCGGCATCAGTCAAAAACCTCAGTCTCCCGGCTGCGGCATTACGCGCAACCAGGGTCTCGAGACCGGGTTCATGAATGGGAATGCGCCCTGCCTGTAGGCCTTTGATTTTCTCGGGGTCGATATCGACGCAGAGCACGTCGTTACCCACCTCAGCGAGGCAGGCCCCCGTGACGAGGCCGACGTAGCCCGAACCAAAAACGGAAATACGCAAGGGCTTTCCGGTGCCGAGAACTCAGCGCTTCGGCCGGTTCGCGATTGCCTTACGTACGAAGACCACAAGGATTCCGAGGAACCCGCCCGCGAGCATAGAAACAAGCGCGATCAACGTTCGCTTTGGCGTCTCTCGCTGTTTCGGGGGCGTCGCACGATCGATGACCTTGAATGCGAATTCTTCGTTGCCTCGCGCGAGCATGAGTTTTTGCATCTCGCCCTCGAGTACTCGACCCATCGACTGCTGCAGCGAGACGACACTCGTCGCCGCGATCTCGCGCTGCAAGTAGGCGACATTTCGCTCGGATTCTTCCTGAGCTTGAGTTCGAAGTCGGTCGTTCAAACGCTTGACGAGAACATTGGCCCACTCGGCCGCGGTGTCGGGATCTTTCCAACGCACCGACAGCGTCACGAGACCCGATTTCTTATCCTCGGTCACGGTGCGAATTTTGGTATCAAACACCTTTACCGCATCGCGAATGTCCGGTTTCTTCTCGCCGAAATCAGCGTCTTCCAATAACAACGGCATCACGTTGAGATCCGTGATGAACGACCGAGCAAAATCTTTGGACTTGAGTACAGCGACCGGCTCACCCTCACCCGCACCGGGCAAGCTGATCCCCGCCAAGCTCGCAAGACCCCCAAACTGCGCCAAGGCGCCACCGGCGCCGCCCTTTTTATCGGCAGGAGCTAAAACAACATCGGCCTGGTACCACTCCTGCGCCAGAAGCGCATATGTCACACCACCTAAGGTGAAAACGCCCGTGATGGCGACGATAAGCCAACGACCCGACCAAATCGTCTCCCAGAGTTCCCAGAGATCGATTTCGTCGTCGTACGCAGGGGGTGCGGGATTGGGGTTTTCCATAGGGTCGAGATGATACCGGAAAGCCATTACGAGGCCGGTGTCGTGGGCGCAGCACCCGGATCACCAAAGCGCATGAGCCCGTGGGTGATCACACCCGCCCCAATGAACGCCAACAGAGAGACGTAATCCGGCAGCCCAAGCACCCGATCGAGTATCCAGCCCACCCCGATCCAAAGGATCGCCATAGCGATCAGCACCGCCAAGGCACCCGGTACCGGTAGCCCCCGGCGAAGCAACGAGTGATGAAGATGGGTGGTATCCGCAAAAAAGGGCGAGTGCCCCTTAGCCACACGGCCGATGGCCGTCGAACCCATATCGAAAATGGGCATCGCAATAAACCACAGCAAGGTCACGGGCGAGACGATGGACGCTGAATCTTGCGATAGCGCGATCAGAGACCAAGACAGCAAAAACCCCAAGAACAAACTTCCGGCATCGCCCATGAAGGTTCGAATTGGGCGATTGAACCCGAGAGGGAGATTGAAAATCAGAAAAGCCCCCGACACTCCAGCCGCAATGACGGCAATCGCGAGCACCTCGGCATTGCCCGAGATGAGCGCCACGGTTGCCACCGCTGAAAACGCGAACGCCGCCAAAGACCCCGCCAAACCGTCGATGCCATCGACCATGTTCATCGCATTCATGGCACCTGCGACAAGGAGCACACAGAGCACCGTTGCCGCCCAACCATCGAAGACCACCGTCTCAGGGCCGAACGGTGACCCCACAAAGTGCACCGCAAGACCCCCGAGTAGCACCATGGCGATGGCACCCAAGCCTTGCACCGCCAACCGAAACACCGCCGAGAGAGAGAACCGATCGTCGAGCAAGCCTAAGGTCACGAACATGAACCCAAGGGCGATCGCCACAAGAGGCGGCCGTACTTCAGCCGGCAACACCGCAGCACCGACGAAAAAACCCACCCACATCGCAAGCCCCCCCACGACGGGCACCTGCGCATCATGGATTTTTCGCCCACCCGGTCGGTCGACGAAATCAAGGCGCTCAGCCACAGGCCGTAGAGCCGCCATCACGATGATGGTGACAACCGATGCTGCTGAGAATGCCAACCAAAGACTGGACATATCTGGGGAGTATATCTTGACCGCCTCGCCGCACCCTGCGCTAAAGTGACTGTCATGCGCATTCACCGATCGTGGTCAGTTTTTACCGTCGTTTTGTTGGGTCTCGTCGCGGGCTGCGTGCGTCTCGATGAGACTCAAGCACTCGTTAAGGCGGAACGGTATGACGATGCCTTCCCCAAGGTGACCTTACTCGCTAAATACGGGGACCCGAAAGCGCAAAACCTGCTCGGGTGGCTTTATGAAAACGGCTACGGCGCCCCACGAGATATCGCAGAAGCCGCAAGGTGGTATCGCAAAGCGGCCGATCAGGGGTTGCCGCTTGCGCAAAACAACCTGGGCATTCTTTATCGTGAAGGCCGAGGGGTTTCCAAAGATTTAGCTGAGGCTGCCCGCTGGTTCGATCGAGCCGCCACGGCAGGGTATGTCGAGGCCATTAATAACCTTGGGGTCATGTACGACCATGGCCAAGGCCTTCCCGAGAATAATGCCGAGGCCGTAAGGCTTTTTGAAAAAGCGGCCAAAGAAAATCTTGGGCGCGCCAAAACCAACCTCGGACTGATGTACCAGCGAGGCGAAGGCGTACCGCAGAACATCGCGATTGCTCGAAAATACTTCGAGGAAGCGAGCGCGGATGGAGACCTGCAGGGCCGAATGCAGCTCGGCGTGTTGATGCTCGCGGGAAGCGACGGCCGAAAGGACCCGGAGGCTGCGAAGACGTTACTTGAGAGCGCCGCGCTTGGTGGCGAGCCGAGAGCCGCGTATCAGCTTGCTCTCGCGGCTTCAGAAAAAGTGGAGTCGTACGCCTGGCTCAACTTGGCAGCGAGTGCTGGCGATCAACCCTCGATCGAGATGAGAAACCGCCTTCGAGGCGAGCTCTCTGAAGAGCTCTTGGCCGCTGCCGAAGCGCGTTCGACGGAGCTTGCGAAACGCAAGAAGTCTTGAAGATCTCTTAACGGCCGTAACGATCTTCGAATCGGACGATATCGTCCTCACCGAGGTACGAGCCCGACTGCACCTCGATGATGTGCAGAGGGATCTTCCCCGGGTTCCCGATTCGGTGCTTTACCCCGAGCGGAATGTACGTCGACTGATTCTCTTCGAGCATGAAGACTTCATCGCCGCGAGTAATGCGCGCGGTGCCTGCCACCACGATCCAATGCTCGGCACGGTGATGATGAAGCTGGAGTGACATCGAAGCGCCGGGTTTCACCGAGAGCCTTTTAACCTGATACCGCGCACCATTCTCGATGCTGTCGTAGCTTCCCCAAGGACGATGCACTTCGCGATGCAGTTGATGCTCGGAGCGACCGTCTTGTTTGATCTTCTCAACGAGCTTCTTGACGTCTTGAACTCGCTCTTTGGGCGCAACAAGCACCGCGTCTTTCGTCTCAACGACGACGTGATCCTTAAGCCCCACGGTTGCGACCAGCCGGCTCTCAGCGAGAACGAAACTGCCTTCGGTATCAACGGAGAGCACATCCCCGCGAAGAGCGTTCCCCGAAGAATCGCGCTCAAGTGACTCGTGGAGTGACGACCATGAGCCAACATCACTCCAGCCCGCATCGAGCGGCACGACAGCCGCCGAGTCAGTCTTCTCCATCACGGCATAGTCGATTGAGTCGGAGGGACATTTCGCAAACGCCGCTGCATCAACCCGTAAGAAATCAAGATCAGACTTTGCAGCCGAAACAGCTTCCCTCGCCGCCTCGAGCATCGCAGGGGCATGTTTTGCGAGCTCCTCGAGATATCGGCTCGCCTTAAACAAGAACATGCCGCTATTCCAGAGGTATCCGCCTGCTGTCAGAAAACCCTCTGCTGTCTTGCGGTCGGGTTTTTCGATGAATCGATCAATGTGGAAGGCTTGCCCGAGCGGCTTTCCGCAACGGATATAGCCGTACCCTGTCTCAGGCACACTCGGCACCACCCCAAACGTGACGAGCTTCCCTTGCTCCGCCACAGCGATGGCGGCAGCTACTGCTTTCTGGAACGCAGCTTTGTCTTGAATCACGTGATCCGCGGGAAGTACGAGTAATAGCGCTTCGGGGTCTGCGGCAAGTGCCGCCAGCGCAATCGCGGGTGCCGTGTTTCGGGCGCAAGGCTCAAGAATCACCTTAGCCCCCGAAACGCCCAGCGCCCTCACCTGCTCTGCTACGAGAAACCGATGGTTTTCGTTACAGACGATGACGGGAGGCAGGAGATCAGGAAGACCTTCGGTACGGGTCAGCGTCGCCTGAAGAAGCGTCTCATCCCCGCCCTGAAGGTTGATGAGTTGCTTCGGGAAAAGCTCTCGCGAGAGCGGCCAGAGACGGGTACCGGACCCGCCCGACAGGATGACGCACTGCAGCATCAAAAAGCCCTCACAACGTTGGCGTCCCCAAGGGGATTCGAACCCCTGTTACTGCCGTGAAAGGGCAATGTCCTAGGCCTCTAGACGATGGGGACGCCGAAACCAAAAAAATCTTGGTGGAGCTAGGCGGGATCGAACCGCCGACCTCTTGCATGCCATGCAAGCGCTCTCCCAGCTGAGCTATAGCCCCAAAAGAGGGGCGGGAAGTTACGTAAGGTACGGAATAAAGTCAAGAAATCCCGACCGCTGCCAGCCGCCCCAATGTCCTCGCTTTGCCAAGCAGCGCAAGGGTCTGATCGATGGGGGGCGACACTGTTCCACCGGTCACGGCGACCCGCAGCGGTTGAGCCACTTTACCGAGACTCACAGTGCGCTCGGTCGCAATGGCCTCAAGCGCGGCGTGAACCAACGAAGCCGACCACTCGCCCAAGACTTCGAGTCGGCCACGCAGCGCGGACAGCAGCACCCTCGCCTCTTCCGTCAAATGCTTGGCAGCAGCTTTCTCATCGAGCGTGACCGACTCTCCAAAGAAGTATCGGCTATTCGCTGCCATTTCTTTGAGCGTTTTCACTCGCTCTCGTTGCGCAACAACAATCTGAGCAAGATACGCATCATCCAAACACTCGATTCCGAGTCGAGTCAGGTGAGGACGAAGATACTTCACGACCGAGAGCGGCTCCGCCCTCATCAAATGTTGCTGATTAAGCCAAAGAAGTTTTTCTGGGTTAAAAGCGGAGGCAGCCTTATTCACGTTCGAGATATCGAACGCCGCAATCATCTCGTCACGCGTGAAGATCTCTTGATCGCCATGCGACCAGCCGAGACGTACGAGATAATTGAGCAGTGCATCGGGAAGATATCCATCTTCTTCATACTGCAAGACAGAGACTGCACCGTGACGCTTGGAGAGCTTGGCGCCATCCGGACCTAGAATCATCGGCACATGGGCATACACCGGAATCTTCGCCCCGAGCGCCGCCAGCATGTTCATCTGCCGAGGGGTGTTGTTGAGATGATCATCCCCGCGAATGACATGGGTCACCCCCATGTCGGCATCGTCCACCACGACGCAGAAGTTGTAGGTTGGGGTGCCGTCCGAGCGAGCGATGATGAGGTCATCGAGCTCTGAGTTCTTGAAGACCACTCGACCATGGACGAGGTCTTCCACAACGACCTCACCCTCGACCGGGTTCTTGAACCGAATGACAGGCTCTACACCCTCTCGAGCGTCCGTTCGATCCCGCCACCGCCCGTCGTATCGCGGCTTTTCCTTGCGGGCCATCTGATCGGCCCGGAGCTGCTCGAGCTCTTCCTTCGTGCAGTAACAGCGATAGGCTTTCCCTTCCGCCAGGAATTTCTGAATGACTTCCTTGTACCGATCAAACCGAGCCGTTTGATAAAACGGACCCTGATCGGCCGACAGACCGAGCCAATCCATCCCCTCCAAAATCACCCGAACCGCCTCGTCCGTCGAGCGCTCGCGGTCGGTGTCTTCGATGCGGAGGATGAATTGCCCTCCATGCCGGCGGGCCTGCAGCCAAGAAAAAAGGGCCGTACGCACACCGCCGATATGCAGCATGCCAGTGGGACTTGGGGCGAAACGGGTGACGATCATGGGGCGCGAATGCTAGCATTTCGCCCCTCTTCAGGGCGGGCGGTTAGCTCAGCGGTAGAGCACTGCCTTCACACGGCAGGGGTCACTGGTTCGATCCCAGTACCGCCCACCATCCCCGAAGTTAAGGCAGCCGGAAAATTCCCCTGGAGCGGCGCCTGCTGAACCCCGGCCACCTAGAGTACCGCCAGGCTCGACACCGGTCGGACTTTGGGTTCGTTTTGTAAAAACGGTGGCACTCTCGTTTCTCATAGCCGTCGGAGTGCCTTGATGAGCTGGTTGGACGCCCGTCGCAGATAACGGACCGACTCGGGTGCCCGACGACGAGCGAACTGAACCTGGCGGGACACGCGCTCTCGACTGCGCTTAACGACCCATTTCGCCGCTTCGCGAAGCGGCTCCTCATACTCGGGAATCTCTGGGAACAAGCGTTTGACCGCAAATTCCTCCACCCAGGCCATCATCGGTTGAAGCTCATAGACATGATCGGCGATCCCGATCGCACCGACGAGCCGGCCATCGAGTCGCTTCTCGTGAAGCTCGCGCTGCAACGCGATGTTACGTTCGTAGTCGAGAATTTTGAGGGCGATCTCTTGAGCCTGTCGAGGGTCGAACCCTTCTGACAGGAGTACGTCGTGAACTTGATTCAAGAGCGGCCCGAACGCAACAGGGTCGATCGGTCGACTGAGACCGTGGGTGGTCGAATTACGAGACAACCGAAGTCGCCCAAGTCGCGTCGCAGGACCCGTTGAAAGCTTGGAATTCGCGCGGTTCGCTTGAAGGCGTCTAAGCGAGCTCATGGTCAGTCGCCCTCGCCTTGCGCGCCTTCACCTCGATAGCCTTGACGTCGCGCCTCATCATCTCGACCGATAACGCTAGGCGCTCGGAGTACAGTTTCCGATGTGTGACATGCTCATAAGAGCGCTGTAAGCCCTCCAACTCCTTCGCCTTCATGGCGATAAGTCGGTCAAGCTCGAGTAACTGCTCTTGCTTAACCGCCATCGACCGATCGCGAACGAACTCGACCGTCA
>Ga0315903_10007542_pt1 | contig 13599 bp, 10 predicted proteins | sample LakEriMetagenome_7_FD_203524 | JGI IMG/M metagenome (GOLD analysis project Ga0315903, IMG submission 203524) | Freshwater fungal communities from buoy surface, Lake Erie, Ohio, United States - Buoy 2 MA119 | ecosystem: Environmental > Aquatic > Freshwater > Lake | place: USA: Lake Erie, Ohio...
CAATTTAGTGGTGTAGGTTTACCATTCAATAGGACATTTATAATCTAACAGATAAATACCCTAATTCAGGTAACATATTCTTTAGGGTTTTATTTCGCCTTCTCCTTTTTTAATGCGAAGATGGAAGGTAAGTTTACAGCTGCAATCTGCCACATCTTCCCAGCTGTATTCCTGATCATCAGTAATGCAATAAAGGGCTGATTCGCTGCTGATATTATTTAACACACCAATGCTGTTGGCATCAATACTGCCACTGTATACGCTATCCAGATACACATGTATGGGTTGTCCGTTGTAATTGTATAGAGATATACTACATACATCAGCGTTTTTTACCTGACGTGTTTTTATAATCTGATTGCTAAGTAATCGGGCTTGTGCGGGTTTTTTATAAACAAACTCTCCGCCTTTGGGAATCAGTACGGGCTTAACAGGGGTATACACCGAACATTCTTTTACAGTTTGTGAATGAACAGCAGATAGGCCTGCCCATACCATAAGTATATATACGCTTATTTTTTTCATCTCGAGAGCAATTTAGAACATACGTGAACGATATGCAAACTTTGGAAATTGGATTAACTGAATAATACCCTGATAAGGGGATAAAAAAACTGCTTACCTGTTCGGGGTAAGCAGTTGTGAATGGGTGGCTAGCGTTGATTACATATCTGATTCAATAATTTGTCCTTCGCCATCTTTTATGCGCAGGTGAAAACTATGTATACAGTCGCATCCTCCCGGTTCTTCCCACTGAAACTGTCCGTCATCTGTTATGCAATACAGTTTTGAGAAGCTGCCAATGGTTTCAACCACACCTACACGGTTTGGCTGGAGAGTACCTACATAAACGCTATCGGCATATACGTGAACCAGCTGCGAGTTGTAATTGTACAGGCTGAACATACATGCAGGTGCTTTGCCACGTTTTTTGATGCTTTTTGAGGGAAGAACTTTGATTTTTCCTGCTTCATAGTTCACCTTAATTTTTGCATTTTTACTACCACGTGATTTTTGTACGGGCTTAGCAATGGTGTAGAATGAGCATTCTCTTTTGCTTTGAGCATAGACAGAAGCCGAAAGTACTACCAGTACTGCGAGGCTTACGATTGCGATGAGGTTTTTCATGGTGTTACTTATTTAGTGGTTTTTGTTTGTGTTTCGATTAACTGAGTGCAAGATATATGCACAAACAGGTAATGCAATAGCCCGGCATACTATGGCTGCAGAAATACCCGAATCGGGTTAGTAGCAACCAAAAAAAGCAGCCCGAATGAGCTGCTTTTAAATGGAGAATAGAAATGCTTATTAGTTTTTCTCCTCAGGTTTGTTGAGTATAAAAGTCATTTTGCAGTCTTTGCAATCGCCACGCTCTACCCACTTGTGTTTGCCTGAAACAGTCCAAGCGTGAACTATGGTGTAGCCTTTTGGCTGTACGATATATCCTTTCTTGTTAGCAGGTACAAAACCTACGTATGAGCTGTCAACAAAAACATTGACATCTTCTGAGCAATTATTATCAACTACCAGGTAGCATTGTCCGGCCCCGCGAGAAGCTGGAATATTTTCTGGTATTGCAATAATTTTTGCAGGATCAATCTGGAAAATGTTGATGCCGCGTGATTTTGAATTACGCTCAGATTTTACATACACTGAGCACTCTTTTTTCGTTTGAGCGGATACGTTGCCTGCTATAAGTCCCATTAGAGCAAATGCGGCAATGGCGATGATTTTTTTCATGGTGTTTTAAAATTAAATGGTTTATAAATGATTAAATGGTTGGTTTAGTTATTCGATGATACGGAAAACGACTTCATTGGTTATTAGCTGCTGTTGCTCTTGTTTGTTTACACCTGCAGCTCCACGTGTTTGTATTTTTTCCTTTTTAAATGCACTCACAACACTCTCACTGCTGCCACGTGTTTGCAACCCGGCTGATGCTATAAAAGGTACCAAATTGAATGGCTCGTTTGAGGCAAACAATTTGAAAACTTCGTTGCCAAATGGAGGTGCGATATCAATAACAAAAGGAAGTATGCGTTCGGCACCTGCCTCTAGTGCATATTGTTCTGCGTGTTTAATGGTGAGCTCGCTTTGCATGGGTAGAATAGCATTTACCTGACCGTCCGGCTGTATATCAATAATATTATAATACATCCGGTTGTTGCTTTTGTTTACGACTTTCACCTTTACGTACGAGCCTGCCTTCAATGCCATCATCGAACCCTGGTTGTCATTTTGTACAACGTTGCCATCCTGGTCGCAAGGCAATAGTTGCATGTGTACCGAATTGGCATAGCCCGATTTCAATTCGCGGAGGTATTTATTTTGTGCATAACGGCTTACAATCTGATCGGCTTTACCTGCAAGCATTTCCATATTTAAAGGCACAGAGTCAATTAGTGAACCATCGCTGTTGCGTACAAAACTTAAATAGTTGCGGGTTTCTACAATACTGATGTCGGCAGCTTGTTCTTTTACCATGTAGCGTTTTGCAGCAAGCAATGCTTCCATGTCTTTTTTAATGCCCGGATTTTTAATCTTTACAATGTTGCATGACAGGCTTACGTTTCCGAAAGAAGGCTCGGTAATAAATACCCAGCTTTTACTCAAATCAATACTGGCCGAAGCAGCCTCGGGTTTAATAACTGACTGCAGCGGTGATACTTTGGATACCACACCGTAGCCCAATGCATTCGATTGATTCGGGTTTATGGTTCCGGCCGGATAAAACGCAACCTTCGTATCCGGATAAATACCCATTAAACTACCACCATTCAGAATAATATCTTTTCCTTTTACCTCACGTACATCATAATACTGTTCCTGCTTAAAGTACTGCCCTGCAAATAATGCGTAGTCAACATCGCCTTCAACCATGGGTGTTTGCTGAGGTACTTTTTCATTCATAACACCCAATACATCTGCAAATAGGCTTCGGTACGAATAATTTTCACCCACTTTGCTCAATGACTTGGCCATGGCATAGCTTAGTGAGCCAATGCCTACGCCACGTTCGTCAAAAGTTTCTGAATTTTCTTCGTCAAACGATGAGGCCGAAATAAGAACCATCGGAGCAATGGTTTGGGCCTGACCGCGCGTTTTTGCTGCATATCCGCTACCGTCTTCACGCTTCGCAGCATTTATCTGATAGCCAGGTGGCACAAGCGGAGCCTTGCCTCCGCGTTTTTTACCTACACCACGAGATATGGTTCCTGAATGGCAGGCATCTACCACCACCAGCATATTTCCTTTGCTTCCTATTTTACCTCTGATGTCCAGCAACAGTTCGTTGAATTCATCATCGCGAAGGTGTTTTTCACCGTTGTATCCAGTATAGTATTCGGCAGGAGCTCCCCAGGCAACCAGTGCTTCATCTAATCCATCGGGTTCATCCCCATTGTTATCGGCAATTTGTTGTCCGTGTCCCGAGTAATGTACCAGAACTATATCGCCCGGTTTACAGCGGTCACGGAAATTGCGCATAGCACTTAAAATTCCGTCTTTGCTTGCAGCTTTATCCCGAACCACAACCGGGTTTTGAAACCCTTGTGCTTCGTATACCGGCATAAGCAGTTCAACATCCTTATCGCTGCTTATAGATGACCAGCCACTTTCTGAAGGGTATTCAGCTATAGCTATAATAATAGCTTGCTTGTTTTGTGCATTTACTATAAATGCCGCTAACAAAAGAGGTAAAATAAGTATTCGCATGGTGTTACGTATTTTGTTGGTTCAAAGGTATACGAATCACTTTTTGTGTCTATACCTTGTTTATGGTATTTTGATTAAAATGAGTATGTTTACAACACGTTTCTTCAAGTATAATGAAGATTTTCAGATTGTACACAGGTTTTTTTATGGCATGGCTTTGCGTAAGCGTTGCACATACTCTTCATGCCTTGCCTGCTACAGAACTAAGCGTTAGAAAAATCAGGTGTTTTGCAGCTGCAGAATTGCAGGAAATGATGTACCGGGAGGATAATGCTGCCACCCGGTCGTTGCTTGCCGTATATTATTACAGCCGTACCGCTCAGTTTAGCAAGGCTGATAGCGCAGGTATACAAGCCATTCGTGCATACGATGGACATACAAAGGATAAAAGATACACTGAATTGTTACAGGCGCATGCGTATGCATTGTTGCAGCTAGGCTTTATTGATGAGGCCCACAAGCAGTATTTACGTTCGTATAAGTATGCCACCGAAACAGCTGACACAGCACAGTGGATACAGTCATTAATCGGATTATCGGAGATATACACCGCATTGCATACACTGGATATTGCCTCCAGGTATATTGATAAAAGTATGCAACTGTCCGTTTTGTATGCAGACGAACTGACAACAGGCGATGTATACTTTGCTGCAGCTAGGTATGAACAGTACCTCCATAATTATTCGAAAGCACTTGGGTATTACAAAACGGCTGCGCAACACTTTATCTCATCTGAAGCCAATCTTGATTATGCACGTGCACTGATGTATTCTTCGGCATGTATGCTGGAGCTTAATCAATTTGAAGAAGCCAATGAAATTCTGAATCGCGTGTTGTTTACGTTTTACAACAGTCAGGAATTTTTGCCCGCAGCACAAACGTTGTATTATCTCGGTATAACTTACATGCGCGAGAAACTGTATGACCGTGCCGCTTATTACTTTAAACTTTCCAAAGAATCAGCTGACAAAATAGGGTCAAAAGATTTAATCATGCAGGCACACCAAAAATCGGCTTTGGTATATGAATTGAAAGGCGATATAGCACGGTCTTTGTATTTTCAGAAGCAATATCAGGAAACACGTGAGTCGGTATTGAATGAGCGCATCGCTCAACAAATTAACACACTGGATGCGCAGTATCAGAATGCCCAAAATGAGCAGCGTATAAAAACATTGTTAGTGGAGCAAAAACTTATGGCAGATAATGCCGAGCTTAAGCAAACGCAGCAAATTATTTTATTGATTGTACTTACCTTATTGATTATTGTTTTGGCTCTGGTATGGATTACATTTAAACAACGGCTGAGGCATCAGGAGGTATTGAATAAGCAGGCCGAGCAAATACATTCTCAGGAGATGCAGGAAATAATAAGCCGCAAAGAAATTGAAACCATGAATGCGGTTATTGAAACACAGGAAAATGAGCGAAAACGTATTGCGGCTGATTTACACGATCACGTGGGTAGCTTACTGGCCAGTGTTAAGTTACAATTTAAAGGAGTTCAGGCGGTGTTAAATCACGCTGAACCCGAATTGCAAATTAAATTGCAAACAGCATCAACCATGCTTGACAGTGCAACCAACGATATCAGGCGAATTTCGCATAACCTCGATTCGGATGTGCTGAATCGTTTTGGCCTTGCTGCAGCGCTAAACGATTTATGCAGTCAGCTTAAAAATGCAGCAGGACTTAACATTTCCTTTACATCGCATTACCGCAAAAATTCGCTGCCTACCAAATCTGAAATGCCTCTGTACAGATGCGCACAGGAGTTAATTACCAATGCTATCAAGCACGCACAGGCAAAAAACATAGAGGTGCAGCTTAATCAGCTGGACGATACCGTAAATTTAATGGTGAGCGATGACGGTATTGGATTTGACCTGAATAATGTAGATTTGACTAAAAGTTTAGGGTGGAGAAATATGCGCTCCCGGATTGAGCATTTAAAAGGCTCACTTCATATTGACTCCAATCCGCATCATGGTACAACCGTAATAATTGAATTGCCATATGAGTCCTACGATTAAAATTGCCATCACTGATGACCACAAAATCTTTGCTCAAAGCCTGAGCAATTTGCTTAGTTCGCATCCGCATGTGCACGTGGAAGGTATACTGCACGATGGAAGGCAACTTATCACCTTTTTAGAAAGCCACAACGATATTGATGTAGTACTGCTGGATATTAATATGCCCGAACTGGATGGGCTTGATGCCACAAATGTTATATACCACCGTTTTCCCAAGGTGAAGGTAATTATGCTTACCATGTACAACAAGCATGAGTTTGTTAAAAAAGTAATGGGGAAAGGTGCGAAGGGCTATATCATGAAAAATGCTGACCCGGATGAATTATTACTGGCCATAGAAACAGTTTACAACGGTGGCAAATACATGAGTAAGGAACTGGGGCAGCTGGCCGAAGAGGTGAACAGCGGAAAGGATATTTCCTTCGATGACGGATTTGACAATAAACTATCGAAGCGCGAAAAAGAAATATTAGCGCTTATAGCCACAGGAAAATCCAATACGGAAATAGCTGAGCAACTTTTTTTGAGTCCGCATACGGTAGATACACACCGTAAAAATATAATGAGTAAGCTGGATGCTCACAGCGTAGCCGAACTGGTGAAGTACGCCATGCAGATAGGACTTGCGTAATTAATAAGTGAGAGGCATAGATTGAATTTCGGCCAACCTGTTTTTCACTTCATCCGTAGCTGACCATCGGTATCAACGTACATGAATACTCATGCTGAAGTTAGCATGGACACCTTCTAAAAGTTTCGAGTTGAATTAAAGCAGCACGGTTAGAAATTGAGCAACTGTTCCAGCTCACGTTTAAATCGCTCCTTCGGTAAAAAGTTTTGTTCCAGTTGAGTATTGAATGGCACTGGCGAGTCAAGGCTGGCACTTCGAAATACCGGTGCATCCAGATGGGTAAAACAATGCTGCGCGATGTGTGCAGCTATTTCAGCACCGATACCACCGGTTAGGGTATCTTCATGTAATATAAATGCTTTGCCCGTTTTGCGAACACTTGTTTCAACAGCCGCTTTGTCCCAGGGCAATAACGTACGCAAATCAATCACATCGGCATCAATGCCTTGTTCGGTAACATGTTGCATGGCCCAGTGTACTCCGGCACCGTAGGTAATGATGGATACTTCGTGGCCTTCGCGGGCAATGCGTGCCGGGCCAATAGCCAATTCGTAATAGTCATCGAATACTTCTTCTTCCAGTTCTACCGAACGGTACAGTGCTTTGTGTTCAAAAAATAATATCGGGTTGGGGTCAGTAAACGAAGCTGCTAATAAACCTTTGGCATCAGCCGGTGTAGAAGGATATACGATTTTTAAACCGGGTACATGAAAGAACCAGGCTTCATTGCTTTGCGAGTGAAACGGCCCGGCACCTACTCCGGCACCTGTGGGCATGCGTACTACCACATCGGCCTGCTGGCCCCAGCGGTAGTAGCTTTTAGCCAGATTATTCACTATCTGATTAAAACCCACACTTACAAAATCGGCAAACTGCATTTCTACCATGGCTTTCATTCCTTTTATGGATAAACCGTATCCGGCACCTATGATGGCACTTTCGCACAGCGGTGTATTGCGCACACGAGCTTTGCCAAATTGCTCAACAAATCCTTGAGTGATTTTAAATACGCCACCGTATTCGGCAATGTCTTGCCCCATAAGCACCAGATTGTCGTGGCGCTGCATGCTTTGACGCATGCCGTCACTGATGGCATCTACCAGTCGTTTTTTCGTTTTATTTTCGTTTTGCGGTGCCACCGTTACGTGTTGCAGCGTGCCGAAATGAAAAGGCTCAGCTGTAGTGTGCGGTGCATACACATCATGGAGTTCAATAGGGGTTTCGGGTACTATTTCAGGCTCATTCAGCACTGCTTCTACACCGGCATCTATTTCAGCTTTTATTTCGCTGCGCAGTGCGGCTATTGCTTCATCCGTTAAAATTCCTTCTAGCTTCAGCCAGGATTCGTAATTGGCAATGGGGTCTTTTTTGCCCCACTCTTCAAACAACTGCTGCGGTACGTATTTGGTACCCGAAGCTTCTTCGTGACCGCGCATGCGAAACGTCATACATTCCAGTATAACAGGACGCGGGTTTTGGCGCATGGCAGTAGCGAGGTGGCGTACCCTGTCGTATACTTCCAATATGTTGTTGCCATCTACCTTGTATCCCTCTATGCCATACCCCAGCGCTTTGTCAATAAACTGTTTGCAGCGAAACTGCTCATTACCCGGTGTGCTTAAACCGTATCCGTTGTTTTCAATTAAGAAAATAACGGGCAAGTCCCACACGGCAGCTGTGTTGATGGCTTCGTGAAAATCGCCTTCGCTGGCACCGCCATCGCCACTGAATACCACCGATATTTTTTGTTCCTGTTTCAGTTTGTGGGCCAGTGCTATACCATCGGCTACACCCAGCATGGCTCCCAGGTGCGATATCATTCCTACAATATGGTGTTCATTATTGCCGAAGTGAAACGAGCGTTCGCGGCCTTTGCTGTATCCATCAGCCTTGCCCTGCCATTGTGAGAACAAACGCTGAAAAGGCATGCCACGGTTAATCCATACAGCCAAATTGCGGTGCAGAGGCAGTATGTATTCATCCGAATCCAGTGCAAGCGTAAGCCCGGCACTAATGGCTTCCTGACCTATTCCCGAAAACCATTTGCTTACCTGCCCCTGGCGCAGCAGCACCAGCATTTTTTCTTCTATCATACGGGGTTTAAGCATGGCTGTATACAGGGCCATTAAGGTTTCGGGGGTATAGCTTTTGCGGTTAAAGATCATCCGGTACAAAAATTTTGGGTGCAATTTAGCTGCTGTGCGTGAGCAAACCATATATTTTGTAAAAACAGGCTGCGGATAATTTTACTATGGAAACCATGCCATAGGCTTGTGATTGAAGCAAGGAATTCATAAACTCGTATGGAAAATCAACACACGATATAAAACCAAAAAACGTTCGCATGTCTAGCCGAAATAGATGGTTATGCGAACAAAAGGTTCGCATATAAATAAGTTTTAAGCAAACCTAACAGACAACAGAACATCGATTAAATAGACACTGATAAATGAAAGGACCAGAATTCTTAAAATACGTAAATCCAGTTTTGACAGCGCTTCAACTGAATGGTGGAGCTGGGGACTCATCTGACATAATAGAACAGGTTATAGACAAGTTAGGAATAACAGAAAATGATTTAGAAGAAATAACTTCTAATGGACAATCACGTATACGAAATCAAATTCAATGGGCAAGGTTTTATTTATTCAAAGCAGGACTAATTGATAATGCTCAACGTGGTATTTGGCGACTAACAAATGAAGGACTTGATAGAAAACTTGATGATGATGGCGTTTACAATCTTTTTAAAAGTGTTCAGAACAGCGTTAAGAAAACACCCACATCAAAGCCTAAAAAAACTGAGCCAGTATTTGAAAATATACCAATAGAAGACGAAGAACATTCTATCGGCTTAATCAACATCATTCAGAACCTTACTCCTTCAGGTTTTGAAAAACTATGTAAACGTCTATTAACTGAAATTGGTATCAACGAAATAGTTATTACAGGTGGTTCGGGTGATCAAGGAATAGATGGAAAAGGAATTGTAAAACTCAATGATGTTGTTAGTTTAAATATCGTATTTCAATGTAAGCGATATAAAGAAACTGTTTCCCCTCATCACGTTCGTGATTTTCGTGGTGCTATGCAAGGACGAGGTGAAAAAGGCTTAATAATTACTACAGGACGTTTTACAAAAGAAGCAAAAAGCGAAGCTAATAGAGACGGTGTGACACCAATTGAATTAATAGACGGAGACCGACTTATCGAACTCTTTGAAAAATATAGACTAGGTCTTAAGCCTGTTACAGTATATGAAATTGACCATGACTTTTTCAAAGGATTTAACTAGAAGACTATCTTATAACACCTGTTGTGCGTCATCCCGATAGTTATCGGGAGGGCTGACCGCTAGTTGTAAGCGTTTTTTTGAATAGGGAATATATTTATTGGCGCTTGCAATCTTGTTTTGTACTTTTTTAGACTTTCGGTGGGCAGAAAATTAATCATTTAGTATTCCTGCCCGAACCCCAAGCTCGAAACCGTTTTCAGCCATTCTTACATTAACCAATCATATTCTACAAATAAAAAGTACATTTGATTAAAATATAGAGTATGAACGTATCCAAGCTCTTGGAAAGAAATTATCAATTACTTCTTTCAACTGAAACCAAACAGAGAAGTGAGAGGGTAATTTTATGGATTGCGTTAGTAAGTTTTATCATTCATTTATTCGTGATTGAGCTGATACATTTTAACATAATTTCCATTGTTGAACCATCAAACCTATTAAAGAATCCTATCGCAGCCATCTATACTCCTTTTTCTTTTATATTGGTTTATGAAGTGTATCTGTTAATTTACTACCTACCCAAATCAACCTCTACCTATATAGCGAAGCAGTACGAAATCATAGCTCTGGTCATTATAAGACGATTGTTTAAGGATCTTTCGGATTTATCGCTTTCGTCCGATTGGTTTAGCATTAAAAATGACTTGCAGTTTACTTATGATTTATTGACATCGGTGTTGTTGTTTTTCTTAATTTATCTTTTCCATGTTCAACGAACCAATGCCAGTCGAATTTTTGAAAACAGCAAGAACCACCTCTCACGAATTTCAAAATTTATAAACGCAAAAAAATGGATAGCTGTAGCCCTGGTGCCTACGTTATTAATTATTGCTGTATATTCTTTCTTAAACTGGAGTATTGGTATTTTTCAACCACACGATACCCATGCAATCTCGTTCAAGAACATCAATAATATTTTCTTTGAGCAGTTTTTCAATCTGCTTATTATCGCTGATGTGATATTATTGTTATTTTCTTTCTTCCACACAGATGAGTTTCACAAAGTCATTCGCAATTCGGGTTTTATTCTTTCAACTATATTAATTCGAATATCTTTTTCAGTGAGCGGTATCATTAATAACGTGCTCATTATTTCTGCTATTTTGTTTGGCCTTTCAATACTATTCATTCACAATAAGTTTGAATATAAGTTAGCAGAAGAAATGCAAAAGAGCAATGATTTTGAAGAATAAAATACACGGATGAAATTATACATTTCAAAAAAATCGGATAAACAAAGAAACATATTGGCGTGTACTTTAAGTAAAACAATGAGCCACCGGCACAGGTATAGCAAAAGCGCTGCTTCAGTTCTTCACAGCCACATTGGAGCCTATATATACGATAATGGCGAACACAGCAACGAAGAACCCACACGCTTGTAGCCACAATCCTTTATTGCTAAAGAGTGGGAGATCAAAAAATGGGAAAATAGTAATGACGAAAGCTAAGCCTACATACAAACACCCAAGCTTTATTATAGAGACCCAAGACAAACGAATTGAAAAAGAAAATAAGCGTCTATGGCTATCACTGTGCATGGATAAAGATGCAAAAGAAAGTTTGCTGGTAATATTGAAAAATCCAAGCAGGGCAACAAAGGAGATTTCAGATAAAACAGTTTTTAACGTAACGAACTACGTGTATAAAAACAGATTTAAGTATTCAGCTTTTAAGAATATTGGGACAATCATACTCATTAATTTAATTCCATTTTACGAGACATACGCACACCAGCTTGTAACACTAGGTAATAAAATAATTGACAACCAAAATAGTAAAACGATTAAGGCGTTGACTTCGAAACACAAAAATGTAATAATTGCATGGGGCGATCATCCAAAAGGACTATATGAGCAATACGAGCAACTGAAAAACACTACGTTTGACATTTTAAAGACAAACAAAAACACCATTTTCTATGTAGATAAACTATCTATCTATGGAAACCCAAAACATGGACAGGTTTGGGGCTACAACAATAAATTGATACCATTTAAGTTTTAACCTTGGCATATGAAAAAGATAACTTTACTTTCAGCAATGCCCTGGGCAGCCATGTGTTTGTTATAACCAAGACGGCAGGAACACAAATAGCTGAGCAGTGGGCCATAGAAAAACTGGCTATTGACTGAACAAAAAGGCAGTGAACACCAAACCCGCACAAGTTGATTTTTCCGGTTTGTGAGTACGTAATGCTTTCATTACTTTAGCCATCTGTATGAAATTGAAATTTGTATTCATAATGGCGGTGCTGTGCTGGTCGGTGGTGGCTACTGCCCAGCTATCCTTCGAACCCAAGCAGTTTATTATTGACCTGGAAGACTGGTTGGATAAATCAGGCAGCAAACGAGCCAAGGATGCAGTAGCCGATTTTTCGGCCAACTATAATTCAGGTAAATGGAATGCAGCGCAAAAATTGCAGGTTATAAAATTGTCTACCGACTTGTTGAACGCCCGTGTTGCCTATGCAGTTTGGGAAGATTACCTGAATGCGATGAACGGTCTGGCAAATGCTAATCAATTGGGAAAATTTGATGCGTGGCACAAAGCAGCCAGATTAGCTTTTGACAAGTCGAAGGATGAATTTAGCGAGTATGTACGTTTTTCGAGCAGTGTTTTCTTTGACAATATTTTGGCTAAACAAGGTGCAGCAACGTGGTATATTGATAACATGGATATGGATATGGATTTGCGGGGAACACCCTCCATTCTTTTTAAAAAAACCAACATATTTTGTTACACACAAGGCGACACTATTACGATAATGCGCACATCAGGCAGGTATATACCTTCTGAAAAAATATGGAAAGGGACCAGCGGCACGTATACATGGGCACGACTGGCAAAAGACAGTGCCGAAATAAGTGCTGAACTGAAGTCGTATACCATTCAATTCGAAACGGGTCAGTTAAAAGCCGATACTGCTTTACTTAGTTATCCGCTGTTGTTTTCTCAACCCATTGCAGGAACTATTACCGATAAACCATTTGCCCAATCAATGGGCGAAAAGTCCGTGTATCCTAAGTTTGAGTCGCATCAGCGCAACTTCAAAAATTTACCTTTTGGCCGGGGCTTACTTACAGGTGGTTTTGCCCTGACCGGTAAAGTTGTGCGCGGTATAGGCTCATCCGAGCACAAAGCTGAATTGTGGTTTAGCTATAAAGATAAACCTATGTTGAAACTGATGAGTGATGAATTTGTGGTGCGTGGCGATAGGGTTCAAACCAAAACAGCTGAAATGGTATTGTACCTGGATAAAGATTCAGTATACCATCCTCAAATAGAGTTCGCGTATTTTTTGAATGACAGCTTTATCCGCATTTTTCGTTCAAATCAGGGTATAAGTCAGGCACCGTTTACAGATTATTACCACGGGTATGAAATTTATGTTGATGAGCTTCGCTGGAAGTTGACCGAACCGGTAGTAGAAGCCGATATGCAGAATGATGAGGAGCCCGCACGATTTGAATCCTACAATTATTTCAGGGAATTTAGGTACGAACGTATACAAGGTATTTTGGATTATAATCCGCTTGAACGCATAAAATCATACGTACAAAAACAGAATGTAAAAGGATATTATATTTCAGACTACGCCAAAAACTATAAAAGCAACATAAGCGATATAAGGCTGCAAGTGATACAGCTTCATGATAAAGGCTATGTTACGTATTATCCCAAGAAAGATTACGTACACGTTAATCGTAAGTTGTATGATGCGGTTAACTCACACTACGGAAAAACAGATTACGATGTGCTGGCCTTTTTTTCCATCATAAAGCGTTACCCTAATGCTACTATTAGCCTTATTAATAATGACCTTCAGATACAGGGAGTACCTAAGTTTTCATTCAGCGATTCACAAAATGTGTATGTTATTCCCAAAGATCAACTCATTACCATGAGGAAAAACCGCG
>Ga0315903_10007550_pt1 | contig 13586 bp, 14 predicted proteins | sample LakEriMetagenome_7_FD_203524 | JGI IMG/M metagenome (GOLD analysis project Ga0315903, IMG submission 203524) | Freshwater fungal communities from buoy surface, Lake Erie, Ohio, United States - Buoy 2 MA119 | ecosystem: Environmental > Aquatic > Freshwater > Lake | place: USA: Lake Erie, Ohio...
CGCCGCGGTGCTGACGATCCTCGGGCTGCCGGCGGCCGCGCTCGTGACCGTGGCCAGCGTGGGCGCGGCAGTGCCGACGATGCGCGGCGACCCTGCGGCGGCGCTGACCACGGTGGCCAGCGTGGGGACGCCGCTGCCATTGACCCGTGGCGAGCCAGAAGCCGCCGAGACGACCGTGGCGAGGGTGACCGCCGCGGTGCCCGTGATGGCCGCCAGCGGCCCGCCTGCGCCCGCTACGGTGACGCTGTCGAGGGTGGGCGAGCCCGAGGATGTGACCTTTGGCGAACCTGCGCCAGCCGATACGACGGTGGCCAGCGTGGGCGCACCCGAGGACGTGACGACCGGCGAGCCAGAAGCCGCCGAGACGACCGTGGCGAGGGTGATCGCCGCGGTGCCTGTGGCACCGAGCGGATCTTCCAGCGTGATCGGCGGGTCGGGATCGTGCGCAGTGAGCGTGGGCGCCCACTGCGTCTGCGCCCACGATTGGACGACGAGGCCGTTGCCGGAAATTTTATGCACGGCAGCGACCCCCTATCGTCTATTCAGCCCGACGCCGTGGCGAACATCCCGTTGAACGTGGGCGCGGTCGTCGCCGCGCAGTTGACGTCGAGGAACGAAAGCGCAGCGTCGTCGAAGATGCGCGTCAGATTGAAAGCCGTGTTGATGCCGTCGACGATCGTGATCATGTTCGCCACGACGCACGGCAGCCACGCGATCGGGTGCCCGATGAAGAACGCGACCGTTCCCGTCACCGATGCCGAACACTGCATCTGCGTCAACGTGCGAATCCCGTTGTCACCCGTCGCCAGCGGGCAGAACCATTGATTGAGCGGGTGATCGAGGCGGTTGACGATGCCGCTCGCGTTGCCCGTCACCGACGGCAGCGTTGCCGCGTTGCCGTTGTGATCGGTGTAGGTGCAGACGGTCCAGTTGTGCGCCGTAGCTCCGAGCGCCGCTTGAATCTCGATGCCAAGGAAGTTGCCATCGGCGGAATCGGGCTGGTCGTCGGCGGTGTTCTGGTAGCGCGTCGGCGTGCCGCTAACGGCCTCCGTCGTCGTCGACGACATCGTCTTGTTCACCTCGAAAATGCGATCGTACAGCAGCAGATTTCGCGGCGCGACCGATGACATCACGTCGGCGCGGACGAAATGCTGCGTGTCCGGCGAGGTCGGATTGACGAAGAAGAACGCGCCCTGCGTCGCGTCGGTGGGCACGTTGCCGCCGGGCGCGTTGCTCGCCGCGTTCGCCGCTGCCGGATAGGCGCCGACGCGCCACAGCGAATTGGTTCCGCCAACGACGGCAGTCGTGCCTGCTTTGTTGAACGTGAAGTCCCTGCGCTTGCCGAAGTTCGACACCTCGTTGATGAGGTCCGACAGCGACGAGAACCCGTGCATCCGATGACGCCCGGCGATCTTGGCGACGGCGTGATCGACGCGCTCGACGCAGCGTTCAGCGAGGCCGACGAAGTCGCCGCCATCGATCTTGCCCACGAAGTCGCCGCCGCGGCCGCACCACACGCCGCCCGCGCCGGGCACGCCGCCGATAAGGATCGGACGCTTCCCGTACCATCCGCGCATCGACGACGAAATGCCCTCGACTTGCTCTTTGCCCAGCCAGCGTTCCAGCTTGCTTGCGTTCGTGCTGCGGGTCTTGACGATGTTCGCCATTGGTTCCTCAGGTTCCGCAGACTCGGCCAGCATACGCCCCGACATCGGTTGGCGGTTCGTCCTCGGTGGATGTGGGCTCGCTCCCGTGACCGGGGCGCCAGAAGCCCACGATGGCCCCGCAGGCGTCGCACGCCCAAAAGACGTGCGTGGCCCCATCCTCGCCCGCAGGGGCCGCCACAGGCGACCACGCTGCGTGCCCGAGGTTTTGCGACGGATCGACAGCCTGCGACATCAATTGTTGCCGTCGGTGATCGTGAACGAGGTAATCTCAACAGGCTGGCCCGCCGTGATCGACGTCGTCGTCAGGTTGAGGTCGCTGCCCGACGTGGCGATGTCGCCATCGCAGACGAACGCGCCAGTGCTGTCGACGAGATAGAAGAACGCCGCGGTTCCGGTGTTGTTCGCGCTCGCGTCGGTGCGCGGCATCGACGAGAACGTCAAAACGCCGGTCGTCGACGTGCCGCACGGGTCGGCGAGGGTGATTTCGGCGAGCAGCGAGCCCGAGGGCACGCCACCCTTGGCCGGCTTGCTGCCGCTGTAGATGCGGACCAGGCCAGCGCCGGCACCGGCGTCGATGGCGGCGCGGATCTGGTCAACGCGGTTGGTGCGGACGCTGTCAGCGATGCGAATAGCCACGGGTCACTTCTCCTGCGAGCGCCGCTCGCGGTTGATCTTTTCGGCGCCCTCGCGGGCAATCTTGTGCGCCTTCTCCGACGACATCGAAGGATTGGACTTCTTCAACTGCTCGGCCGCCTTCTCGACGGTGGATCGCTTGACGTCAGACATTCGGGCCTCCCTTCCGCATGGCCGGCGCCGCAGTCTGCGTCGAGATGGTGCGGACCATCTGGGAAATGACCTTCGCCACGTCCTGCGACTGCGCCTGCTCGGCCTGCTGTTCAGCATACCGCCGCCGCTCGGACGAGGCAGAGAGGAATTGTGCGCGGGCCTTCTCCCAAACGGAAAGCAGCCGCTCGGGATGCTCGCGCCGGACGACATCTTGGTCGTAGGCGATGAATTCGTCGCCCATCGGCAGACGCTCGTTATGCGCCAGGCGCCACTCGCCCACGTCGACGACGAGGAACACCGGAAGGACGTGCTCCTTCCCGTCGACCGTTGCGGTCACGCGCTTTCCCAGTACGCGCGTCAATGCCTGACGCTGCGATGTGGGCTCGCCCTCGCGGTCGATGCCGCCGTCGACGAAGTCGACGAGGTGGGTGTCCTTGATGCTTTTCAGTCGGATCGTTCGCTTCATCGGTCGTGCGCCTCGTAGGAGGGAAAGAGGAAGGGGGCCGGGTGGCCCCCTTCCTCGTCGTCAATCTCAGGTCTTATCGTAGATGATCTTGACCCCGTGCTCGTCGGTGTGCTCGGCAACAGCCCAGCACCAACGACCCACGGCGAGGAGCGAATCCTTGCCCAGATCGTATTCGAAGCCGAGCGAGGGCTCGTACCGCTCGGTCAGCTCGGCGAAGCCGCGCACGCTGCCCGGAGCGCCAGTCTCGCCGCGGCCAGCGACAATCAGGGCACCGACGCGGTCGGCGGCGCCGGTGTTCGCCGTGGCCATGATCGCCTTGTTCGCCGCGTAGATCGGAATCCCGGCGAACGAACCGCGGAACCCGTTGCGCGACACGTCGGGGCGGTGGTTGAAGAACGCGAGGTCACCCGCGCCGCCGCCAGTGAAGATCGACGACAGGGCCGCGCCAGCACCAGAGGCCGCCAGCGTGCGCAGGTCGGCGACGCCAACCTCGTCGAGGACGAAGACCAGGTCCTCGCTCGCCGGGTTGTTGTCGAGCAGCTTGAGCATCGCTTCAAGCAGCGTGGCGAAACTCAGCGGCGCGGCGGTGGGGTTGGCACCGCTGGACGACGCCGACTCCGACAGGCCCGAGAACAGCGCCAGGGCGTCCGTCTCGGCGCGGAGGTAGTGCGCCTCGAGGATTTCCGTCATCGCGTCGCGCACGAGCGGCAGGGCCGCGGGGCTGCCGGACTGGATGGCGGCGACGACCTGCGAACGCGCAACGCCCGGCAGGGCGAGCTCGATCGCATCGGTGGTCAACTCGACGCCCTGCACCTTGGTGGTGGGCGTGATCGTGACGTTGCTGGCGACACCGAGCGCGACAGCGGACGCGGTGAAGTCGACGCCCTCGCTGTCGTCGACAGCGGCGGCGATCGCATTCTTCTTACGGATCTTGCGGTTCTTCGTCGCGCGGCCCGAGATGTCGGCCATGTTCAAGAAGGGCAGCAGCGCGTACTTGCCGCGGAGGGGGTCAAGCGCAATCTGCGACATGACCTCGGTAAGCAGCCAATTGGCGACGGTGGTGGAAGTGGTCTGTGCCATGGTGTGGTCCTCTCAGGCGCTCGTGGCGCTTATGCGTTGGGCGCCTTGGTCGGGCGGGCAGAGAACCGCCCGACGCCAAGGGAATTGCTGCCAGCACGCTTGCCGAGCAGCGAAGAAAAGAATTGAGCGACGGCGCCGGGGTCGCGGGCCTTGATCTCGGCGAGCTTCTTGCCCGTCGGATCGGCAAGGGCCGCCTCGACGTCAACGGCGGTCACGGATGGCGGCGCACCGATCGCAGGAGCAGTGCCCACAGTCTTTGTCGCCGCGGGTGGCGCACCCGCGGCGCGAAAAGCGGCAAGGACCTTCGATTTCGCGTCGATCCCTTGCGCGTCGGCGTACAGCGCACGCACGGCCTCGGGCAGCGCGGCGGCCTCGGCGTCCAGGCGCTTGGCCTCGCTCTCCTCGTGCGCACGCCACCGCTGCGCCAGGGGCTCGACGGCCTCGAGCTCGGCGAGGCGAGACTTCGCCGCGTCGAGGGCCTTGGCGAGCTCGCCGGCCTTCTCTGCCTCCTCCTGCGCACGCTTGCGCGCGTCCCTATCGGCCTTGCGCGCGGCGGCGCCCTCGGCCTTCAGCGCGGCCAATTCGGCGGCAGCGGCGCGGAGTGCGGCAAGGTCCTCGACGGCGTCGGCCGGCGCGGCGTTGGTGCCGGCATCGGCCGGCGCGGGTGCGGAAGGCGCGCCCTCGGGGGCGGTGGTGGTCGTCATGTCATCGATCCTACTTGACTGGTTATGTAAGCGCAACGCACGACGTCACTTCCACATCACCTTGGCGATTGCCGCCCGCAGTGTGCGCCACTGCTCGTCGGTGAGCCCCATAAACGGCCGCGCCTTCATCGTCGGCGTGCCGTGGTGCAGCCAGTACCCGACGACGTTGTGCGGCGGCGATTGCTTGCCCGTGCGCTGCATCCGGTAGGCGCGTGACATCTGCCGCCCGGCGACGTGTGTGGAGTAATCGCCCGCGTCAGACAGCCGCTTGAATTTGCGCTCGGCTCGCGCATACCGCTTTTCCCCGCCGGCTTTCGGCGCCCACACCGGCGACGTGCCGGCATCGGGAGCCACGACGACACGCACGGATTCCTTTAGGATCTCAATGCTGCGTGCCTTGATCGAATTCATAAGCCCGCCCGACAGGCGAAGGTCAACCTTCGTATCCTCGCCGCCGCGCCGCAGGAATTGCAGGTGTCGCTTGCTGTAAGGCGCGAATTGCTGCCCGTTGGCATCAATGCCCTTGTTCGTCCGCTCCAGAATCATGCCGGGCACAAGGCCGGCGATTGTCTTTGCGATGCGCTCACCGCTGAAGGTGAGTTGCTGCCCGCGGCGGGTGACTTTGATGCCCATCATTCCACCTCGGCTTGTTGGCGCAGGCTTTCAGTGACGTCGACACCGTCGCCGCCTGCGGACGTATCGTAGATGCGATAGCCCTCGCGCAAGGCTTCCTCGACGAGCGTGGGCGCCCATGAATGCCTGCAATTGTAGCCTCCGCAGAAGTCGTCGACGGGTAGGCCCTGCTCGTTGTCCAGGCGCGCGGGCTCCGTTGCCGCCTTGCCTACCCACTTCGCGCAGAAGGGCCGATTCTTCCCATCCTTGGGTCCGACATAGACATAGACCAGATCGAATTCATGACCGATCTCAGCGGCGGCCGCCATGACCGCGCGACGGCCCGCGGCCATCACCGCGGCGTCAACGGCAGCCTGCGCGCGCCGCCACGTCGTATCCAGCAGATCCGCCACGTCGGCGACGACGTCGCCAAGGCTGCCGCCCGAGGCGATGCCGCGCGCGATCCCTTGGCGGATGACGCCCGCAGCCTCGTTGAAAATCGCGGCGACGTCGTCGGTTTGCCCGTTGACGATCATGTCGAGTTCTTCGCGCACACTTAGCGGCAGCGACGCAGGGGGCACACCCGCCACCGCGGCGACGGCCTCGACAGCGCGTGCGCCTGCACGTTGCGCCACGTCATCGCCTGCGAGACGCAACCTGTCCTCGACCTGCCGATAGACCGCAACGGCCGTCTGCCCCTGCCGGCGCACAAGACTGTCCTCGCCCGATTCGGTGTTGAGCCGCAGCATGGCGCGCAGCATGTCGCGCTCAAGCGCGTCGGCGAGTGCGCGCAAGTCGCCGATCGCGGCATCGGCGATGGGCCCGGCCGCGTCGGCGCCGCTCATTCCTCGTCCTCAGTGACCGCCGCGCCCGCGCTGGTTTCGCGCGTCGACGTAAAAGGCGAGCCGCTGACGCCCACGCCAGCGAGACGCACGGCGGGCGGGGCCTCGGCGACACGCTGCCCGAGGTAGGCAACGGCCTCGTCTCGCGTCGCCGACAGGCCCAACATCACCCGCGCATCGGCCTCGTCGATGACCTTGGCCGCCAGCAGGTCAAGCGTGCGCTGCGTTCGCGCCGCGTCGTCCTCAAACACCTTGGCCGTGCCCAACGTCACCGACGGATAGACGCCATCGAATGACGCGGGCGCATCGGGATCGAACCGCGCGAGCACGTCGAGAACGATCGGCAAGAGTTGCTGTTCCTCGAATCGCTGGAAGATCGGACGCATCTCGGCGATGCGCTGGTCGTGCGGCGCGTTCGCGATCAATCTCGACACGCCCGACTGCGGGGCGCCAGGCTCGACAGCGTAGGCGTCGGGGCTATTGCCGCGGCTGACGCCAAGCTCCGACAGGTCGCGCGAGGCGCTTGCCTCGATCGCGGCATGGTCTGCCGACGGCGTGAGGTATTGCAGCGACTCGCCCGAGGCGATGTGCAGCACGGCGTCGGGGCCGCCGACAAGCTCGCTCGTCTCGCGCATGGTGCCCGAATAGACGGCCTGTGCGTGCGCTTGCAGATTGACGACGTGCTGCCGATTGGAACGCGCCACGTTCAGCGTGTCGACGTTGACCGAGGCATCGCGATCGGGGTCGGGCCAGAATCCGCCCTGCGGCGCCTCGGTGCGCAGGAAGGCGACGGGCAGGCGCCCCTCGTATGCCTCCGACGCCGTCGCCTTGTGCCCGTCCTCGCTGACGCGCCGATGCGACCACGCGCCGAACGAGACGAGGTTGCCCATCTCGTCCTCGACGAATTCGCGCGACCACACCCACCACTGCTCCGACGCGCCCGTCTCCGTCGCCTGTCGAAGCGCGACGAACCAAAGTGCGTTGACGTCGTCGGGGGCCGATGGGTGCGTGATGGTCACGACGTCGTGCGGCCAATAGACGTGGGCGACCATCCGCCCGTCGTCCTCGCCTGCGATCTGTCGATAACCGACGACGATCGCAGCAGCCCGCGCACCCGTCGCGGCGCGGCGCTCGACCTCAGGCAGCATGACGTCGATGCCCATTTCGTCGAGGGCGTCGGCGAATTCCTCTGCCCGAGGGTCGTCCGCCGGCAGGGGTGCGCCGGCATCGTCGACGAGGGACCGCTGCGCCGGGGTGGTGTAGACCCCGCTGTCCTGCCTTGCGAAGAAGCGCAGCCAATTGACCGGATCGATCGGCATCCGCTCGCCCGTGCGCGGATACGCACGGCGCAGGGCTTGCCTGACCACACTCTGCTGGTCGCCGCTGTACCGGATGGCGAGGCCCTTGATGACGCTGTCGTAGTCCGACGGCCGCTGACGTCGTCCGACGGTCAGCAGGTCGCGCAGCTGGTCGGGCGACCACACCCCCGCGTCCTTGCGGATCTGTGCGATGACGGCGTCGCTAGCGGCGGAAGTCAAGGGAATCATGCGCCCACACTACCACGCCGGGGCGCTTATGTAAGCGCAGCCCGTAAGCATGGAATTTCCAAACTTACCGTCCACCTCAGCCGACGGCGCCCCACTCGTCGAGCGCGGTCGACGCACGCACCGTCGACGACGCGCCCGGCCGGTCGACGGGCCACTGCCAGTGCGCCAGGTACCCGAGCGCGTCGACGATGTGCGACACGTCGGCCGCGCCGGTCTTCTTCTCCGGCTCGCCACTGCGGTCGTAGGCCTGCGTTTCAAGCGCCTTGACCAAGGTCGGGCAGGTGTCGCCGTCGACGGTGATCCGCCGGTCACGAAAGAGCACGTTCAGGGTGTTGACGCGGTCGCGCACGGGCGGGTTGCGGCTGCCATGCACAGGGCGGAATCCCGCCTGTAGCAGCAGGTGGACATCGGACAGCGACGACGTCGACTTGAGCGCGGTGCCTGATGCGTCGACGTAGGCGCTGATCTTCATCTTGGCGATTTCGTCGCGCGAGTACCGCCGCCCGCGCGTGCGCTCCATGTAGCGCCCGATCCACGCGGCCACGCGCTCGGCGTGCTCGTCTGTCGTCGTCCCGCCGTCTTTGATCACTTCACCCACGACGTGGGCAACGCGGCGCTCGTCGTCGATCTCGGCGATGATCCACTGCATCGCGCGCACGTTGAAGTCACAGCCGACGGCGAGGCGCCCGCGTCCAGGCTTGACCACCGCGGGCGCGACGGCGTGCGTCTGCCGGGCGAACCGGGCATAGACCCGCCCACCACGCGCGGTGCGCTGGCCTTCCAGTTTTTCGGCGATGGCCTCGTCGGTGCCCAAGCGCGCGCGGCTGTCGTCGATGTACGACGGCGGCAGGAACGGGTTGTCGCGCGTGCGGATGATGTACGCCCGCGTCGTCGGCGCCGGCTTCGCCAGCACGAGCTCGTACGCCGGGCCGTAGCCCTCGGGCGTGCCGGTGAGCAGCGTCTCCAGTGCGCCACCTACGCGCACGCGCTGCATGGCGGGTACAAGCGCCTCGACGTCGCAAAGCTCCCATTCGTCGATCCACGCCCCGACGGCGTTGATCCCTTCCGTCGAGCGCGGCCTGTCGAGGCTGCGGCACCACACCTCAAACTTGCGCGCCCTGCCCACCTCGAAAATGTGGGCCTGCTTCCAGTGCCGATAGGGAACGCCCCAGCGGTCAAGGTTCTCCGCGATCGACCGTTCCATCACGTCGCGGACCATCGGATAGGTCGGCTCACACCCGAGGATCGGGCCCGCGTGGCCCTCGCGCAACCCCAAGTCAAGCAAAAACGCCACGCCCAGGCTGGTCTTGCCCGATCCATACCCGCCCGACACCACGCGGATGCCCGGCCCTCGGTCGGCCAGCACCTCGAGGTGCCGCTGACCGAATTGCGCGACGCCACGGGCAGTCACGCATCGCCTCGGTCGTAGGTCGTCGGCTCGTCTGCGTCGACCTCGCTGGCCTCGTGCCCATCGGCGAGGTCCGCAGACGTCAGCAGCAGCGTGGCCACCGCACGGGCCGCGTCGGCGGACATCTCCGTCCGCGTCGACCCGAGGACGAGGATCACCGCCTCGCCGCGCACGATGGTCCCGATCCCGTCGTCGCGGCTGGTCATTCCGCCGCCGTCGTCACGACGGCCGGAACGAAATCGACGGTGTCAACCTTGCCCGCGTCATCCTGCACCGGCTGCGCCTCGCTCACCTTGCCCAAGTGCCGCTCAACCACGATCTCGGCGGCGCGCATAGCGATCCGCTCGTCGTCGCTCTCCAGCAATTCGCGCAGGCGCTCAAGCGCACGGGGCGCCAGCGCGGCGAACATTTCCGCAGCCTCTCGCCGCGTCAGGCTACCAGGTGAGAGCTTGGGACGGCCGGACGGGTTGCCGCTCTTGCCCTTTACAAAGGTCATGGCACGTCCCTTGAAACGTCTTGCTAGCAAGTCAAGCCTACCACAAACGACGACAGGGGCACCATGCCCCCGCCGCCATCCGTGAACCGCGCTTGCCGCCGATGGTGTAGCGCGGCGATGCGTCGCGCGCAAGTCATGCGCCGATCGCGTCCATGAACGAATCAAAAGCGTCTTCCCCCGCCTTGTCGATCATGGCGTCGCAAAGGGCAGACCACACAGTCAAAGACTCTTCGCTGCTCCGCACACGCTTTGTGTCATGCATCATGCGCAGCGCATCTTTGATCTGCGACACCGAAAGAGCGTTGATCTTGTTGTTGAGCTTGGCGGTGGCGCGAATCAGGTTGTGGGCGGCGGTCGTCATTTCGTGCTCCCTGCGTTCTGTGTGGGTTCAGTGTAGCGGTGATCTCCACCCGTGTCAAGCGTCCGCTTGACGTTTCTTGCAGATCAACACCGCGCGGCTTTGCAAAGCCACGGATCGGCAGATCGAGTGCTAAGACAAAGCCTTTTGCCCTGCAGATCCGGCAAGGCAACCGCGCGTGCCCAGAGATCACAGGCACGCCATGCACACGCCCGGCAAGTCGTGTGCATTCTTGCCGCCGGAATGCACACGACGGCGCCAAACGCCCCCACAGCGCACGCCACCGCCCGGGGCGCCCACGCACCCAACCCACAGGCCAGCGCACGCCAGCGGGCGCTACAGGCGGCGCGTGGGCCATCGGCAGTGTGCCGCCGGTTGGGCGGGCGGGCTTGGCAAGGGGGGGCAAGTGTCCGCAAGTGTCCGCAAGTGTCCGCATATATCTTGGACACTTGGTGTTAAGTGCGGACTTCAAGCCTAAAAAATGCGCAGCGCCGCATTGGGAAGCCGCTCTAGGCTAGCTTTCTTAATTAGTAATTTCTAATCTTGATCTTCTTATCACAGATAAGAAGGGCAAGTGTCCCGAGTGTCCACGCCTTACGGGAACCCCCTCCCGGGGCCTTTCCGTGTGGACACTCGGGACACTCGGGACACTCGGAGGAAAATCAGGGACTTAGGTGCCGAAAATCGCTGGTCACTCGGTGGACACTCGTGGACACTTGCTCCGGCCCTAAACGCGCAACCCCACCGCCGGAGCGGTGGGGAAGCTGTGATCCCAACCTACCAGATGACGGCCGATGGATCAAGCCTCGGCCATGTCCCGCCAGGGCATCAAGTGCATCCGCTTGTGCCCACCGGCCTTGCGCTCCTCCTCCGTCCGAGCGTCGCCATAGATCCACATGTGCTCGTCCATCCCGCGGGACAAGTAGTCGTGCAGGTCCTTGCTGCGGAGGTGCCTCAGACGACGGGAAACGGCCCGCAGAGGCACCGGACGTCCGTCCCCGAGCAAGTCACGGCAGACGCGCATCACCTCTTTGTAGGACCGTTCCGTTTCGTTTTCCGCGCTGTGGTCCTCGACCACCCGGGCCAACGACGACAAGCAGAAGTCAACGATCTCCGTCGCTGCGTCCGCCACGTCCTCGTCCACGACGGGATCGCGGTCGGGCGTCCGCAGTGCGGCCAGCGACAGCGCGACTCGCTGGGCGAGTTCGAGGGCCCGGGAGTTGACGTCGCGTCCCTCGCCCTTTTCGTCCGCCTCCTTCGCGTCATCCCACGCGACCAGCCGCGCAGCCGCACCAGGCGTCTCGGGGACACGCCACGCCTCGGGCTCGATCTTGCCCGCCTCGCCGATGGGCACCTCCCGAGCTCGCGTCTTGACCCGCTGCCAGATCGTCGACACGCCCGCCAACACCTCGGCAGGTACCTCGGGCGACTCGCGCCAAGCGTCGCGCCGTTTCGTCGGCCGTTCCTGTTGCGCCAGCCCAACCAGCAGGCGCCCGAGGAATCCGTCGGCCGCCTGCTTCCCCTTGACCGCCGAGAACAACGACACCGGGGTGGTCCCGCCGAACATCGACAGCGCAGGCGCCTTGACCACGTCGGCTTTTCCGCCATCGGTCACGCTGGCGCCCCACACTTCCGACTTTTGCCCCGTCGAGAAGAACCGCAGCACCCACGAGTAGAGATCCGCTTGCGTCGGCGTGCGCCTCGACGACGTCAGCGTTCCAAGCAATTCCCCGAATTCGTCGAGGATGTAGCAGACCCCGTGGCCAGCCCGCGCCGCGTCGGCGAGCACCCTCCACAGCGCCTTGCTCGACACCATGTTGCCAGGGCCACGCAACCCCACATCCGCGGCGGCCAGCGCATCGGCAAGGCATTCCTGCGGGCGCGACTTGCCCGCCGATGTGTCGCCCACGATCAAGCAATACAGGGACGACGTCGAGCCGCGATAGACGTACTGCCGCGCAGCCAGCGTCGACCCGAGCATCACCGTCGACAGCACGAAGAAAAACGGCTGATGCCTGATAGCTCCGCGGGCCTGCCATGCGGTGTAGGTGTCGCACAGCCCACCTAGCGCACGCACCCGCGCATAGATGTCCCGCTGTACGTCGTCCCGTGTTCGCGCTACTTTGTTCGCATCCCGCGTCTCGTCGTGGGTTTCTGCCGCCCTCGCAGCCCCGGAATCCTCCGGGGCTGCGCCTTTCGCAAGCTCCTCGGCGATCATCTTCGCGATCCTTGCATCGTCCTCGGGCGAGATCGGCGACTCGTCGGGATACCACGGCGCCTGCGTCTGCCCGTGCGCCAACCCGCGCCGGATGCACGCATGGTCCTTGCGTGGATTGCCCCATGGCGCCACGGCCGCCTGTAGCCTTGCCTCGGCATCCGACGCCGACAGGAACCCGCCAGCGACGACGCGGCCGATGCTCGCACTTACCGAGATCAACCGATGATTTCGCCCACCGTCGGGCGTGCTGCGAAGCTCGGCCAGCAGTGCCGCGATCCTGTCCTCGGCACCGCCTCCGACGCGCACCGCCGAGAACACCGACGCAGCCGCCTTGCGTCGCTGCGACTCGCGCGCGCGGATCATGTCAACGAGCCACTGCGGCGCGTCCTGCGGCGGCACCTCGTGCGCGACGCTGTAGGCGCCCACGGCGTTGCCGAGTTTCTTTGTCGCCGCCCGCGACGGCGCGAGGAGGACATAGCCCCCGTCGCCTTTGACCTCGACGTCGGACGCAAGCTGCCCGAGCGGCACCGATGGGATCGGCGTTCCTGCCGGCTGCCGATACAGAAAATGCCAGCCACCCCCGGGCGTGCGCTGCGTCCACGTCTCGGGCAAGCGGTCGAGCCATTCGTGATCGATCGTCTCAATGTCGACAGCGAGCAACCCAGACGCGCCAAGGGCCACCGCGAGGTTCAGCGTTGGCCGCTCGCGCCAGATCGCCACTACATCGTCGACGCTGTCGGTTGCGTCGTGGAATCCTCGCGTTCCCGCTGTCGGAAGCTTCGATCTCGCCGAGCAAGGAAAGACGTGCCAGCCCTGCGACGCATACTGCGTCGCTGCTTCTGCCAGATTGTCCGAAATCACCGCGTCACCTCTTGTCGTCAGGTTTCTGCCCGCTCGCATCCTACCGCGCACCCTTGCGCCTGTCACGATCACCGGCTACAACGACGACACGCGCCGCCGCTTCTCCCTCGTCGACGTGTCCGCCCCGGTGAAAGCCGGGGCGTTGTTTTTCAGAACGGCAAGTCATCGTCCCCCCATGGGTCGACCTCGACAGCAGGCGCAGGCGCATCGCCCGCGTCGTCATCGCTCCCAGGTTGCCGCCCCGCCTCCTGCACCAGCCGCACGACGCGGGTGAAGTCGCCATCGGGCTTCGTCTCGACCTCGACGACGCGGCGCATTTCGCCCGCTTTCAGTCGCTCGACCGCTTCGGCCACGTTGGCGGGCATCTTCGTGCCGACGTATCGCGCCCACCACGTCGACGCCTTCGCGCCCGCAAAGCCCTCGTGCTCGACGCAGATCCACTCGCTTGCGATCTTCGTCGGCACCCACGCCGACGACGCATCCGGCGGCTCGGCCGCGTAGTAGTCGACGCGCACCGTAGGTGGCCCGCCACCCGTGCGCT
>Ga0315903_10007554_pt1 | contig 13584 bp, 26 predicted proteins | sample LakEriMetagenome_7_FD_203524 | JGI IMG/M metagenome (GOLD analysis project Ga0315903, IMG submission 203524) | Freshwater fungal communities from buoy surface, Lake Erie, Ohio, United States - Buoy 2 MA119 | ecosystem: Environmental > Aquatic > Freshwater > Lake | place: USA: Lake Erie, Ohio...
TGCCGCCCGCTAATCTGCTCCCCACGACTCGACCCCATCACCCCCTACGGAGAAACGCGACCATGCGACAGAATGACATCACCATCGGCGGCACCTATCGGTGCCATGTTTCCAGCCGGATAGCCACCGTGACCGTGCTGCGGATGCTCCCCGGCCGCGCGGGTGCCCGTGCCCGGTATCTCTGCGAGACTCACGACACCCGCCGCGAGGTGAAGGCCACCGCCGCCCGCCTGCGGCCGATGCCGGGGACCGCCGACCACGCCCGCGAGGCGGCCCGCAAGGCCGCAGCGGCGGCCGTGGCGGCCTCCCGCGGCCCGCGGCCGTTCTCCGGCCCGACCGGCACCGACACCGTCGAGGCAGTGCCCGTTCCCGGCATTCTGGAGCGTGTCGGGCCCTCGCCCGTGCTGCGGCTGTCCGAGGCCAACCGAGACACCATCCGCCGCATCGTGGATCGCGTCCACGTTGCCGAGGCTTTCCCGGTGGTCGCCCGTGCCGTGCGCCGGCGCATCGCGGAGATGGTCATTTTCCGCACCATCCCGCGAGCCCTGCGCCGCGGCATTCTGTATGAGGCGGCCGACCGCCACGGTGCCGGCCGCCGCATGTACCGTGCCGCCATGGGGCACGCGCCGCTGCCCTCCGAGCGGATGGTAGCCGAGGCGGTCGGCATCGCCTGCGGCCTGGGGCCCATGCCCCGCTAGTCAACTCGACACCACTCCCGGCCCCCGACCGTGCGAACCCATCACCACCCCGACTGAGGAAACGACACCATGCCCACGACCATCACTGACTTCGGCAACAAAATCGGCAACGCGGCGAAGGATCGCGCCGCCGCCCGCGGCACCCGCACCCCGGCCGGCGAAACGGCCGCCCCCCGAGCGAGGCAACCCAAGCCGCTGCGGTTCGACTTTTGGATCGACCGCCACACTCGCACGGTGTTCGTGACGAAACACGGCGACCGCGCCCAGCGCCGACTCCGCGAGTTTGCGAATAGCGACGAGTCGCGGGCGTTCCGCGCCCAGCCCGACTACATCGCGATCCTGACCGCGGCCTGGGAGGCCGCCCGCGATGCCGGGAACGTCACCGAGGACAAGTGTCGCGGCACGGTCAACCGACCCCGCGTCGGTGTCGATTACCGGTCCGGCGAGGACACCACGCCGGAATCGTTCATGGAGATATTCCGCCCCTACGGTGTCGAATTCGGTAACTGGCAGACTGACCGCGCCGCCTGCCTCAATCAAGCCCACGACGCGCTGCTCGACCTCGCGGGCGTGATCGGCCTGCCCGTTGCCTCGCTCACGTTCGACGGCCGGCTCGCGCTCGCATTCGGTGCCCGCGGGCACGGCAAGGCAGCCGCCCACTACGAACCGGGCCGGCGGGTGATCAACCTGACCAAAACGAACGGTGCCGGATGCCTCGCGCATGAATGGTTTCACGCCTGGGACCACCATACCGCGGTGGCTGACGGGCGGCCGGTCGGGGTGTCGTTCGCGTCGAGCCTCGTCTGCCACCCCGTGCGGGATGCCCTGAGAGCCCTCCCGGCAGCGCTGAAGCAGCGCAGCATCGAGGCCGACCGCACCCGCAGTGGGCGGTATTTCAGCCTGCCCGAGGAGATCATGGCGCGGGCGTTTGAGGCTTGGGTGCGGTCGCGGGTGGAGAACGACTACCTCGCGAACATCACGCCGGTCGAGGCTTTCGGCCCCGGCCCGAGCCGCTACCCGTACCCGCTGGCCGACGAGATGCCGGCCGTCGATGCCGCCTTCCGCAGGCTGTTCGGCCTGCCGCCTGCCTGACCCCCGACCGTGCGAACCCCGAGAAACGACACCATGATGGGCATGAACATCAACGACGCGGGCGAGCCGTTCACCGGCATGATCCTGGCCGGCGAGAAGACGGTCGAAACGCGGTCGAGCCGTTCGCTCGACAGCGTGATCGGCAGGCGGGTCGGCATCGTGCGGACGGGCCGCGGGCCGGCGACCTTGGTCGGATTCGCCACGGTCGGGCAGCCCGTGCGGTACGAAACGCCGGCGGCCTTCCGCGCGGCCTTCCGGCAGCACCGGGTGCCGGCCGGCTCGCGGTTCGATTGCGGCTCGACGGGGAAGTGGGGCTACCCGCTGCTCGCCGTCGAGCGGACGGAGCCCCGATTGGTTACACGCCACGGCATTGTGCTGCGGCGGATCGATTGACGATGCCGGCGGCCAGCGTGGCCCCCGAGCGAGTGAACGAGAAAACCGAGACAGGAAACGAGAGATGACGATGCCACCAAAACAGTACACGCCGGAATACACGCTGGCCGACCTGCGCCGAGTCGCGGCGTCGTGCGTGGCGGAAATGAAGCGATACCGCCGCCATTTCAGCGCACCAGACTGGTCGCCAGTTGAGGCGGCCATGAAGAAGGCCAACGGGCACCCAGCGGCAAAGGCAGCAAAGACGATGATGCCGGCCATGCGGCGGCTCGCAGACCTGTTGCAGGCCGAGGCCGAATGCGGCGACTGCAACCTCGACGCGGCATACGCCGGCATCGCCCTGGATGCCGTTCGCTGCGCCGAATCCTCGATGAAGCATGGAGGATGGTGACTCTGACCCCCGAGCCGGTGCCGTCGCCTGCGGGCGGCATCGAGTCGGCGGCCAGCGTGGCCCCCGGATTGTGGAAACGAGATACCCCCGAGCGGAGGAACGAGAGATGAACATCAACGTACGGCACGAACGCATGACGGAGGACGGTTGTCGGAATGCCGACAAGTCGGCTGCGAATGGCGGCTATGCCGGCATCTACAACGACGAGGGCTACGGAATCGCGAACATCGACCGGCTCGCGAGGATCGACGGCGACGGCGACTTGGGATTCGTTCACGATCACATCGAGTGCAACGACGAGCCGCGAGCGCACGCCACGACTGACGAACAATGGAAGTCGATGATCCGCCTTCTCGACGCCGCTCCGGCGCTGCTCGCGATGCTGAAGGACATCCTGTCCGACCTCGACTGCGGCGAGGGGTTGTCGCTCGCGGAGGCCGACGCGATGCGAAGCAGAATCATCGAGGCAATCGCCAAGGCCGAGCCGCCTCGCGTTATTCGCCGCCGAGTGCGGGTAGCGGTCGAGGTATGCGTCGATGTTGATGTTGATGCCACCGACGAGGCGGCCCAGAGGCTCGCGGTGGGGTTGGTGCGGGACGGCGAGGGACAGGTCGTGTCTCACGACCTCGTCTCCTGACGAGTGATGATTCCGGCCTGGGGCACGTTGCCCCGACCGGCGGAACGATATGACACCCCTGGAGCGTGGAAACGATGACAACGACGAGCAAGTTCGCAACGCAGTTTGACGGCATGACAAGCCTGGATGGCAGCGAATACATCGAGGCGACGATTCGCCCTGGCCTAACGGTGCGGGCGTATGCCGAGTATGACGCAACGTCATCGCCGGCCGACTGGTCTGCCGGCGAGTTCGATGCCGACGAGGTCGCAGCCTGGGAGGCCGACGAGTGGTCGTTCGCGAGGATCACCCTCCACGTTTACTTCGACGGTCGCCGGATCGTGTCGCACATTGGCGGCATGACCGGCATTCAGCATGACGAGGCCGGCGAAGGTCGAGCGCTTAACGAGGCGGCCGACGAGTTGCTGGAGGAGGTCGAGAGCGAGGCGGTTCAGAAGGTCAAGGAGTTCGCGAAGGCGGCCACGAAGGCGACTCGCTGACGATGACCGGCCTGGGGCACGTTGCCCCCGGCCGGCGGAACGATATGACACCCCGAGAGAGGAAACGAGAGATGAACACGAAGAACACGACCACCTACACCCTCACCTGTCGGCTTCGCGAGTTCGTGATCACCGACGAGGGCGATTTCATCCCGGCCGGCACCCCCGTGAAGGTCATGGGATGGACCGGCAACGACACGAACGGCGACGGGGCCGGCGGCGATGCGAAGGTGGAGGTGCGGGCGTCGGCGTATATGTACGCGGACACGTTCGACTATGACACCGGAACGTCAGCGGTCGGCCGAGGACTGTACTTCTCGGTCGAGCCCGGCAACCTCGTCTTCGACGCGATGACGGCGAACCCGAATCGGTATCTCTGATCTACACTCCACCACGAAGCCGAGAGGAAAGAACGATGGCACAGGACATCATCGCGACCGAAGCATGGTCGTGCGACTTCTGCGATGGTTGCAAGCAGGGCTGGCACGTTGCCAACTACTGGATCGACGGTCGCCGGTACACGGTGGACCGCTACAGCGATGGCGACCACGAATCGATCAGCAAGCGCGACTTGCCGACCGATGCCGAGGTCGTTCTGTCGTGGATCGACTACGCTGGGTACGTTGCCGAGACAGGGCTCGATCCGCTGGCGAACTTCCGGGTGCCGGCCACCGTCACCCGTAAGGAGCGGTACACGGCGACCTTCCGCCGCAGCATCCTGGGGGCGGTGCTGGTGAAGGTCGTGCGCGGCGGTAAGTCGATGCCGATCCGCAGCCTGCCCGAGCGGGTCGCGGAGTATCTGTGTGTCGAGCGGGCGAACGAGGTGGCACCCTGGTGCTTCGTCGGCGGGGAGGGCGACCAGTGGGCCGCCCTGGTCGCCTGCGAGGGTGTTCGCGAGCGGGCGACGAAGGTCGCGGGCCGCGAGGCTCGCATCACGTTCACGCTCGACCACAAGGTGCCGAGGCCCGCGGCGACAGTCGAGCGTGAACTGCGGCAGGCGGCTCGTCGCCACCTGCGCGAGAAGGTCTGATCACAACCCCGAGAGAGGAGCGAGCGATGAATCCGAAGCATCCACCCGGCATCCTGTCGATCACTGACAACGCCGGCGCGACGATTGACCGCTACACGGTCGTGTTTGAGCCGCAGAACATCTGCGGCGAGATTTGGTATCCGATGCTGACTATGAGCGCCCGCCCCCGGCATCCGCAGGGGGTCGGCATCTCATCGACCGTCAGGCAACCGCCGCGGATGACGCGGCACGATCACCCGATCTCGTTCCTGGCGCTGCCGGTCGGGTGCCAGACCCTTGTCGATGACTACCTGCGCGACTGATCACCACAACACCACAACCCGAGAGGAACGAACGATGGACACGAACAACCGCCCCGCCTGGGGGCTCGCGACTCTGATGATGCTGATGGCTCCGCGAGGCAGCGACCACGCGACCGTGATGCTCTCCCGCATCGTGGAGGCGCAGGCGGCCGCCGACGAGGCGAACGACCTCGTCGGCCTGGGCGTGATCGACCACGCCCGCTACGAACGCGCGGCCTGCGACCGCGACGAGGCCGTCGAGGCCGCGGCGATCCACCTGGGGAGGGTCGCCCGATGAAGCGATGCCCATGCGGATGCTCGATGCTGCCGAAGCATGGCCGCTGCCTGCGGGCTCGACTGCGGCGGCGGATCGAGACGCTGACCCGCCGGCTCGACGGGTTGCGTGAGAACCGCTGCACGAAGGGCTTCCGCACGACCTGGGAGGCTCGCGAGACTCTCCGCGAGCAACTCGACCAGATGGCAAACCTTAAAAGTTCGTAATGTGACTTTTGCCCGAGAAACTCAAGGATTGACACACACTGTGCCGATGCTTAAAATCATGGGGGGCGGGCGAGCGAGTGACTCGCCTGCGACACGACGAGGAGGTGCTGCATGATCAAGTGGACGAAGACGAAGTCCGGCGCGACCGGCACGGGCGAGACGCGACACTGCCGCTATGAGTTCTCGGTCGAGCCGAGCGAGTTCTTTGCCGGCCGGTTCTGCTGGCGAAGCAGGATCACGAAGATCGCGAATGGCGAGGTGCTGTCCGAGGGCCTGGGCGGAACGTCGGGATCGGTGGCGGCCTGCAAGAAGGCGGCCGCCGAGCAGATGGGCATCGGCGGGCCGCGGCTCGACGCCGACATCGAGCAGGGCAGGAGATGATGACGGCGGCACACTGATCACCACGCCACCACACTGCCGGCCTCGTCGGTCGGCAGTGTGGCGGCCAGCATGGAGGGCGATGCGATGGCGATGAAGACGGCAGGGGGCGTGAAGAAGGCCAGATACCACGCCTGGATTCGGCGGCGATGGGAGGAGCGGGCGAGGGCTGCGGCCGAGCGGCGGCAGGCGAAGAAGCAGGAGGGCTCGCGATGAATGCGACAGTCGAGAACGAGTACCGGGTGAGCGAGCGGGTCGTGCTGCGCCCTGGCGATCAGTTTCGGATCGGCGGCGGGCCCTACTACCGGCTCGCCAGTGGCGAGCGGGTGCCCATGGCGGTGCGGGGTGTCGTGACGTTCGTGCGAGCCCTGCGGACGGGCCGCGGCGGCCGGCGGGTGCTGATCGAGGCCCGAGCCGGCGAGGGCACCGTGATCCTCCACGTTGAGGGACCGCGGTCGAACCGGATGGTGCCAGGGCTCGTCTGCAAGCCCTACAAAATCCGCGGGAAACTGCGGGCAAAAAAATCCAGTTGACCCGCGACCAGATGCTGTGTAGATTTGTCGCACACTGAGACGATACCACTAACGCAAAGGAAACGAACCATGTACGAGTCGCGAATCCAGAAATACAAGAATCACGACGAAGTGACCGACGCCAAGGGCTACGACCTCTGCCAGCCCAAGTACGATGGATGCTGGAGCCGCATCGTGATCGCTCGCGGCGAGGCCGCCATCTTCAGCCGCACCAACAAGCCGGTCGCCACGATGCCGGCCCCGGCGGGCCTCGACGCCACCCTGGTCGGCGAATGTCTTCTCGGCACCACTAGGGCGGCCGCCTCGTCCGAGCATGGCACCGTGCGGGTGTTCGACTGCCTCGCCACGGCCGGCGAGGTGATCGCGGAGGCCGAGGGCTACACCGAGCGGCTGGCCGCCGCCGGCCGCGTGATCGCCGCCGGCCTGCCATGGGCGAGCCTCGCGGAGACGTTTCCCGCGGCCGATGCCGCGGGCCTGTGGGCCTCGCGTGTCGAGCCCGGTGATGCCGAGGGGCTGGTGTTCCGCCGGTCGGGCGACACCTACACCGCGGCGACCATCGGGCGGGTCAAGAGGCAGATGACGCACGACTACGTTGTGGTCGGCGTCGAGCCGGGCAAGGGGAAACTGGCCGGCAAGGCGGGCGCGGTCATCCTGGGCCTCTACGGCAGGATGGGCGTGGCCGAAGAGGTCTGCCGCTGCGGCGGCGGGTTCTCCGATGCCGAGCGGGCGGCCATGCTCGCGAGCCCCAAGGACTACATCGGTCGCGTGGCCGAGGTCCGAGGGTATGACCTGTTCGCGAGCGGTGCCATGCGACACCCGACGTTCTCGCGGTGGCGCTCCGACAAGGCGGCCCGCGAGTGTGTGATGGCTTGACCGATACCCCGAGAGGAGAAACGCGATGACCGAGACGAACGTGATTCAGCCGACCAGAATCGTCGTCTATGACGAGGGCTACGGCGAGTGGACGATTGAGGCGACCGACGATAACGGCACCTGCGCAATGACCAGCGACGGGCGTTATGTGGCCTGCTGGCTCGACCACGAGGCTCACGACAACCCCGACGAGTTCACGCCGCTCACCCTGGCCGATGCCGTCGCGATGGCGCGGCAGGAGTTCGCGGAGGGTGGCTACCCGGCCGATCTGCCGGTCTACCTCGCCCGCGACGGGGTGATGGAGGAGATCAAGGTCTGAACGCCGCCCTGGCTCGTTGCCTGGGCGGATGGATGGTGGGATGATTCACCGGACCCCCGAGCGGGGGAACCAAAGGAGAAGGACGATGAAGATCGAAACGACGCATACCGCCGCCCCATGGTCGATCCACTGGGGGATGGCGCAGGGTGGCGACGGTCACTGGATCGTGGACTCGCAGGATTCGGGGGAACTCTCTCGGATCGCCATGGTGGCGTTTCACGACGATGCCAGCGGCGACGAGACGAAGCAGAACGCTCGACTCATCGCGGCAGCGCCCGATCTGCTGGCGGCTCTCGTCGCCTGCCATGACCAACTCGACGGGTGGGTGATGGAGGGCTCGCTCGACCCCCTCGACGCCGCAGCCGTCAAAATGGCGAGGGAGGCTATCGGCAAGGCTATCGGCACCGAACTCAAGGCGAGAACGCTCACCTGACCGACCCCCCCGCAACCCCCGGCCGGCGAAACGCTGGCGCGGGGGCGACGGGCGGGCCGGCGCGGCCCCGAGCGTAGAAACCCAAACCCGAGGAGAGAGCGATGAACGCCCCTGAGCACACATACTTCTATCGAACGACACTCGACGGCAAGGAAGCGTCGGTGAAGTTCACGATCATGCGAGACACGGTGTCGGAGAAGGTCGCCGGCCGGAACCTCTGGCCGATCACGGCTGCCGTCTCTGGGAGGCCGCTTCGGTACGTCCTGGCGGCCGGCACTCGGCTCTGTGACTCTCGTAGCGTCCTTCCAGAACTGGCCCGAGACGGGTTCATGACAAAGAACGGGGAGATTGAACCGGCCAGAGGATTCAGCACATACGAGCCCATGTAGACCAGACCAGACCACACCCGACCCTAGAAACCCAAACCCGAGGAGAGAGCCATGCGACCGATGCGAGAGATGACTGCCGATGAAGCCGCCGCCGCTGGTGCCGGCTTGCACTACCGCAGCAATGATTGGAGAGAGATCGCTGACTGCGGCGACTGGAGCGGAGAGTGGCCCGAGATCGACAGCCGCGGAATCCTGACCGGGAACGCTGTCGCCTCCCGCGACGGTTACCTCAACGTCGATGACGAGGCGATGATTGCAGTGACGCAGGCAGTTCTGGGGCGATGGGAAATCGACCGCGACGAGGGTCGCGCGTCCGAGCCTCGCCCGGTGTCTGTCGAGGTCGCCCAGCGAGACGAAACGATCCGCATCTGCGGCGGCCTGGAGGACTACGCTGGTCTGGAGCACACTGCGATGCCCGAGGCGTGCGAGGCGTATCACGCCGCGGCTTGCGATGCCCTGCGTGCCGACCAGCGAGCCTCGCGGCTGTTTCCCTGCACCCCGGTTGGACAGCGGATGCTGCACAGCGGATGGATGGGAGCGAAGTTCTCCTACCAGTGCGGAGCCATCGGCACGATGCACGACCTGACCGAGGACGAGAAGGCCGCCGTGTCGGCTGCGGACGATGCAGGCCGCGAGGCCGCGAGGAAGGTGATCGCGGCGGCCGAGCCGACGCGGCACCAGATCGCATCGCTGCAAGACGAGGCGGCAGCCGCAGGCGACGATGCGATGCAGGCGATCTGCTCTGCGGCCCTCGACGGCGACCCGGTCGCCGTGGCCGAGGTGGCCCGCTGCCTTCGCGAGGCGGCGGCACAGAGCGACGAGTGAGCACCCCGAGCGACGAAACGGATCGACCCAAAAACCATGCCGCCCCCGTGCGGCGAAACCCGAGGAGAGCATTGTGGCTACGAAAACGAAGAAGCATGGGGTGATCGTCACGACGGGTGCCAAGCACAAGTCGAAGTCGGTCTGGAACCGCGGGCACCGGATGATCACCTACCGGAAGCAACCGCTCCGCATCTGTTTCAAGTCCAAGATGGTCAACGACGCGAATCAGAACCTCTGCGGCGGATGGTTCATGGACGGTGCCAGCATGGATGACATCAATAGACAGATCGAGCGCCGGCTGATCGAGGGCAAAAAACCGCTGGGCGCGATGACCTTCTGGGATGAGGACGCCACCTCGGCGAAGGAGTGTGCCGCCCGACTGAAGGCCGCGGGGCTCGTCGTGCGGACCCGGCAGGGATGGAGGAGCGGCCAGTGGGTCGTGGAGGCTTGCCACGACATTCGCGTCGGCGAGATCGGCGACCTGGGCGACCTCATCAAGGACTACATCGAGAGCGGTGCGATCGCCGACAGTAGGGTCGATGCTCTTTGCAAGGAGTTCAACCTCTACTCCGGTCGCAAACTCAAGTCGTTCCTGGGAGGAAACTGGGACGTTGAGTCCTGCCCCGAGTGGCTCACCGGGCTCATGCTTGGCTACCCCGTGGAGAACACGATCAGCATCTATCACGGCGCGGTGTCGTGAACGTCAAGTTTTCCTGCAACAAAACATGACACTCCGGGGCCGCCGCAGCCCCCGAGCGTAGAAACCCCGAGCGGCGAAACGAGGAGAGGACGATGATCTACTGGGTTCTGTCCGACATGGGCGTGAAACACGCTCGCCGGCACGACGGCAACTGGGAGCCGCTCGGCCGGCGCGAGCCGACGAGTGACGATGTGGAGCGGTTTCACCGCTACCGCGATGCAGTCGCCAAGGCGAAGAAACTGCGGGCGAAGGACTGCCACTGCAAGCCGCTGAAGCAGGCGGGCATCGTCTACTACTGGAGGCTGCCGGCCGCCGGCCACGGCGACAGCGAACTGGTCGAGATCATTGAGTTCCGGTCGGCTCGTCAGGCCGCGGCGTGGAAGAAGCGAGCCCTGGCCGAGGGCTGCGAAGTCATCGAGGCGACCGGGACGGCGAAACGGAGGGCGAAGCGATGAACAACCGAATCACCCCCTACGCCGGCGGCTGGCTGACGTTTTTGATGGCACAGGGCATCTGCACCGAGGAGCAGGCCCGCGAGGCACAGGCACGGGTGGCGCAGGCCGCCATCGACGAGATCGAGCGGCTGCGAGAGACACGGCGGCAGGCCAAAAAGAAGCGAAAACGGCAGGAGGACGAATAGTCCACACGCCGATACAATGCTAGGCTACTCGCCACCAGTAGGGGCCGGGCTCGTCGCCCGCCACCCCGACCGTGGCAACGTCAGGAGGGCACAGAGATGCCAACGAAGATCGAGGGTTTTAACGATGGCGATGCGATCTGGATCGCGAGGGTTCACTTGGAACCGCAATACGGCCAGGGAGTCATCGAGGCGAGGCCGTATGTCGAGGAAGGGGTCGTGTTCCTGGCCGAGCACGGGCTCGTCCAGATCGGCAACCGGACGCCGCGCGACTTGTGGTTCAGCGAGGTCGCCTTCCGGTCGAGCGACGAGGCGTGGCGCTACTGTGCCGACCGGATCGCCGCCGGGGCCGCCGCGCTCCGCAGCACGGCCGACGAGTGCTACGCCCGCATCGGCGTTGCCTCGACGGCGGGGGTCGCGTAGCATGGTCATCGTGCGTGACACATGGCGGGCGGTGCTCGCTTTGGTCGTCGGCGTGTTGCTGCTGGAGGCCGCTGGCCTCCGGCGGCAGCCGCCGCCACCCCCGGCCGTGGCAACCCCGACCGTGGCAACGAACTGGCAGCCCGTCGTGATCCAGCAACCTCAACCGCAGCCCGACAGGCCGCTCCGTAGGGTGGCCTCGGCAGTGATGGAGTTTGGCGACAGCGTGATTGGAGTTTTCCGATGAGCAACTACTACGTCATTGCCAACGAAGAGAAGGACAAGTTCCTCGACGAAAACGGGGCATGGGTGGAGAACCTCGACGATGCGAAGCATTACTCGCTGGACGACGCCGTGATGCGTCAGGTCGAGTTCATTCGGCAGGAGATCGTCACCGAAATCTGCGAAGTGCCGCTGATGCACGAGTCGTTCTACGCCGACATCGACGCCAGAATCGACTCGCTACAGGAGAGGCTTGCGGCCGCCGGCTGCATCCTCTCGACCGTGATCGGATCGGAAGACGAGACAACGTGGGTGATGGAGTTCGAGAACGCTGGCCTGACGCTGACGCTGAAGTTGGCAGGGCCCGACGCCTGGGAGGTCACAGACCATGAAGATTGACAGCAATTTTCACGTTACGATCGCGGATGCGGCGGCCGAACTCGGCACCAGCCGTCGGGCGATCTACCGGATGATCCAGAGGGCCGAGGCGGCCGGCGAAACCGGCATCTCGGTCGAGGCTTTCGGCCGGACGTTTCTCGTCAAGTCGAAGTTGAGCGCCATGGTCAAGAAATACTACTTCCCCCACGGCAGCGAACTGCGGTCGAAGCGGGCGAAGGAGTGGGGCGCGATGGGCGGGACGCAGAAGCGGATCAACAGAGAGAAGGAGGCGAACGCCTAGCGGGCGTTTGTCTTCTTCGAGTGACAGGATCGGCAGAGCAGTTGAAGCCCCTCGATCGGCGTCGCTTCCGCCGCCTCGTCGTGCCGCTTCTCGACCTTGTGGTCGATCTGCGCGTCGCCCGGCTTGAAGATCACCGTGCCGCACATCTGGCACACTTGATCCCTGGCGATGACAGCAAGGCGAACTCTCTGCCACGCCGCGGAACCGTACCCCCGTTCGTGGGAACTAGGCCGCTCCGCGTCACGACGCTTCCGCACCCACGGCGGCGTCCACGTCTCAATCCTTTTTGGCACGGGAGGCTTCCTCCTGCCAGCCGGCCATCGTCACCCGGTGCGAGCGGTGATTCTTCCACCACTCCCACACAGCGCGGGCGATGAGGTTCGCCAACACGCTGATCAGAAGCATGGCGACGATCGAGCCGTACTCCTGCCGGATGCGGACCCGCATCCTGGCGTTGAGCACCTCCAGAACCGTGTCGGGCGTGGCGTCCGAGGGGAACTCCTCGACGGCGATCTCGGTGAGACGGTTGCGGATGCCGCGATGGAAGCCACCGCGAGCGCCGCAGCGCGACTCGACAAAGTCTTTCAGCGACTGATATTTCTCGGCGGCCATCCTGGGCAAGTCCCCGTGGTGCATACCGTTCCGCTCGTCGTCGTCGACTTCTTTTTGCAGTCGCAGTCGTCAGGGCAGCGGCATGGCCCGGTGGTGAGCCCGTCGCCGGACTTCTCGACACCCGTGCCTGCACACCGACACTTGTCGACGCAGCCCGCCGCAGGCTTCTCTGGGGCCTCCGATTTGTCCATGAGGGCGTAAGCCCCCGCCGCGGCGACGAAGGGCTGGAGATTCGCTGATTGCTTGCAGCCAGCGAAGACGGCGACGAGCACAATCCCGGCGATGACGATCGGTTTCATACCCGCCCCAGCGCCCCGTAGGTCTTGAGTTTCCGCTTCGGCCACCCGTTGACGCTCGATACGGCGATCAGGGTGTTCTGGCGGTGCGACGACGCCCGAGTCCAGTAGAAGCCCTCGGGGATCAGAAGGTTTGTGCCGAGAACCTTGCGGCTGCCCGAGTTCCAATTCCTGCCCCAACTGTTTCCGTTGAGTGCGAGAGGCTCGCCGTAAATCTTGATGATCTCGGGCCGCTCATCCCATCCGCAGATGAGTTGACTGTGAAGCCATACGCCCGGAACTACAGGCGAGAATCCATTCTCGTCTCGCTTGCTCGACCATTTCAGGCTACTGCAAAAATAGACCCCATAGCCCGCCGCGAGGAAGTCGCGGATTTGTTCAGTCGACTTCAGCACTGTCGCAGTGCGAACCAGATGCTGCCGGCCGATCGAGCGAACTTCGTCCGGCGGTCGTCGAGCGCCCCACTTCTGTGCGGTGTCGCCGGAATACTTCGTGAGGTCGACCTTGATCTCGGGGTAGTCCTTGCGGAGCCAGATGCCAGAGTCATTCATCATCGCGTTGGCCGCGCCGCTGCACGTCCATCCGTCGCCGTCATGGCCTCTCCACCAAAACAGCGCTTCGGTCGAGAGCACGCCGTTGGCGATGGCCTCGGGCGTCAAGTCAGGCTTCCCCTCAACGATTCCTGTGACCTCGTCGGGCCTCCCGTCAATGAGTTCGCACGTCCAACTGGTGAGGGCTGCGGAACGCGAGGCCATCGAGACACAGT
>Ga0315903_10007556_pt1 | contig 13583 bp, 8 predicted proteins | sample LakEriMetagenome_7_FD_203524 | JGI IMG/M metagenome (GOLD analysis project Ga0315903, IMG submission 203524) | Freshwater fungal communities from buoy surface, Lake Erie, Ohio, United States - Buoy 2 MA119 | ecosystem: Environmental > Aquatic > Freshwater > Lake | place: USA: Lake Erie, Ohio...
CCATGTTCATCCTTGCGGACGGCGTAGCTCATGACCCGGATGAGGCGGGTGCCGAGTCGCTGCATGCGCGGGATGGCCCGGTCGGCGCGCTCGAGTGTCACTGAGAAATCATCCGTGATCTGGCTGGCCCAGTTGCCGATGGTCGATCCGAATCCGCTGATGGAGATGCCGTGGTCGGCGAGGGATCCGGCGAGCTGGTCGAAGGCAGCCTCCGGGATGTCGTGCACGTTGCCGCAGGGGAAGCCCGGGACCTCCACATTGCGCATTTCGATGTGGCTCCAGCCGAGGGCTTTGGTGGCCTTGATCTGGGTGTCGAGGGGATTGCCTGCTTCGTCGCCGATGCCAGTGAGTGTGATCATTATCTGTGGGGATGGGTGAGTGCTGGTGTCGTCAGGGTTTGTCCTTGTCCTTGCCGATGGCCTTTTTGAGGAATCCGTTGAGAAGGGTATCGACGGCACCCTTGAGGGCGTCGCCGCCCGAGGCGGCGTCGAGGAGGAGGTCCTTGGCGGCGTCCTTTACCGAGCCCGCGAGGGTTTCGCGGAATTTGGCACTGAAGTCGACGTCCGGGTGGCCGATGTCGCCCGTGGATTCGAATGGGATGGAGAGGAGGCCTTTTTCGGTGACGATGCGGCTGAGGACATTTTTCTGGACGATTTCGGCTAGTTTGGGGTCCTTGCCGCGGAAGAAATCGGTGACGCCGGCGAGGGCCTTGCGGCTGACTTCCGTGCTGCCCTGGAGTCTGCCATTGAAGAGGTGGTCTTCGGTTTCGAGGGCGAGCCAGCTTTCCTTGTCCAATTTGATGCGGTAGGTATCGAAGAGGAAGAGAACGTCGTCGGCGAGGAAGAGTTTGCGGTCGCGCACCGTGGCGGTGAGGTTCGTGTCGCGGGTGAGCACGCCTTCCGAGGGCAGGTCGATGGCGAGGCCGATGTCGGCCTTGAGTTTTTCGAGACGTTCCCCGAGCCGGACGAGGGTGGGGATGCGGTTCACGGAGGAACCCTTGCGGGCGACGCAGGCGAGGGAAGTCGAGCCATTGAGTTCGCCTGTGGCGGGGTCGAATGGCTGGACTTTGCCATCGACGGTGAGGAGGAGGTCGAGTGTGCGGACCGAGAGTTGCTGGTTGTCGATGACGATGCGGCCACCTGCGCTGAGGGTGGCTTCGTTGGCGGTGGCGAGGCTGGCCGGGTTGATGCGGACGTCCGTGAGGGCGGCATTGAAGTCGCGCACTTCCGTGAAGGTGCGTTTACGGTCGTTGCGGAGCGAGTACGAACCATTGCGGATGCGGACTTCCTGCAGCGAAGCGGCGAACGGGAGGTTGGCTGCCTTGAAGGGAGGCGAGGGAGCGGCGGGAGAATCCGTTTCGGTTTCGGGATCCGTGGGGGCGGCGCTGGCGGCGGCCGGAGGAGGCGAGGCAGGCGTGGTGGCCGGGGGAGGAGCGAGGAGTGATTCGAGGGATTTCTCTCCCTTTTTGCTGCGGACACCGCGGATGTCGGGACGGTCCACCGCGATGCGGCGCACCGAGAGATTTCCGGTGAGCAGACTCCAGAGGTTCGCCTCGAGCAGGAGTCGGTCGGCGGCGATCATGGTTTCCGCGACCTGGAGCGGGGGGCGCTGCGACGGCGGTGCGGCGGTGCCCGCGACTGAGTCGCGCGGGATCATGCGGAGGTTGCGGATTTCGACGGTGGCCGGGAACGAGAAGAGGCTGACGTGGGATGATTCGATTTCTGCGCGGCAGTTGTGGGCAGCTTCGAGCTGGAGGGTGAGTTTGTCCGGGGAGAGCTGGTGCCGGGCGATGGCCTGGAGCAGAAAGCCCCCGGCAACGGGGGCAGCGATGAGGGCAGCGAGCAGCAGGCGGGAGCGGCGGTTCATGGCGGGAGGAATCTGCGGTCAAGGTCCGGGAAACCGACCGCTTGTCCACCGTAATCCGGGGTGGGGTCATTGAGCCGGGCAATGGACGGGAGCGGCGAATCAATTCGCTGCGGTGGCGGGATCGCCGGAAGGAAAGGCCCATGGACAATACAGTCAAATCAGCTGGAGCGGCGGTGCCGCGCGAAATCCCCCGGTGGGTGAAGTATGGGTATACCGCGTTCATGGCGGTTCTGATTCCCGTGTACTGGTGGCACTATGGTCCGACCAACTTTCTTTATTTCTGCGATGTGGCGCTGCTGCTGACCCTTGTGGGGGTGTGGGTGGGGAGTGCGCGGCTCATTTCGCTGGCGGCGGTCGGCATTCTGCTGCCGCAGTTCGTCTGGTGTGCCGACTTCCTTGCCGAGCTGGTGGGTGGGCGGCTGACGGGAATGACCTCGTATATGTTTGATGGGGGAAGGCCGTTGTTTCTGCGGGCCCTGTCCGGGTTTCATGGCTGGCTGCCGTTTCTGCTGCTCTTTCTGCTGGGCCGGACGGGATACGATGGGCGGGCGCTGCGGGGCTGGACGGGACTGGCGGCTGTCCTCTGTGCCGTGAGTTTCCTGCTGCTGCCCGGACCCGGTGTGTCTGCCGAGGGGGATCTTCGGCCGCGCAATGTGAATTACGTGCATGGCATGAGCGAAAGCGAGCCGCAGAAGCTGATGCCGCCGGCTGTGTACGTGCTGGCGTGGTTCGGGGTGCTGACCGGTCTGGTGTATGTTCCGACGCATCATTTTCTGAAACGGCGCTTTCCGCGGGCGGCCTGAGCTTCCAACATCCGGACACATGAAGTCATTGGAAACGCAGGCAGTACCGGAGCGCTGGGGACGAGGGTTCTGGGCGCTGATGTTCACGCAGGCGCAGGGGGCCTTCAGTGACAATGCGCTCAAGCAGCTCGTGATTTATCTCGTGCTGGCCCTCCATCTGGGGAAGCAGGAAGAGATGGCGATGTCGGCCAAGGCCGGGGCCGCCTTTGCGCTGCCCTTCATTCTGTTCAGCATGTTCGGCGGCTGGCTGGCTGACCGCTGCAGCAAGCGCAGCGTGATGCGCTGGGTGAAGACTGCGGAGATCGGGATCATGCTCTTTGCGGCATGGGCGCTCGCGAGCGGGCGTCTGGGCATGCAGATGGGGGCGATCTGCCTGATGGGGGTGCACAGTGCCATCTTTGGTCCGGCCAAGTATGGCATACTGCCCGAGGTTCTGCCGGTATCGAAGCTGAGCTGGGGGAATGGGATTCTCGAGCTGCTGACCTTTCTGGGGATCATCGGGGGGATTTATGCGGCTGGGGAACTGGCCGAGCGTTTCGGGCCGGGGAGTGCTGGTCCGGGATGGTTTCTGGTGGCCGTGGCCCTTGCTGGCTGGCTGAGCAGTCTTTTCATCACGCGGGTGCCGGCGGCCGATCCGGGGAAGCCTCTGCGTCTGAATTTCGTGGCCGAGCTGAGTCGTCAGCTGCGGTCGATGGCGAAGGACCGTGATCTCATGCGGGCGAACTGGGGGAATGCGGCCTTCTGGTTTGTGGCGGCCCTCGTGGGATTGAATCTGCCGATTTTTGCGGAGCATTCGTTTGGGTTCAGTCCGCGGCAGATCAGTTATCTGAGCATGGCCTTGAGTGTGGGGATTGCGCTGGGGAGTTTTGCGGCGGGTTATCTGAGCCGTGGGAAGATCGAGTACGGACTGATTCCCCTGGGTGCGCTGGTGATGGCGGTGAGTGGCTTTGTGGCGGGCTGGCCCGGCATTGGGGTGGCTCCGTTTGCGGTGGCGCTGGGCATGCTGGGTCTGGGGGGCGGAATGTTCATTGTGCCGGTGGCTTCCGTGCTGCAGCATCGACCCGGGGCGGCTGAGAAGGGTGCGGTGCAGGGGGCGGCCAATCTGGTTTCGTGGATTGGCATTCTGCTGTCGTCCGGGGTGCAGGCTGTCTTTGGAGCGCTGCATCGTCCGTCGTCTGAAGTTTTCTGGTTCTGCGGGCTGGCGGCGCTGGTGGCTGGTTTGTATGTGAATGCGACGCGGCCGGGGGCGGTGCGGGAATTTCTGCGGCTGCCGGGCCGTTCCTGAGTGATGCGCTGGAAGCTGACGATTGCCTATGATGGAGCGCCGTTCCGGGGCTGGCAGAGTCAGTCTGGCGGGAATACGGTTCAGGACCTGCTGGAGGCGGCCGTGGGGAGAATCCTTGGTGCAGCGGTGACTGTGCATGGGAGCGGGAGGACCGATGCGGGAGTGCATGCGCTGGGGCAGGTGGCGCATTTCGATGTGCCCGACGGCTGGCGGATGGATGCGGCCGCGTGGCTGCGGGCGCTGCAGGTGCATCTTCCGCCGCAGATCCGGGTGATGCGGGCCGAGGCTGCGGAGCCTCGGTTTCATGCGAGGTTCGACGCCGTGGGGAAGACGTACCGGTACCGTCTGTGGCATGGTGCGGTGCTGCCTCCGCATGAATGGCAGCGGGCGTGGCATGTCCCCCATGTACTGGATGAAGTGCGGCTGCGGGAAGTGCTGTCGCTTTGTGCCGGGCGGCATGACTTTGCGGCGTTTGCGGCCTTCCGGGGCGATGTCCGGAGCGATGCCGATACGGTGCGGACGATTCACCGGGCCGGGCTTGAGCGGAAGGGGGAGAAATGGGTGCTCACGTGGAGTGGCGATGGCTTTCTGTACCGGATGGTGAGGTTGCTCACGGGGGCGGCGGTGCGGGTGGCGCAGGGCCGGGCTGAGGTTGCGTGGTTCCGGGGATTGCTGGATGAGCCCGCGGGGCGGAAGAATCATCATCAGGCACCGGCTGACGGGCTGTATCTGGTTTCCGTCGACTATGGGACAGCGGGCGATGTTCACACTTGCCCGGAGAGGGTGGCGGGGGCAGCGGATGGGATCCCCTGATTCCAGAAACAACATGTCCAGCGTCCGCGTCCGATTTGCTCCATCGCCAACAGGCTATCTTCATGTGGGAGGTGCCCGTACGGCCCTTTTCAACTGGCTCTTTGCGCGGCGCAACGGGGGGGTCTTTGTGCTGCGGATCGAGGACACCGACGAGGCGCGCAATACGCCGGCGGCGCTGGCGGCGATCGGTGACGGACTGCGGTGGCTCGGGCTCGACTGGGATGAAGGTCCCGGGAAGGGCGGACCGCATGGACCTTATCAGCAGAGCGAGCGGAAGCATCTCTACGATGCGGCCCTTGCGAAGCTCGAGGCGCAGGGCATGACCTACACCGAAGAGAACGGAGCCGTGCGCTTCCGGTCGCCCCGCGAGACCGTGGTCCTTCACGACCGGATCTGCGGAGAAGTGAAGATCGACCGGAGCAAGGAGCCTGACATGACGATCCGGCGGCCCGATGGCAGCTACATTTTTCACTTCGTGAATGTCGTCGATGACATTGACATGAAGATCACGCATGTGATCCGCGGAGAGGATCATGTCTACAATACCGGGAAGCACATCGAGTTGTTCCGGGCCCTGGGGGCCGAGCCGCCCGAGTATGCGCACATTCCGCTGATTCTGAATGATGATGGGTCGAAGATGAGCAAGCGCGACCAGGGAGCGGCGATGGGGTATTACATCGACAACGGTTTCGTGCCTGCGGCCGTGCGCAATTATCTCTGTCTGCTGGGGTGGTCGCCCAAGGACGACCGGGAAGTGATGCCGCTGGAAGAGATTGTCGCCTTGTTTGACTGGGATCATCTGAACCATGCGAATGCGAGGTTTGACATGGAGAAGTGCCGGTGGATGAACGGGGAGTATGTGAAGGCGCAGAGTGGCGCGGAGTTTGGGCGGGATGCGGTGGCGTGGCTGACGTCGCCTGCCTCGGCGGTGGACGAGCAGGATCCGAGGCATGTGGCGTCGTTCCGGGTGCTGGGTCAGTTGCTGGCGGGTCGGCCGGTGGCGGTGGAGGACGAGACCGAGGCCCTGCGTCTGAAGTCGGCCAGTCCGCTGCTGGCTTCGCTTCCGGCTGGGTTACTGGATGGGGCGCTGGGGTTGATGAAGCCGAAGGTGCGGGTGGTGCCTGAGATTGCCGAGCATGTGGTGATGGCCTTTGATCCACGGAGTGCGGTGTCGCCTGAGGCGCGGGCCAAGGCAGCGTCGCAGCCCGGGGCGGGGGAACGGCTGAATTCTCTGGCTGGGCATCTGGAGGCGCTGGTGCACTGGAATGCCGAGCACATTCAGGAAGGAGTGGCGGTGGCGGCGCGGGAACTGGGAGTGAAGCCCGGGGCCCTGATGTTTCCGCTGCGGGTGGCGGTGACAGGTCAGGGGCATGGGGTGGATCTGGTGCCGCTGCTGGCATTGCTGGGGAAGGATGAGACCGTGCAGCGGCTGCGGCTGCGGGCTCCGCTGCTGAGCGCGTGAATCATGCGGGTGCTGTGACGTCATGAATTCCGATGTACTGACGCTGGACGATCTGCGGGCATGGAAGCCTGGAGAACCGCCCATGCGGCTGGCTGTGCTGGGCGATCCGGTGGCGCACAGTCTTTCTCCTCAGATGCACAATCCGGCGCTGGAAGCGTGTGGGATTGCGGCGCGCTACGGGAAGATTCATGTGCGGCCGTCCGAGTTCCGGGAAGCTTTGCGGTTGCTGGGGTCGCTGGGATTCATCGGGGTGAACTGCACGATTCCGCATAAATTTGCGGCGCTGGAGGCAGTTGATGAAGTGGCGGCGGCGGCGCGTCGGCTGGGGGCCGTGAACACCGTGATTTTCCGGGCTGATGGGAGTACCGAGGGAAGGAACAGCGATGGTCCCGGCTTTCTGCGCACGGTGAGCGGGGAATTTGGCAGGAGCGTGCGGGATCTGAGGATTCTCATTCTCGGAGCTGGCGGAGGGGCGGGTCAGGCCGCGGCCGTGCAGTGTGCCATGGAAGGCTGCCGGAGCCTGCTGCTTGCCAACCGGACGAGGGAGAAGGCCGATCAGGTGGCGGCGGGGTTGGCGGGTTTGCCGGGAGGGGACGTGGTCCGGGTGGTGCCATGGGAATCCGGAGCGTTGCGCGGCGAGCTGGACGGGGTGGATCTGATTGTGAACGGCACCTCGCTGGGGATGACTGCGGGCGACCCTCCGCTGGTGCCCTACGACGCGCTGCGGCCCGGGCATTTGGTGTACGACATGGTGTACAAGCCACTGGAAACCCCCCTTGTGGCGGCGGCGCGCGCGGCCGGAGCGGCGGCGATCAATGGGCTGCCGATGCTGCTGTGGCAGGGCGTGCAGTCCTTCGAGTGGTGGTTCGGGCGGGAAGCTCCGGTCGATGTGATGCGGGCTGGGTTGCAAGCTGCGACCGGCTGGAGGTGATGGCGAGCGGGATGATGCGAAAGGCGTTGATGTGATGGCTGGGGCGCTTGAGCAGATTCCGCTGGACGGTTGGCCCTTTGATCTGGCGGCGACGCTTGGGAGTGGTCAGGTATTTCACTGGCAGGCGTGGGAGGGAGGCTGGGTGGGGACGATTGGGGAGGAGGGTGTGTTTCTGCGTCAGCGTGATCCTGGGGTGCTCGAGTGCAGTGCCGGGAAGGCGGCGGTGGTGCGGCATTATCTGGGGCTTGAGGAAGATCTGGCGGCGGTGGTCGCTGGATTTCCGGCGGATGATGAGGCGCTGCAGCGGGCCATCGCGTGGTGTCCCGGGCTGCGGCTGATCCGTCAGCCTGCGTGGGAATGTCTGGCGACCTTCATTACTTCGTCGTTGAAGCAGGTACCGCAGATCCGGGCGATTTCGCTGCGGTTGCGGGAGCGGCTGGGGGAGGTGGTGCGGTTGGAGGGGATGCCGTGCGTGTGGGGTTATCCACGGGCGGAGGTGATTGCGGCGGCGGGCGAGGAATTCCTGCGCGGCTGCGGGCTTGGCTACCGGGCTGCCTTTCTGCACCGCAGTGCGGTGGCGGTGGCGGAAGGAAGTTGTGATCTGCGGGCCGTAGCTGGTCTTGGCGATGCTGCCGCTCTGGCAGAACTATGCCGACTGCATGGAGTCGGTGAAAAAGTGGCGTCGTGTGTGCTGTTGTTCGGCTACGGGCGGAGCGGTGCGTTTCCGATCGATGTCTGGATCGAGAGGGTGCTGCGCGAACTCTACTTTCCGCGGGCGAGGAAGCTGACGCATGCGCGGCTCGACCGATTTGCGTGGAAGCAGTTCGGTCCGCACCGCGGGCTGGCGCAGCAGTTTCTTTTTCACTGGGCGAGGCTCACCGACTGTGGTCGCCGTGCCGTCGGGCCGGCTGGGGACGTCATGGTGGTGGGATGATGCGGGCGCGGAAGTAGAGTCGGCCGCTGGCGGGTGGGGTCACTGGGGCGCTTCGGAGGATGAGGCCTGACGAGAGCGATTCCGCGACCGGGGAGAGGAACTGAGCGGGCGACCATGAGGAGAGGTTGTCCGATGATTCGATGACGATGCGGCCGTGGTCAGCGCCTGGTTGCTGGTGCCACGAGACGATGGGGCTGCCATTGGCATCTTCCGACCAGATGCGGGCATCCGGGCCCATGATGGATTCGAGCAGGTTGGAAATGCCGTTGCCATTGTCGTCGCCGTCCGGGTTGGCTGGTGCGGGAAGTTCGTCACTGGTGCCTGGCGATCCTCCGGAGGTGGCTGAGGCGCGCCAGTTGCTGGGATTGGCGTGATGGGTGTCGCCCGCCGTGGGGTTCATGTGGACGAGCGAGTGGCCATTGCCGTCCGGGAGCTGGGGCCATGGGAAGCGGTCGTTGTAGCGGAACGAGACGATGGTGCTGCCTGAGCGGTCGTCGAGCCGGAGGGATTCGCCGTTGTTGGCGAGGGCAGTGAGGGCGGGGAATTCGCCGGCGATGATCGAGTCCGGCACAGTTGGGTAGGCCGCCTTGAAGGCCTGGCGGTTGCGGACCGCGAGGGTGCGGGTACCCGGGGCGAGCGTCCAGCCGTCCGGGAATGAGAAGTGCGTTGCATTGCCGGCATCGTCTGTGCCCGCGAGGCCTTCCGTGAGCGTGACGCCCGTGAGGTCGAGCGTCGTATCCGTGGAAGCATTGAGGAACTCGAGAAACTCCGTGTCGTCGAGCGTCCCCGGGGGATTGTAGTGGATTTCACTGATGGCGAGGAAGCGCTGCGGGTCGCTTGGCTGCGGAGTCAGTGTGGTCGTCGTCACGGCTGTGCCCTTGTCATTGAGCAGAGTGAGCGTTTCGCCGAAATTCCCGAGGTGACCGTGGTAGGGACCGGTGACGAAAAGGCGTTCGCCTCCGCGGGGGGAAGTGGTGCGGCTGCGGAAGGCGCTGCGGCTGGGTGAGACATGGATGCTCGATCCTGCGGTGACGATGGTGCCGCCGGGGAAGGTGAACGAGACGCCGCCCGTGAGCTGGAAGCGGCTCAGGTCGATGGCTGTGGCGCTGGTGTTTCTGATTTCGATGAATTCCTCGTCCTGATTTCCGCTGGGCGGATTGGCGACGATGGTTCCGAAGGTCAGGGAGGGGATGGGATCCTGGGGAGCGGGGACGCCGAGTGAGCCCGAGCCATTGGTGAAATTGAGCGAGAAGGGATTTCCGTGGTTTGTGCCGCCGGTGCCCGTGAGGTAATTCGTGCGGCCCGCGAGGTAGCTGGATTTGATGCGCTGGACCGACTGTGCGAGGGAGTAGGCGGTGGCTCCCGACCATGCGAAGTGGGAATTGATGCCCCAGCGGGCGTGGTCGGCGTCCACGTCCCGGGTGATGACTGGAACCAGCTGGTCCATGCGGCTGCTGAACCATGAAGTGGCGAGAAACTGATCGCTGAGCGAGCGGATGCGGCGGGCGATCATTTCGCGGATGCGCGGCGTTTTTGCCATCGCTTCGATCATGCGGTTGAACTTGTCCGTGTGGAGCTGCCATGGCCGGGCACCGATGAGGGGGTGGCTTGTGCAGACGGGGGTTGAGGGACTGTTCTGATTGAAGACGATGGTATCGGTATTGAGGGCATTTGGGCCGAAAGAGAGGTCGAGATCCCATGGGAGGACCGACCATTCGCGGGAACCGAGCGAGTCGCGGTAGATGTAGTAATTCTTGTTTGAGGCATCGATGTTCTGGCTGATGACCGTGCCCGCGTGCCAATTGACCCAGTTGGCGACATCGATGTTGTCGAAGAGCCATGTTTCGAGGGACTGGCCGGTGAGGCCGAGGCTGGTCACGACCGCCTGCAGGTCCGCGTAGCCTTCCGGGAAGCGGTTCTTCTTTTCGAAGGCCGGAGCGGTTGTGAAGTCGCAGGCTCCGTTGTCGCCGACCGCCTTGTAGAGGGCTCCGTGGGAATCCCACTGCTGGCGTTCGAGGAAGTCATCGTCCACCTGTTCGACGCAGAGGGCGACGCTGTAGAAGGCAGCGTTTTCGCGCTGATGGACATGGAAGATTTCGGGCGTGGGGATGCCGCTGAGGCTGTGCATTTCCGCGGCCATGAGGGCGCGGAGGTAGCTTTTATCCGTGTAGGTGGTATTGATGTTGAGTTCGCTTACTTCCGGGGGCGTGGGATCGTTGAGCGAGGGCAGGCGGAGCGGAACGCGGTATCCTGTGGGGAGGTCGATCTTGTGACTTTTCTTGGGGAAGCCGCGCGAGGTATTGCCCCGGATGCGGATGCGGCAGTTGTCGTGGAATTGGCCATTGAAGAAGATGCTGCAGGTTGTGCCGGCTTCCGTGTCGGCGAGGTTCGGCTGCGCGATGAAGCGGTGCAGGACCGGGAGTGGCGTGGCGATGGCGGGGTCGGCGAAGACGAGGCCGTGGTAGACCGGGGAATCCGGGAGCAGGTTCTGCGGCGAGCGACGCGAGGCACCGCTGGAGGCTGTGGCGGTGAGGCGCCAGCGGAGAAGCTGTCCGGCGGTGGCTGCCGGGGTGAAGCGCGCTGTGAAGATGCCATCGCCGGCGGCGGTATCGCCTTCCGTGCCGTCATCGCGCAGCGTGGCCGACGATTCCGGTCCGAAATTGACGCGCCATGCGAGGGTGGCCGAGGCGACCGCATCCGGCTGGGCCCCGGCGTTCTGGGGTCGGATGCGGGCCGTGATGGTGACTGGGGAACCCGCCGTGGGGGAAGCATTTGGCGACTGGACGAGGTCGATGAGCGGACCTGCTGCCGGGAGGGGGGCGGCATTGACCGTGCCTGGGGTGGGGACGGGGAAGTAGACGATTTTGTCCGGGCCGCCCTGGAGGCCGAGAGAGACATTGGGTTCCGGGGGAAACCAGTCGCCTTGAGGTGCCGAGAGGGGAGACGTGTAGGCGTGGAGGATGGTGGTGCCGTCCGGGGCGGTGAGGGCGAGGTCTTCGCCGCTGCTGGAGAGTTGGAAATTCGTGTGGAGGGGTTTGGCTGGGTTGCGGCGGTCCTTGCCGCTGGCCCAGACCACGAGGTACTGGCCGGGGGCGAGCGTGATGGCCGGGAAGCGCCATTTGCGGAGATTGGCGGGATCATCCGAGAGGAAGTGGCCATTGAGATCGACTGGGTTGGGCGAGCCATTGAAGAGTTCGATCCAGTCCGGGGAATCGTAATCTTCGTCGAGGGCGCTGCCATTATTGCGGGCGAGGAATTCCGAGATGACGAGGGATCGCGCTGGGGGTTCCGGGTTGGGGTTATCGAGGGAGAGCCCCTGGACACCGGCGGCGTAGAGCGTGGCCACTTCGGCGGGGGAAAGTGTGCGGTGCCAGAGGGCCATTTCGTCGATGAGGCCCTGCCAGTAGCCAGGCGTGCCCGGGTCGGCGGCGGCCCCCGTCAGTTTCGCGCCGATGCCGAGGAGCGATGGGGGAGTGGGGAACGAGGAACCCGAGAACGTCTGGGTCGCGGTGAGGGATCCATTGCGGTAGAGTCGGAGCGTCCAGTTTTCCGCGGTGCAGACGACATGCTGCCATGAATTGAGAGGGAACGGTTCCGATTCCGCGATGCGGATCTGACCGGATGGGGACAGGCCGAAGTAATTGCTGAGCTGGCCGCCATTGGCGTCGAGGCCGAAGTGCATGAAGCCGAACCAGTTTTTGGCGATGGTGGCCCATGTGGGGCGGGCGTCTGCCATGACCCATGCGGCCAGCGAGTAGGCCGCCGTGGGCGGGCGGGGGACATCACTGACGATGACGTGCTGAAAGCTGGTGGGGCCGCCGAAGCGGAGGGCACCGCCGATTCGGCCGGTGGTCCAGTGCGCGGCCGATCCGGTCGGGTAATTGACGAGGTTGCCGCTGTGGTGCTGGCCTGAAGCGTCCGCGGCGGTGCAGCCCGCGGTTTCATCGAACCTCCAGTATCCCATGAGGCCTGTGCTGAAAGGCGACGGGGCTACCAGTGGAACGAGCGAGAGGATGGCAGGGGCGCTTGTGGCCGAGCCATTTTCGTTAGTGGCGACGACATCGTAGGAACCGGCGTGCGAGGCATCGATCACGGGAATGGTGAAGGTGCGGGCCGTCTGTCCCGCGATGGGGGAACCATTGAAGCGCCACTGGAGCGAGGGTGGGGGATTTCCGGAAGGGACTACGGAGAACGTGGCTGTGCCGCCCGCTGGGTGGGATTGGCTGCATGGGGGCGAGACGAAGCCCGGGGGCGACGCCAGTTCCTCCGTGATGGCGACAGCTGAGATGGCCGGGTTCTGATCCGTTCCGGCGAGGCCGCCGCGGCCCATGCGGAGGTCGATGCCATTGTCGTCGGCGGCCACCTGCAGGCGAGCGAGCCGGTTGTAGGGAGCACCGGCGGGAATGAACCAGTCATTGATGACCGTGACGTTGTCGATGATGACGTCCATGCTGCGGCCCGAGGGAGCGGAAGCGTCGAGCGCGAGGATTTCGACGATGTAGATTTTCCCGGGGGTGGTGGTGAAGCGCATCGCGAAGTTCCCGGTTCCGCCGTGGAGGCCGCCGCGGGAAAGCAGGTCGCGGGCTGCCTGATCCGGTGCGCCGATCCATGAGAAGCCGCTGATGGCGTAGGTACTGGGGGCGGTGGTGAAGGTGAGGCCGTTGCCGGTGTCGGAGGTTCCAAGGTTACCGCGGAACGTGACGCCGAGGAGCGAGACCAGCTGGGCATTGGCGGCTGAGTTGCCGAAGTTCCAGCCTTTGCTGGTGGCATTGCGGTAGCTGAGGAGGTCCGTGAACCCGAAGGCCGCGGTATCCGAGACTACGGAGGCCGCCGGAAAGGCAGCGGTGACGAGCAGGAAGAAGGCAGCAGCGGTGGCAGGAAGCTTCATGGGGACGGTGAATGTGAGGATGGTGGCCCGGGGCGGGGGAGGAAAGCCAGCGAAATCCGCGTCATTGGAACGAGGGGATTGCGGTCGGGTGGGAAGCTGTGCGACTGGAATGCATGACGAAGCGAATGGTAGCTGTGATGCTGATGGTGCTGGCGGGAGCTGCGGGTCCGGCCCGGGCGACGTGGTACAGCGAGAATGTGGCCGAGGGAGCCGATATCATCATGATGGATCTGCGCTGGCCATGGTGGCCATCGGGAACGTATTATGCGAACTGGAATTCCGGATTTCTGCCCAAGCCCAACAATCTGAGTTTCTATGCCGGCTTCACGAGCTGGCTGGCAGACGGCGGGGGATCGCTTCCGAATCCCGATGAAGGTCTGCAGGGGACCTTCCGGCCGGGATCGGTATGGACCTTCTGGGGCAGTGATCCGGTGCGGGGGCCGGTGCGTTTCACGGATACGGCTCCGAATCTTTTCATCCGGAATGATTATGGAGGAGAAGGGAGCAGTGGGACGACTGGGGCCGAGCCATGGCGGTTTGTGACCCTGCGGAGGTGGTACACGATGCTCGCGCGGGTCTGGCGGGATCCGGGGGAACCCGA
>Ga0315903_10007557_pt1 | contig 13583 bp, 18 predicted proteins | sample LakEriMetagenome_7_FD_203524 | JGI IMG/M metagenome (GOLD analysis project Ga0315903, IMG submission 203524) | Freshwater fungal communities from buoy surface, Lake Erie, Ohio, United States - Buoy 2 MA119 | ecosystem: Environmental > Aquatic > Freshwater > Lake | place: USA: Lake Erie, Ohio...
TGAAAGGCAATGCAGTGATTGATGGTGACATTCATACAGGTAAATTAATGATTGAGAGCGGCGTAAAATTCAATGGCAATTGCAGTATGGGACAAACAGCGCCAGTCGCGCAAGCACCTACCCCACCCCGTGTTGAAGCCACACAGAAAGTAAATATTGACTTACATGCGTAATAACGAATTGATGAAGTATGCCGGTATGGCTACCCAATTTATGGCCACTTTAGGAGTGGCTTTTTTTTTGGGAATTAAAATAGATAAATGGAGTAATTTAAATTTCCCCATAGCAACTATTTGCCTACCTCTACTCATGTTGATTTATATGCTTTGGAAAATTGTAAAAGAATCGAATACTCAAAAATGAAACATAAATTTTATCTAGTCTTTGGCATAACGAGCCTTTTTCTGCTCGTGCTTAATTACCTATTATCTCAAGAAGGAGGTTTGTTTGATAGAAATATTATTATGTATGGAAGCTTATTTTTAGCGACAATCTCCCTTGCTTCTTATTCATTCACTGTGCAATCTATCACGCATGAAAATCCGAATAAATTTGTAAGGGGCGTGATGGCAGGTACCATGATAAAATTGTTTGCTTGTATTGCAGGAATTGGCTTAGCTCTTTTTTTATTGAAGGGTAAAATTCAAAAAGAAGATATATTTTACTTAATGTTTGTCTATGCGATTTACGCTATTATCGAGGCGGTTACTTTATCGCAATTGAATAGAAAAAAGCAATAATTAAGGTCGAAAAGTAGCTAAGAAAGTTTTTATTTTTTCTTGTAAAGTCTTACTTACCGGAACAATTGGCAACCTAAATTCGTTCAAACAAATACCCATCTCACTTAAAACAGACTTCACACCAGCAGGGTTTCCTTCTTCGAATAAAAGATTAATGCCATCCAGTAATTCGTATTGAATAACTTGGGCCTCTTTAAATTTATGCGCAAGACTTAATTGTATCAGCTCACAGAATTTATTGGTGTAACAATTCGCGGCGACCGAAATTACACCATCGAAACCTAACGCAATTTGAGACATCACTAAATCATCATCACCGCTTAAGACTAAAAAATTATCAGGTTTGCCCTTTACTAATTCCATGCTTTGCACCATGTTGCCGCTTGCCTCTTTAATACCAATTATATTTTTACATTCACGCGCCAACTGCAAACTTGTTTCGGCGAGCATATTGCTTCCAGTTCTACCTGGTACATTATATAAAATGATTGGCTTGGTCGTGTATTTATCTAACTCTTTAAAATGTGCTACAATACCACTTTGTGAAGGTTTATTATAGTAAGGCGAAACGCTTAAAATTGCATCCACATTGGTTAAATCATAGGTGCTTAATTGCGCTATCGTTTCCGCAGTATCATTACCCCCAACGCCTAATACGATAGGAAGATTTTTTATGTTATACTGCGTGACAGCCTTTAGTATTTCTTGCTTCTCGGCAAAATTTAATGTGGGCGTTTCCCCTGTAGTTCCTAATACAACCAAATAATTTACGCCATGATTGCTTACATGATGAACCAATTTTTCAAGGCTCGGAAAATCAATAGATTTGTTTTGAAGAAATGGTGTAATCAAAGCCACACCTGTACCTCTAAATTTGTTTACGTTCATAAGGCTTTAATTTTAATAATTCATTGATCTTTTTGATCATCAATTCTACACTTGGTTCTTGCTCAATAGGTAATAATAAATCTGAACAAGATTTTAATTCATCATGCAATAAACCTACTCTGCACTTCGCATGCGAACATGTTGCCACATAAATAAGTTGAGGTGAGGGTTGAATAAATAAATTGAATAACAAATCATAACGCTTTACCATGAATCTATCTGTACGTGGACTATTCGGCATCATACTTTTATCTAAATCATCCCAAGAAAAAGATTGTAAATAAATATTATTCTCTCTCTCTTTTTTATCAATAAATAGCAACACGTCACATTCATAGCCTAACCTTTCAAGTTCCTTTTTGTAATTCGAAATTACTTCTTGTGAATCATAATCGGTAAAATAGCATAAAATACCAATACGATACGACATACTAAAATTGCGGAATTCATGTTTTACTTCGTTTGGGGTCGTAAAAATGGGTGCTGCAACAATGGTAGGCGTTGGTAAAAGTCTTTCTTGTAATTTTTTAAATAATGACACGTAATAAGATGTTACAGTATAAGATAATTATTCCTCTGTATAAAAACCCATTTTAGAAAATTTCTCGATACGCATCTCAATTCGCTTCTCGGCATCCAATTGGCTCAATTCTTTCAATGATTTCTCGATATACTTTTTCACAATTTTTGCGGTTTCTTCAGGATAGCTATGTGCCGCACCAATTGGTTCTGATATCACATCGTCGATTAATCCGAATTTACTCATGTAGCCAGAGGTGAGCTTCAATTGCTCAGCCGCTTGTTCTTTAAAATCCCAGGTACGCCATAAAATACTCGAACAACTCTCTGGCGAGATAACAGAATACCAAGTATTTTCAAGCATGGCTACTTTATCGCCAATACCAATGCCGAGTGCACCACCACTTGCACCTTCACCAATGATGATACAAATGACAGGAACCTGCAAATTTATCATTTCGAAAAGGTTTCTTGCGATGGCTTCACCTTGACCACGCTCTTCTGCTTCTAAGCCAGGATAAGCACCGGGGGTATCAATGAAAGTAATTACAGGCTTATTAAATTTCTCTGCAAGTTTCATAAGACGCAATGCCTTACGATATCCTTCTGGGTTAGGCATCCCAAAATTGCGCATTTGACGTGTTTTGGTATTTGTTCCCTTCTGATGACCGATTACCATAACCGTTTGATCGTTGAGTGTAGCGAATCCACCCACGATGGCTTTGTCATCACGCACATTTCTGTCGCCATGCAATTCTTGATAATCACTAAAAAGCTTTGAAATATAATAATTGGTATAAGGTCGCTCAGGATGACGACTCAATTGGACCTTTTGCCACTCTGTAAGGTTCGCGTATATCTCTTTTCTTGTTTCTTCTATTTTTTTAGTCAGCTCTTTCACGGTTGAGCTTACATCTACCTTTGTCTTAGTACCAACTTCTTGAATCTTATCAATTTCAAGATAAAGTGTCTCTATGGGTTTTTCAAAATCTAAATATTGCATGCGTAAACATTAATAAGTCTGCAATTTAGTCCATTCTTTTGGTAATTTTATACTGAAATTGTGCGCCTCTTGTTGATAAAGTGGATGAGTCAAATTGAGTGGTGATCAGATACTTGTTGTTTCTAGGGAAATTTCATGATGAACCCAGATTCAGCATTAGAAATGTTGAAAAGATTAAGAACCTGCAATTCAATATTTTGCAAATATTGAAACATCTTCTAATTCGTCCCGTTAATAGCTAACGAGACATCTAACACCCTAGAATTTTCGTTCCTCAAATCCTTTCACGTAATTTGGGTTGAAGGAACAAAGATGGAAATCTCTTTTAGTATTTTTAGTCATTTCCTTAATCAGGGTATAAAACAATTTTCAAGCAGCATATACATTACTTTTGCATTCGTATGGAAAAGACGCAAGACTTATTTCATAACAAACCTAAATGATGGAAAATCCTATAAATTATAAAACCTTCGAAGAAGTCATCCATTACAGACGCTCGGTACGAAAATATAAGCAAATACCCGTAGATAGTGATAAGGTAAAACATTGTTTGGAGTTAGCAGTATTGGCGCCCAATAGTTCCAATATGCAATTATGGGAATTTTATCATGTTGTAAATCCGGAATTATTGAAAAAATTAGCCGTGGCTTGTTTAAATCAGTCTACGGCTGCTACTGCGAATCAGCTCGTTGTATTTGTTACACGACAAGATTTGTTTTGGAAGCGTTCTAAAAAAATGGTTGAACTAGAGAGTCAGAATGTACGTAAGAATAGCCCTGAGGCTAAGCAAAGCAAACGTATTGAACGGTGGGAACTATATTATGGCAAAATCATTCCTTTTTTATACTCTCGTTTTTTTGGTTTACTCGGTATTTTCCGTTCCTTGTTTGTCAATGTGGTGGGATGGTTTAGGCCCATCACATACAATGTCTCTGAAAATGATATGCGCGTTGTCATGCATAAAACCTGTGCTTTAGCAGCGCAAACATTTATGCTCGCCATGGCAAATGAAGGCTATGATACTTGCCCTATGGAAGGTTTTGATGGAAAGAGAGTTAAGCGTTTGCTGAACTTGCCTTGGGGTGCTGAAATCAATATGGTAATATCATGTGGTATTCGTGATGAAGGTGGCATTTGGGGCGATCGTATGCGAGTACCCTTTGAGGAGGTTTATAAAAGGGTGTAATCTATCAACTTCTTTCCCCGCAGTCTACTCCTTCGAAATCTAGTATCGAAAGCAATTTCCGGGGAAGGACTCTCACCGCTCTGCAAAGTATTTTTAGACTCGCAGTTATTTATGTAACCCTTGCAGCAATAAACCAATCGATCCGCTACTATCTGTGCTAGGTTGATTGGAGTTGGAAGTCTAATTCTCGCGTTAATTTTTTTTAAAAAAGGATGAGTATGTTAAATTTGAAGATGCAATATTCAATTGGACAAGACATAGTTTTTACAACACCTTATTTTGAAAGTCAGTTTTACTTTCATGCAAAAATTGTAGAAGTAAAAAATAAATCATTAATTGTTTCATATTCAAATTATTTTGAAGATAGCACGGATTATAAATATGTTGAACATGAAACAGAAATTCCTATGACTTCTGTAGTGTACTAGTATTCTTTCTTTGCAGGAATCACACCGCGAATACCTCCGCGTGGCTTTTCTACATCGCCGTTATATCTTGGGATAACATGTATATGAACATGTGATATCGTTTGTCCAGCTGCTTCGCTGACATTAATACCAATATTGAATCCGTCTGGATTAAATTTTTCTTGTAAGATTTGTTTTACTTTATTGACAATAAGCCAACAGGCAGTTTGCTCTTTTAATGATAACTCAAAATAATTTGCAACGACTCTTTTTGACACAACTAATGCATGTCCTTGACTCACAGGAAATCTATCATAAAACGAAAAAGCCGTTGCAGTTTCTACAATCAATTCTCTTGTTTCATTAGTTGCGAAAAATGGACTTATAGTACTATCTCCTCGATGTAATGAAGTATAATGTTGATACACATATATTTCACAACTATCATTTTTGAAAATACTTTCAAATGGAAGTTTAATCGTACATTGGTATGTTTGAACTTTATGTATTTTATGTATTCGATATCCTTCATGTTGTAAATCTCTACGTACCGCAAAATAAGCTTTACCGTTAGGTTTAAGTAAAGTAGAAATATTCATGATGACGTCTGCTTGTTCTTCAGGGAGCAAAACATTTAGTACGTAGAAACAAAGAATTGTATCAAATTTTTTAGAAGGGAAATGAGGGAAATAATGTGGGTCATAGCCTTCAATCAAGAAGCCTTTATCTTTGAACAGTTGAACATCAGATCCAAAGCCGCACCCATAATCAAGTATTTCACCTTGCAATAATTTTTTATTCAAAATCATTTTAGCAGGAAAAGATAGAGAATCTCTTTCTTTAGCGGTAAGATGGCTGTTAGGGTTGTGATTTATATTTCCCATTTCTGATATCCTCTGGTTTCAATTAAAAATTTTGAAGTATTAATCAGTTGGTCAAAAGCAGTGTTTTGCCAATTTTGTCTTGATTGATTTCCTAACAATGATATTTGCATTTCATCCATGAATTTATCTTGAAGTTTTTCTTGCATCAACTCCCAATAATGGATAATAATTTCTTTATGCTTTGTGATAATTTTACTTGAAGGAATCTTATCTCTTTTGTTATTATTGATAGTAGGTTTTGAAGGTAATAAATTCCATAAATCATTATTCTTAAAAATTGAAAAAGGTAAAACATGGTCTATTTCATAATTAGTAATTTTTGTTTCTGTCCAAACGCAAATTACTTCTCCATTATTTTTTAAAATCTCTTTATACAATCTTTTTGAGGCTGATATTTCTCTTTCTGTAATAGGAATCTTTAAAATTTCATGAATTATTTTTTCAGTTGTTAAATTATTCTCGCTTGCATTTACAGAAAATTCCACCCATTTAAATAGTATATTATCTGTTCCAGCGATGAAACTTCCCAAGATTTTAAAAGTATCAAAATAATTTAATGGTATTGTGAAATAGCCACAATTATTAATTAGCCAATTAGTATTTTGAGTATTTTGATTTCTAAATGATCCTGTAGAATGATACTTAAAAATTGAAAAATAGTTATCAGTAAAGCTTCGCCCAATGTACTTCATCGGCATGGATGTAATAGTTTCTTTCATCTTTTTTACGAGAGCAAAAAAGTCGTCACAAATTTCAGGACTTATGTTTTTTATTCTTAGTTCATTGTAGAAAAAAGAAATGCCTCCAAGATTTGAGTAATAACTAATAACAGTTTTAAATTGTTCTTCAAAAGCTAGTTTAGTATTAACTCCATTTATTTGCGGTATTTTAATATTGCTTTCTAATAATGGATAATAAAATAATAACCATTTTTCAATCAAAAGACCTAATGGTATTTCAACTTCATTGTTTTTGATATTTATATATGGAGAGTTATCTTGGATAATATCTATAACTCCTCTCAATAATGCAAATTTGTATGTAGAAGATTTACTATCGCGTTCAATAATTTTGCTGATATTTGAAAAGGTTTCATTTTGTAACATTAAAAGATGAATTTAAGTTAAATTTTTTCAACCACAAATGCCTGCAATGAAAGGTGTCGTGACCTGAAAAAGTTAGTTTTTGCCGTATTGTATTTGATTCTATTACTAAACTTTTGTGCTGTAATAATGTGTTATTCAAATTAATGTCAATTTACTCAAATAATGCAATAATTAATATGCAGTTTATGCACATTGTATTTTAATGTAAAGACAGCTAGTCATCAATAATGAAAAAGGGGAAACTATTTAAAGCCAAATTTTGCAGTTGAAAATGCAAGCTGCAAAATCGATCTAGAAAATCTAATAACTCAGCAAATCTCTTCGGCAAGATTTTCTAAATTGGGGTTACCGAAAAAAGCCTTAACAGATTTTATTCTCAGTATCTCACTTCGTTTCTGCTGCAAAATCTCGGTTAAAGGTATAAAGGCTTCCTAAAAATTCCATGCCGTTAGGCCTTAGACAATAAAGACAGAGAGGACTCGAACCCGTCTCGTTCTCAAAACAAGACTGTGACAGGGCGGCATTCTAACCGTTGATTATTTTTTCCAAAGATTTTTTATTCAGTTTTTTAATGCGTTTTTCTTCAATAATTGCATCACGTTTATTAGGCATCTCTTCAAGATAAACTAGTTGCCAAGGCATTTTTTTGCAGTTAAAAATGTACCCTATTGGGTATAAATATTGTATTAGGATGCAATTACGTACCCGAAAAGGTATAAAATGGAAATTTCAAATAATAATTATACCCGATATGGTACAAATTCAAAATAAATCGCTAATTTTACACCCTAAAGGGTATAAAATATGAAACTTTCATCTTTTGTGAAGCAAGCACGGAATAAATCGGGTCTTACACAACCAGAACTGGCTGAAAAGGCTGGTGTTGGTTTACGCTTTGTAAGAGAACTTGAACAAGGCAAAGAAACTTTAAGGCTAGACAAAGTAAATCAAGTCTTGAAACTATTCGGTTATGAAATGGGGCCGATAAAATTCGAGCAACCAAAAACTATCAACTAACAACCAACAACTTCAATGAGAAAAGCTGAAATAAAAATGCATGGTGAACTGACTGGTTGGTTGAGGGAAGACGAAAATGGCTATCATTTTCAATACGCACCTTCTTACCTTCAAAGGAAAGATCCTCAACCCGTTAGTCTCACTCTTCCGCTGCAGGAAAAAGAATTTGACAGCAAAGGCATGTTCTCATTTTTTGATGGATTAATTCCTGAAGGATGGCTGCTTGATATTGCTGAAAAGAATTGGAAACTGAACACCAGAGACCGAATGGGCTTACTCCTCGCTTGTTGCAAAGATTGTATTGGTGCTGTAAGTGTTCATCCATTAAATGAAAATGAAGCATGACCAAAAGATGTTTATACTGTTACCAAAACCTGCAGGATCATGAAAACAATTTTCATGCAGCATGCAGTAAAAAAATATTTGGTATAACTATTCCACCAGAATTACCCTATGCCGAGGATAATATGCATGAACTAGCAGCACAAATTATCAAAACCCAAGCTACAGTAACTGGCGTGCAACCTAAAATATCATTACATCTGGCATCGGCAGAAAAACCAAATCTTGTGAAGCGATTCACGATTGTAGGTATGTGGGGCGGATTTATTCTAAAGCCGCCTTCACCTCATTTTCCACAACTGCCGGAAGTAGAAGATCTAACTATGCATTTAGCAAGCATTGCCAAAATTAAAGTGGTCCCCCATAGTCTTATACGATTATCTTCCGGCAACTTGGCTTATATCACTAAACGAATTGATAGAGTAAAAAAAGAAAAACTCCACATGGAAGACATGTGTCAGCTTACAGATAAACTGACAGAGGACAAGTACCGGGGGTCGCATGAACAAGTGGCTAAGGCTATTTTAAAATTCTCTGTAACACCTGGTTTAGATGTCATTAATTTTTTTGAACTGGTTTTATTTTCTTTTTTAACTGGAAATGCAGACATGCACCTTAAGAATTTTTCGTTGATTCATCAACCTATGAACGGCCTTGTCTTTTCTCCTGCCTACGACTTGGTGGCAACCGCTTTAGTAAACCCCGCTGATGATGAGGATTTGGCACTAACAATCAATGGTAAAAAGAAAAAAATCAATCGAAATGATTTTGTTGCCGCATTTACCACACTTGGATTAGATGCAAAACAACAAGAAAACATTTTTAAGAAAATGGGAAAGGCCATGACAAGGTGGTTGGAGTTTATCGATATAAGTTTTTTAAATAACGAAATGAAACTTGCCTACAAAAATCTTTTACATAATCGATTCGACAGGCTAAATCTAACACCTAAACACCCACCAACATCAACTAAACCATGAACACCAACAACCTAAAACGCTTCGCGAAAGAGTCCCGTATCAAATTGCTCGACCCAGTGAGTCGTAAGCTGGAGTTGGTTAAACAATGTTTTTCAAGTACTTGATATGCAAATTCCAACAGCAACCATTGAAAAAAATATTGATCATATAGATATTAGTAATCAATTTCTTCAAAACATAATCCCATCTATAAGTTGTTGGAATGAGAATACAAAAGACGCAATTCCTCCGATTTCAGATTATATGGGGGTATGGATTCAATTCTAATTGATTAAAATAATGGTGTATCTATTTGGGTTTTTATGTTGATTCGACCATTATTTGTGTGACCCGTTCTTCCCTTCGCAGTTATTCATGTAACCCTTGTAGCGATAATCGAATCGATATGGGGTACATCGTATTCATTGTAGTTCTTCAAGTTGCTGATAGCAACAAGATAAGGCTTCGAAGCGAGGGGCGCTTCGAAGAACCTAAATATCTAATAGAATTAGTAAATTAATATTGAATGAATTTTCTCATCCTTCATATCAACCCTACATGCCACCAATACCCCAAGATTTGCGATACAATAATCAAGACAAATAGCACTTGCATTTATGATGTTTGGAGCTTGAGTCAAACAATAATGACCAAAGAAAACAGGTTTAAAATTCGTGTAGGATGGAAACTTATCCTCAAAATTAATTTTCTTATTTTTAAGATCATCAGGACAGTGCATCAATATATCATTATAGGTTTTTCTTTTCTCAATGGGTATCCACCATTTAATACGACATTGGGTACGAAGTATACCATCCTTATCTGAAACGACTAGTCCAGCTGGTAATGCCCATTCTTTTCCTTTTAGTGTTTCCTCTATAATATGATAAACACCAGATGAATGTTTGGCATCTGTAGCCATGTTAAGAAAATCGGTAGTGATGCCTTTATAATTTTCTTTAATCCAATTTATATGATCATCATTCCAAAAAGCATGAACCACATTAATCTCAGGTAATTCAAGAAACAGTGGTAATGTTTTAAACCATTCTAAAAAGTAATTCCATTCTGATGGATATTGCTCAAATTGCTCGAGTGTTTTTATATGCTGAGAGATTTCCTTCAAGTCATGTGAGCGAAAAAATCCATCTTTTTCTGTATGGGGTGTATGAAAACAAATGGCATTATACTCATGATTACCCATAATGGCCAATGCGTGACCCACATCGCACATATCCTTCACAAGATGCAAGGCCTCACGTATCTGAGGTCCACGATCGATGAAATCACCAACGAAAATAGCTTTTCGTTTGTCGGGGTGTTTATATATGCCTTGTTCCTTTTTATAACCTAACTTTTGAAGCAGGTTTTCAAGTTGGTCGGCGTGACCATGGATATCGCCTATGAGGTCGTACATAATTTCTGTTTAAATTGTTCTATTGTCATAATCCTCCTTATTTGTGCTATAAAATAAGGCTCTTACTGAGTAGTTTAATAAACCCTTATATTTCTTGTTTTAAAATGGTAAATCATCAATTTCATCCCATACTTCTTTAACTACTTTTGTATGTGGAATAATTTCTGTAATCTGATAATGAAATGGATCGGGGTCATTCTTCTTATAAATGAATCGCTCTAATCGAATCTGACAACGATTGATTTCATGGTTGCGCCCATCGTTTTTGAACATATTATACTCATAAGGACATGTAATGACATTCCAATGGTCATCGGATATTTGAAGATGTGTAACCATAGAGACATAACTTGCAAAACGCAACAAATAATTCATTTTTTCCAATTCGCACCAAAGGGTTATAGTTTGAAAGTTATCTTCTTCTGAAATCATTACTTCAATACTAACGGAATCTTCATTAAAAATCTCAATTCGACAGATGTAAAATTCTGTAAGAATTAATTCATCATCAACCTGATCAATATTTTGCGGAGGCAGATAACTTGTATCCAAATCCCATTCATTTGTATTTGCAATATATAGTAAATAATCTAAGTACTCAGTTAAGTAAGGCAAACCGGCATCCTCCAATTGCTTATAAATAGGTTCATCAAACAGCGCCTCAAATTCAAAGGGTATATACACCTTTTTAGTAAGGCAAAATTCTTTGGCAAACTTTAAATGTTGAAGCAACTCTTCTTCATTGCAAATTTCTCTGAGGTAAATATCATGATATAGAAATCCTGTATAACGTGTGAAATCAAACCCAAGAAAAGGCAAAGCATCCGGTGCCATGGTCCAATTTTCTTTGTAGCTCTTGAGCATTTCAGTAGCAGATTTTGCTGGAGATAATAAAAATGTTTCAGCTTCATGAATCAATCGTTCATAGAGTAGCTCTGCTCGATGATCAGCATCCTTATCATCAAAGCCTTGTTGCTGCATGATATTAGAATAACAAAATGCATTACAAGGTAACCCGAATGAAGTAAGTATTTCTTCTTCAAGTTCAGACATCGCAAGGCCTGGGCCGTCATCAATAGGCGTTGGCTCTCCTAGTGCATGCCACTGAGCAGAACATTTGATATATTGAATAATTTTGGGGATGATTATTGGTTTTAACATAGGCTGATTTGGTGGGGAATACTTCATGATTTCAAGATATCTAGAAGCAAATATATGGTTGTAGGTATGTAACCAGTTTACGCACCCAATTGATTATTCATCGTTCTGAGAAGCGTCTTTCGCTTCGCTGTTATTTAGGTATAGCTAACAGCAACAAAACAATCGACATGGAGTACATTGTTTTCACGGAAATTCTTCAAGTTGCTGAAAGCAACAAAATAATGCTTCGAAGCGAGGGACGCATCGAAGAACTTGAAAGGTTCTGGCAATTGTATAATCTGATTCAAGAGAATACTGAAATTATTCTTCCATAGGATAGGTTTCATTATAAATATCTCTTAGTAGTCTGCCGTTATAAGTCCAATATGGACAAGGATTTGTCAAATAAGAATTATCAAGTATCATTTTAGTAGCAAATGTTAGTGAACGTAATTCATTTCTAAAGTTGATATTTCTATCATTTAAAACTGTAGCAATTTCGCCATTTGTTGTGTTGATTAATTCACTGCCGATAGGTATATTCATTTGAGAGAAGCTTAGTCTTGGTCTCTTTTTCTTCTTGTATGCAGTGCCTGCATCCCGTTCTCCTTCACTTATTTGGTCTTTTTCAGAAAAAACTTGAGGAGTAACATCTTCAATTTCCAAAAGTTTAATTATTGCAATAGCTTGAGATGATTCAATATCAAAGAATTCACGATTAGGATTTATTCTATTTGGACCAAAAGCAATATGGAGCGCCTTTTCAACTTTTTCAAAGTTAGAAACTTTGGCGGCATAGATACACTCAAACGGTAAAGGAATACCTGTTACGGAATACAATTGCGTCATTCTAGTTTTAACTGATTCCTGATTGGTTCTTCCTATTTTAATTAATCCCGGCATAGCTGGGTTAATTAAGACATATACTATTCCTTGATTGCTGTCCATGAAAAAAAATTTTACTAAAAGTATTCAATAAACACGATAACTTAAAATTCAGACGATCGCATTAATTGAGAAGATTGATTAAGTAATAAAGATACAATTTGTTGTACCTATATTGTACCTCTAAAATAAAAAACCCTTGAAAGCATTAACTATCAAGGGTTTGCACTTTACGAGTGCGGACTGGACGAGAGGACTCGAACCCGTCTCGTTCTCAAAACGAGACCGTGACAGGGCGGCATTCTAAACAGATATCAACTTCTCTAAAGAGGCGCGATTTAACTTCTTAATCCTTTTCTCTTCAATCAATGCGGATGTCTTATCAGGCATAGCTTTTATATAAACTAATTTCCAAGGCATTTTGTTCGAAGTATACCGAGATTCGCCATTATTGTGAGCAGCAAGTCGTTTTACAATATCGCAGGTTATACCCTTGTAATAAGTACCATCAACAAGCGATTGGATGATATAAAGTTGGTAATTCATAAAACAAAAAAGCCTCAGTGGATACACTAAGACTCCTTGTCTCGTCTAAGGACGAGAGGACTCGAACCCGTCTCGTTCTAAAACGAGACCGTGACAGGGCGGCATTCTAACCGTTGATTATTTTTTCCAAAGATTTTTTATTCAGTTTTTTAATGCGTTTTTCTTCAATAATTGCATCACGTTTATTAGGCATCTCTTTAAGATAAACTAGTTGCCAAGGCATTTTAGTTGCAGTAAAAAATGATTCCCCTGAATTATGCTCATCTAACCTTCGTTGAATATCTTCTGTAATCCCTTTATAATAATCACCATCTTTATCGCTTTTAAGGATATAAACAAACCAGCTCATAAAATAATGTTTAATAAAACAAAAAAGCCCTAGAAAATTCTAGAGCTTATGCGGACTGGACGGGACTCGAACCCGCGACCTCCGCCGTGACAGGGCGGCATTCTAACCAGCTGAACTACCAATCCAATATTTAAAATGCTTATTAAAGCATTAAAGAACTAATTTTTCGATATTATTTAAACTCTCATCGAAAGA
>Ga0315903_10007560_pt1 | contig 13579 bp, 13 predicted proteins | sample LakEriMetagenome_7_FD_203524 | JGI IMG/M metagenome (GOLD analysis project Ga0315903, IMG submission 203524) | Freshwater fungal communities from buoy surface, Lake Erie, Ohio, United States - Buoy 2 MA119 | ecosystem: Environmental > Aquatic > Freshwater > Lake | place: USA: Lake Erie, Ohio...
TGCGGACCACTCGGCGTTGTCACCACCGTGTCCGCACGCCCCAGCACCAGGTCGCGCGGCACAATGCCGGTGGCCGACGATGTGAATGTGGCGACGCCGCTCGCCCCTTCGGCGCCCACCGCGCGCAGCCGTACGGTGGTCTCGGCGGGAACGCCGCACAGCACGTAGCGGCCGTTGTCGCCCACCGGCACGTCGGTGGTCACGATGGTGCGTTCGACACGCCCCGCCTCGACCCGCAGGTCCAGCCACTGCGCCGTTACCTGCCCGGCGCTGAGCGGCAGAGCACTGAGCGGCAGCTCGCCGCCCGTCGCTGCTGCGCGCGGCGACGCGCTGGGCCGCACGGCCCGCCGCACGGTGCCGTACAGATAGCCGGTGCCCGGGGTGGCCGCGCTCCCGCACACGCGCGCCGCGAGTGTGACGACTGACGGCACCGCCGCGCGCACGGACACGCCGCGCCCGGCGCGCACGGTGAACGGCACCGCCACGCTACCTACACCGAGCGTATCGAGGCGTGCGTGGCGCGCCGTGAGCATCCACGGCCCGGCCGGCAGACTGTCCACCCGTGCGCGTCCGCTCGCATCGAGGGTGGCGTCGTGCACACGCGTCGTATCGACCACCGACACGAGGCGCACGCTCGCACCCGCGAGCGGCAGGCGTGTGATGCTATCCACGCTCGTGATGTCCACGCGCCCGGGACGCCCCGGTGACGCGGACGATTGCGCGTGCGCACGCGCGGCGCCGAGCATGCTCACGCACGCGACCATGGCGGCGGCGAGGAACTGCTTCCGATGCGTCATCACGTGCGCTCTCCATTTATACCGATGCGTTCGAGCTACTGGCGACCTGTCGAGCATACGGCGCGACCACCGGCCTCGCCAGCGCCTCGTGCCGGGCGGCGGCCTATCATCGATCGCGCGCTGGCAACCTCCGCGGCGCGGGCGCGTCGGTAGCGGTGGGTGGCTGAACCCAGCCCAGACCTATCGGAGGCGCCGGTGGGACGGCCGACCTCAGGTGACTACAGCAGCACCGTCGGACGGGCGTGGGGCGCGCGCCGCGCCGCATGCCACTCCGACTTCACGGCCTGCGCCCGGGTATGGATTGGATCAAAGGCAGAACCAATCACATCCGCCCATCGTTTTGTCAGTTCGCCTAACGCGGGCTTCTGCAGCGGGCGATCCATTGCTATGCGAGCGCAGCGAGCTACCGAATCGCCCGACGCAAGCACGCATCGATAGCCCGGCGTCGCGTGGATGTTGCATAGGGACAGCCCAACGCGGCGCCCGCAGCCCTCGCGGCTCTTTCGGTTGGGATCAGACCACCGGCATCGCCTGCCGACAGTCCACGACGAGCGCGTCGCCGTCCCTCTTCTCATTGCCTCCTTCCTTGCGCATGCCCCCCTCCACGCCTGACCGCGCCGCCACCCCGCCCTGTCGTGTCGTGCTGGCCGACGACCACGCCCACCGCTGACGGCGCCAAGGAAGACACCAAGAACACAGCCGAAGCGTCAAGCAAAGCGGCCGCCAGCGCCGGTGACTCGATCGCGAAGCGCGCGGCGACCGTTCCGCCCACCGAATTCCCGATCAGGATCGCAGACGGCAGCGCCTACGCGTCGAGAAATTCGCGCAGCACCCCCACCAGCCACGGAATCGAGACGGCCCCCCAAGGTACGAATCGTGCCTCAGACGCCCCCTCAGCCCGTCGCCGTCGCCGCCCGAAAGAAAAAGTCGAGCATCGCGGTCAGCGAGGACGGCTCACCCCGCACCCGGCTGCGAAGCGCGGCCCCTTCCCAGCAATCTACCAGCAGGTTTGCCAAATGCGCCGTGTCGGTCGATGCCGGGAGTTCACCGGCGCGGCGCGCCTCCTCCAGCGACCCGCCGATGCGCTCGGCGATGTACGAAAGACACTGTTCGATACGGAGCCGAAAGACATCGCTGGCCCCCGAGAGCTCCTGGCCGAGACCGCCCAGCAGGCAGCCGAGGTACCCCTCGCGCCCATAGGACTCCTGCGTCGTTTCGAAAAAGAACCGCGCGCGGGCCAGTGGCGATCGATCAGTCGCTCCCAGGCAGGCATCGAGGCCGACGTGCACCGCCGCCATGTACTGATCGATGACTTGGAGGGCAAAGTCCTCCTTGTCGACGAAGTGGTGGTAGAACGACCCCTTGGGCGCGCGCGCCGCCTCGAGCACGGCCTGGATTCCCAGGCCGTGGTATCCATGCTCCAAGAGCATGGCGAGGCCAACATCGAGCATGCGCTGCTTTGTCGCGTTCGTCAGGCAGAGACCCTGGCGATCATGTGAGCAATCACGACGCTGGGCACATGTCCGGAGCTGAACATGATGATTTCCGCGTCTTCGTCAACGTAAAGGTTGTGTCCGGCTGGCGAGTAGAGCAAGTCCTTCGTCCGCGGAACGATCGTCAGCGCGCCCTCGATCACGCGACGCCCCCGACGGTACGCGCCGTTGCGGCCGCCGCAATTACTTCAGTGATCCGATGAAGGCCGTCGCATCCACGGGGCCTTCGAAGGCGATGAAGAGGGTGCACGACTTCCCGGCCGCGCACTTCGCGTCATGCGGGAGGCCGGCAGGACCGAAAGCGTACTCGCCCGCCGTCAAAGCGGCCGCCGGCGCGCCCTTGTACTTCACGGTCAGCTGGCCTTCGATCAGGATCATCCGCTCGGCCGACGTGTGGGAATGGGCCGGAATCGTGTATCCGCCCGGTACACGCAGGAACACGTCGGCGTTCGGCTTCGATGGGTCTCCATGCAGCACGGCAATCTGACAGCCCGTGGGAAAGATCGCGGGGCACGGTCCCCACTGCAGCGCCGAGCTCACTTTCTTGTTGATCGGGGTGGCGGCCGACGCGGCTTGGGCGCTCAGCTGTCCACCGGACAGGAGTGGTGCCACGACGGACAGCGCGAGGGCGATGCCCAATGCGACGAAGCGAGTCAGCGTGAGGTACTCGCCGCTGATCCGGTCGTCGCCGCGCACACTACCGAAATCCTTCCGCTGGCGGATGGTCACGCCGGGGCTGGCCATACGGACATCCACGTCTTCTCGGGCTGCTCGCATCTCGCTCTCTCTCGGGACGGGGGTTGAGGTATCCTAGACCGATCGGTCTAGGGCGAATATAGGGCGGACGGTTGACCCGTCAAGCATGATCCCGTCGGCGCCTGCAGGACTCACCGCTGCTCCGGTTGCGTTCTCCCATGTGCTTTACGCTCCGCCACCGACGGGGAGAGACGCACTCGCCTTGCCCTTGCGGGCGTCGGGGCTGGTAGACGCCGCGCGCCGTCATGGCAGGCGAGACGATTCACAACGAACCGTTTTCGGTGACCGCTGCGCTGGTGGTCGCGGCAATCCGGGCGGCGGATGCGGCGGGCCGCGCCGCGCCAGCAGTTTGCGCAGGTCTGCGGCGCGGGCGCTCCCGATGCGCAACGTACGCCGTTGCGGAGAGTCGGAGGAGGATGTCGTGCCCTGCACTGTGCCGAAACCGCTCCAGCGAGGAGAGGCCCGCATGGACGCAACGATCGCCGAGGGCCGCGGACACGAGGATATCGGCAGTGATCGCGGCGCGGTAGAATTCCGGTCGTGCGCATCCGAACCCTCGCCCTCGCCGCCACCGCGTGTCTCACCCTCGGTGGCGGTCTGTTGGTCGCCAGTCTCGACAAGGAGACTCGCGGCCTCCTGCTCACGCTGCCTACCGACCGCGATGTCCTGATGTGGTCGTCGGACCAGCGCGATGCCGCCTTCCGCGCGCTGGACCGCCTGCCTGTGTTGGCCAAGGCCTCGCGCGTCAGTCCATCGCCGACGCCGCGTGCGCTGCCCCCGGGTGCGCCCCTCGAGATTCCCGGCATCGACGCCTTCATGGCCGATCAGCGCAGCGCTGGCATCGTGATCATCCACGACGGGAAGCTGCGCTTCGAGCGCTATGGGCTCGACTTCGACGCGGTGGGCCGCTGGACCAGTTTCTCGGTGGCGAAGTCGTTTACGTCCACGCTCGTCGGGGCGGCCATCCTCGACGGCTTCATCAAGAGCCTTGACGATACGGTCAGCCACTACATCCCTGACCTCCGCGGCTCGGTGTACGACGGCGTCACGATTCGCCATCTGCTCACGATGAGCTCGGGCGCGCGGTGGAACGAGGATTACGAGGACCCGACCGCTGACGTCGCGCGGTTCAACAACGCGACACCCGACGAGGGTGTGGACGCCACGGTGAGCTACATGCGTACGCTGCAGCGCGCACATTCCGCGGGCACGGTGTGGCACTACAACACCGGCGAAACCAACCTCGTCGGCGTGCTCGTGTCGGCGGCGGTGGGCAAGCCACTCGCCCAATACCTGCAGGAGAGGATCTGGCATCCCGCCGGCATGGAGTCCGAGGCTACGTGGTTGCTCGGGAAGACCGGGCACGAGATTGCCGGCTGTTGCATCCAGGCGGCGACGCGTGATTACGCGCGCATGGGCCTCTTCGTGCTCGACAACGGCGCCGTGGGCGGCAAGCAGATCGTGCCGGCTGATTGGTTCGCGCAGGCGACCACCAAGCAGTTCGAGATCGGCGAACCCGGCCGCGGATACGGCTTCCAGTGGTGGACCTACGACGACGGTTCCGTCGCCGCGCAGGGTATCTTCGGGCAGGGCATCTTCATCGACCGTGCGCGCAAGCTTGTGATCGCGACGAACGCCAACTGGCCGCGCGCGTCGCTGGGGCCGCAGCCGGCGCAGCGCCAGGCGTTCTATCATCAGGTGCAGGCGCTGATTGACGCCGAGGCTGCGACGACTGCTAGTTCGGGGACGCAGCGCTAGCCTCGCCCCTTACACCACTGGAGCCTCATGCCGATTCAATCGAAAGCCGCCCCCGCGCTCATCGCCGCCAGCGCATGGCAGACCGAAGGCCGCGTGCTCCGCGGATTGCTTGAGGGCAAGACGCTGAACGCGGGGATCAGTCTCATCCGGTACGTGACCGACGTGATCGGCGAGGGACCGACCCTCCACGTGCATCCGTACGACGAGATCTTCGTGATGAACGAGGGGAACGCCCGTTTCACGGTCGGCGACCAAGTCATTGATGCCACGACCGGCGACGTCGTATTCGGCCCCGCGAACATTCCCCACGGCTACCAGAACCTGGGGCCGGGACGGCTGGACTCCCTCGACATCCACGTCAGTCCCGAATGGATTCAGTTCAACCTCGCCCGAACGTGGGAGCGCGGAGGGATGGTGCTCTCATCCGAGTCCAAGGTCTAAGGTCTCACGAGCGGCCGTAGGCCCGCGCATAGGCCCACCCGATGAGCAGCCGTTCAACGACGATGCCGTAGCTCGCAAACCAGGCGACCGCGCGCACAAGAAACGCGGCCGTGGCCTCGCCGGGTTCATCGGGGAGGACCTCGGCGTAGGTCAGGCGCGAGTGATCGTCGATGGCGACATGCACGCACTCTCAGCCGATGCCGGTCACGCGCGTCCGGCGATGGCCGGACAGCATTCGATGCGGCCGCTGCGTCACGTCTTCGGACAGGTAGCCAGCAACAGCAGCCTTGAGACACAAGCCTTTGCGCTGACTGTGCGCTAGCCAATGATGCGGGGCGCATGCGGCATGACTACGTAAGCAAACGGGCTGATTCACCAACGGATACCTGGATCGTAACCAGGAAGCGAGTGGCGGTGCTGCCAAACGCCAGCTTCTGCAGCGGGCGTTCAAATAAACGCGAGCGTGGCGAGCCACCGAATCGCCCGACGGCGGCAAGCATCGTTCGGCCTGCGCCAGTCGACGTCAGCGTTCCGCGTTTCAGCAGCCGCTGCGCAGATTCGGGCAGATGCGGCCGTCGAACGCCGCCGCCGAGGTGAACGCGCCGCTCAATACCGTGGCGACCGTTGCGTCCGCGTTGGGTACCGTGACGCCAAGCAAGGCGCGCGTCATGCTGGTGTCACCCTTGAGCCACCGATCGAACCACGCGCGCGTGTAGGCATGACTCAGATTCCGTTGTGCCTCGGTTCCAGGGCCACCCCACCAGAAGTGCGTGGCGCCCGCAAACACCACCTGCATCGCGGGGACGCCGGCCGTGCGCCAGTGCTGGAAGGCCGTGAGCTTCGCGCCGGCACCGGAACCGGGGCACGTCTCAGAGGCCTGACCCATGGCGGGCACGCGGGGGGGGCGTGTCGTGGTACCGGTGAACGCGCAGGCGGGAGAGCCTTCGTCGCCGGACTCGCGTACCGCGAGATTGTCCCACGCCACGAGTGCGTCGACCCGCAAGTCCTCCTCCTGCGTACGCGTCAAACTGCGGGCGCCCAGCGACCAGCCGGCCACACCGACGCGCCCCGTGTCCGTGTCGACGCGGTACGGATTGCTCGGCGACTGCAGATAATCGATTCCGCTGACGGCCGCCACGTGGTACGCGGCCGTGCTGGCTCCCGACGAGGGGAGTGTGATGATCACCACATACCCGGACGCGGCCAGTCGCTCCGCTGCCCACGCGACGCTCGTGATGTCTGCGCCGCCACCCGGCAGCACCGATACGAGGGGACACGGCGCCCGCAGCACTGTCGCGTCGGGGGCGAACACGCGCGCGGGAAGCGAGGCGCGGGTCCCCCGCTCGGGGATCATGGCCGATGCGACGCGCACGGTCCCCCCAACCCCACCACAGGCGGTGGCGGGCAAGGGGACGGGCGGAACGGTGGGCCCGGTGGAGGACTGACCGCTGCCCGTGGTGTCTGAGCACGCCGTCAGTGGGCCGAGCAGCAGGGCAACCCGCAGGCCACGAATCAGGTCACGCATCGCACGACTTGACGGAGGTCCATGCGTCATTCGACGCTCGCTCTCCAACAGCGTTAAGGCGGCGACTTGACCGAGGGGCAAGCCTACGCGCGGGAGCAGCAGAACGCAGTGGTCGGAAGCATCCCGGCGCGATGAACAGGCCGCGTTCGAGGCATTGAAGCAGATTCCCCGGCTCCGGGAATTACGAAGGATCGGAAGACCAACTCTCTTTCCTGGCACTGCAGCCGAACGCCTTACGTTCTGCTGAAGTGCCTCCAATAAAATGCGGCCGGACGGGCGACGTGCGCGAGCACGGCGACCGCCTGCCGCACACGACATTGCGCTGCCAGCAGCAACGTTCCGTTGATGTCTGCCGGTTCGATACAGCGGCCCACGAACGGTCGCGCCTTGAGCACTTCGATGCCCCGCCAGCCGGACACCCGCAGCGGGTGCTTGTCGCCCGATACGATGAGTCGGGCGTTCGCGGCGAGCGCTGCCGCCAGGAACATGTCATCATCGGGATCCTCGCTCACGCGCTCATCGAGTGGTGGAGCATTCACCAGCAGGGCGTGCACCGTCAGCATCACGAGCAGCGCCTCGAGCAGCGCTTCGAGCGTCCCCACGAGCGGCTCACGTCCTTTACTCAGGGCCAGCCCAACCCGTCGGTATTCCTCCAGAATCGGCGGCGAGATCACGAGGCGAATAGCGCCCGTACTCCACGCCGTCAGAATACGGCCAGGCACGCCACCAAAGAGGAGCCCTGACACCAAGACGTTGGTGTCCGGCACGACCTTCACTTGGCGCGTCGCACCTTTTTGATCGCCCGCGGCACGTCGGCCGACTTGAGACCAGCGGCTTTCGCCGCGCGGCGCGCCTGTGCCGTCAGCGCCGCGAACTCCGACAGGGCGGGCGGCTCCAGCACCTTCAGAATGACGACGTCGCGATCCGCCACGACCACGAACTGCGCACCCGTCTTCAGACCGAGGCGCTCGCGAATGGCTTCGGGAATGACGACCTGCCCTTTCGAGGACAAGGTCGTGGTCGCGGCATCGAACATACTGGCTCCTTAAATGGTCTTACCAGTAAGAATTGCGCCGACCGGTCCCGCGGTCAAGTCGGCGCCCGCTACAGACATCTAACGCCCCGCTTCTGCAGCGGGCGTTCAGAAAAAGTGCGCGCGCAGCGCGCTTCCGAACAAACGCCCGTCTGCAGCAAGCATCGTTAGCCCCGCGGTGCGTGGATGGTGCTTCGAAACAGCCCGTCGCGCAACGGAACCGTGACACGCGGCGCTCGGCGATAACAAGCCACGACGCCCACATGCGTCGCTGCTCTTTGGGTTGGCGACGGACCTCCTACATAGGTCCCGCGAGCCAAGGCCCAACACGCGCCGCACGTCCGTGCGCCGACGCCCGTCTGTCACCTGAACTCGACCCTGGTCGGCGGTGCCCCCACGCGAACCGCCGTTCGTACGGCCCTCGAGGCGCGCGAACGCGATGGAGGGCACACAGCCGATAAAGGCAACGCTTCCCCAGGGAGAAGCGTTAGAACCGACGCTCGATCGACAACGACAGCCGCGTCCGCGACACCGGATACAGCGCCCGAGCGACATCCACGCGCACCAGTCCATCGAGCGCGCGAAGCCCGATCCCCACGTCGCTGAGCGGTCGGTAGCCACCACGCCATCGCGCGCGCGACCCGGCCCATCCCAGATCGGCGAAAAGCACAGGCCGGAGGAGCGGCATCCCACGACTCACCTCGGCGCGTGTCAACCAGAACGCGTCACCGCCCGCCGTGCCAAACGACAGCCCGCGTAGCGTGCGGGTACCCCCCACATACCACTGACGTTGCGCCGGCAGCTGACCGACCGACGTACCACCGGACAGTTGCACACTGCCCGCGAATGACCCGAGCGAGCGGGCGAGTGACAGGTGTACCATCGCGCGGCCATAGCCCTGACGCGCATCGGCATCGGTCACCGCCCCCTCCAGCTGCATGGCACTCGTGAGCGTAAGTCCGTTCATGTTGCCGAGTGTACTCGAGCCGCTCACACCGAGTCCAGCGAATCCCGCGCCAAGCGCCGTGACGTTACTGTCACGCATCGGCCGACCGAGCGACCATGTGGCGTTCGTGCCGGCTGTCTGCTGACGATCGGCGAATAGTCGCCACTCCACCCGTGTGCGCGACGTGAGCGGCGCTCGCGAGTACGACAGCTCGAGCCCTGCGCGGCGGTAGTAGTAGCCCTCGTCACGACCGAAGAGGAGCGCCCCAAGGCCGCTCCCCGCAGTCAGCGGCGCATCATCGCCGACGGCAGTGAGCTCGCGATAGCCGCCGAGTGTCCACGTGTGCTGCAGATCGCTCCGCTGGAGCTCCACTCTCACATTGGGCACGCGATCGGCCAGCCCCATGCGTCCCGTGAGGTTACTCGCATACCCCGCGCCCAGCTGTTGCTGCACTGCCGCGCCTACACTCATTCCCTCCACACGATTGTAGCGCAGCAGTCCGGGCCCCATGTGCACCGTGGGTCGTTGCGGAGCGAACAACGGCTGCACACGCATGGACATGGCCTGCGCCACCAAGGGCGCGCGCGTCTTGACGCCGAATACGTCGGCCGAATCGGTGGCGTCCAACGGCGGTAACGCACTCGAGGCGGCCAGTTGGGCGCGATCGCACGGCACGCGTGTCAGCACTGGCGTCAGCCCGTCGGGCGCGAAGCGGATGTCGGCGAAGAACGCGCTGGAATCACAGCTTGGATGCGGCTTCTTCACGGCGTCAATAAGCCCGGCACGTACCGAGTCCCGCCGCGCGCGCTGTGCCACAGCGATTGAATCGCGCCGCGGTTGATTGCGCAACGTCAGCGGCTCCGCTGGTGGCACCACGATGGGTGGCATCCCCGCCAGCGAGTCGGTGCCGTTCACCGCATCGTAGCGGAAACTCTCTTCCACGCGGTACGGCATCGTCGCGACACTCACCTGAATCACGCCTTCGGCGTAGCGGGCCCGTGGCAACCAGAATCGTCCGTTGTACAAGCCGTACTCGAGCGTCACCGCCTGCATCTGTCCCTTGACTGACGGGAGGAGCGGCCGAACGCCGCTCGGCATGGCGCCGAGCAACTCCTTCGACGCCGCCGAGTCGACGTCACGGAGATTGAGCCAGAAATCGAAGGGCGCGGCAAACCGGAACGCGGCGCGCACAAGGGTGCCGCGCGCTTCGTCGAACCACAGCGAACCGACCACCACGTTCCACGCGACCCGGCGTGGACGCACCCGGAGTTCGCGAAGACGAATAGTCGATGTGTTGGTACGGATGCTCGCCGTATCCCCGCTCTCGTACACATAGTACGCCTCAGCGCCATCGGCCATCGGGTGCACCATCTCGCGGTCATCCACCTCGCCGGCAACGACACCGCTCCCCACCCAGAGATCATCGCGCCCCGGATAGTAGGGAATCGACGCCGACAGGGACGCGTCGCCGTTGTCGCGTTCGCTGACCTTCACCATGCCACTCGCGATGCGTGCGCCCTGGACATCCACGACCACGCCGCGCTCGCGCTGCCAGCGTACGCGCGAGGCGCTCTCATAGCGGACGATGTTGCGCGCGCGCCCCTTTGCGGCGAACGCCACGCCGATCGAGAAGCGTTGCAGCGCGCGGACGTCGTAGCCCACGAGCGCCGAGTCCTGCCGCTGACGAGCCGCACGCGCACCAAGAAGCATGGTGCGCGCGGCCAAGTCGAGGAAGGCCGTTGCCCGGTGCGCGTCCGTCACCGCGATGTGGCGAGGCACTCCGGTACGCTTTCCGCCGCTCCCGATCCCCCCGATGTTGAGCGACGTGATCCCGGAGCAGACCGTATCCGGCGACGCACCGGCGGGGAGCGTTTTCGGGTTGCAAGGCCGAGGGCCAGTGGTAACGCCTATCTGCAAGAGAACGGCGAGGGTGGCCAGCATGTCGGAGGGTCGAGGGGAGGACGCACGGGAGGAACCGATCGAAGGAGTGTCTCGGACGTTCGACCCTGGTTTAGCCTGAAGGGTTGCTGACGAGCACGTATAGCTGCTCGCTAACCGTTTGAGAGGGCTAACGCCCGGCTTCTGCAGCGGGCGATTCAACAAGATGCGAGCGCAGCGAGCTACCGCGCTGCCCGCCTGCAGCAAGCATCGTTAGCCAAGGTCGCATCGCACGATGGCGGTCGCGCTACCGGCACGTCGGCCTTACCTACCCGACGCGCTACGACGGCACCGCAAGACCAGCCCGCGCGGATCGCCCAGATTGGCTACCGCGCCTCAGCACCGGTCGGGGGCACCGGCAACCGAGTACGCTTGCGGGGACATTCGGTGACAATCTGACGCACCGTACCAACACCGGCGTTCGGCGTACGATCCTGGAGCGCGCGTTCCAGCCGCGCCAGCACATAGACAGTGTCAGGGCCAACCCGAACGATCGTGCGGATATGCTCGGCGCGCCCGGCCCCTTCGACTTCACGAGACCAGAGGCGTCCAAGGACCGCCCTGCCCACGGCCTCCTCCGACCATGCCTGAAAGCCCGAGCGCTCCGCCACGCGCTGGACACACTCGGCCGTGGCGAGCGAATCGAGTCGGCGCACCTCAAGAGCGACCGCCGAGGTCGTGTCTCGGACGAGGAGCGGTGGTCGCACCACAGCTTCGTGAGACAACGACGGCGCGACGCTGCGGAGCGCGCCAACCATCCCGAGCAACAGCACTGTCTTGGTCATTCCGGCCTCCATGGATGAAACGACTGTCCCAATCCTTACCGCCCACCCTTCATGCCGCCACACTGGCTAACGACCAAGCTCAGCAGCCCCACCACAGGAGCCTGAGCGTCTGGAACAACCTATGGACCGGGGTCTTCTACAGCGCCTGGCTCGGCGTGCCTTGGCTGCAACAACCCCGCGACCACCGCGTCGGTCAACTCCAACCGCAGGTCCACCCGGTCGAAACCGACCCGGTATCCGCCGGGCCACCGGGCGACCACCTCGAACCCACACCGCTCGTAGAACCCAGCGATGTGCGGCGTGGTGTCCACCACCACCCACCGAGGCCGGTTCCCGGCCGCCGCCACGTGTTCCAGCCGGTGGGCGAGCAGCAACCGGCCCAGTCCCCGCTTGTGGCGGTCGGCCCGGACCATCCCCCACACCAGCACCCCTTGGTTGTAGTGGTCGGACACCTCGTACCCGCCGAAGCCCACCACTTCCTCCGCCTCGACGACCACGAACAGCGGGCCGTCGGGGCTCGCCATTGTCTTGCGGAGGAACGCCTCCTCGGACGCCGCGAAGTGCTCCGGCACGTTGCTCTGGAACACGGCCAAGACCGGCTTTCGATCCGCCGGAGCATACTCACGCACGGTCACCACGCCTGACTCCCCTCCGGTTGCCGAACGCAAAGCTCTGCCGCAGGGCCTGATAACAGTGCAGCAAGCGAACGCAGTGAGCCAGCCGCGCTCCACGAACGGCCCTGCCGGCAGCAGCGACCCGTTAGACCGGCCTTTCGGCCGATGGCCGAAATCGGCTGTCGAACATCGTCATAACGAGCGCCCAACCCAGTACATAGAGCAGACGTTTTGCCGGATCATCGGCGAAAAGCCCCTTCTCGAATAGGTCTGCGACAAGCAGGAGCAACGTCATAAGGCCTGCCAGTTTCGCCACGGCGCCAGCGAAGCGAAGCAGTGACCACAATGCTCTGGACAAAGGCGTCGCAGGCTGTTCGTAGGTTCGTTTGCCCTGATTGATCACTGTCGGTGTGAAGTTGGTGGTCTAACGCGGGCTTCTGCAGCGGGCGCTCAGATCAATTGCGCGCGTAGCGCGCTACCGTGTACGCCCGACTGCGGCAAGCATCGTTATGCGGCGCCGCGACGGCGCGGACGATGCAAGGCTTCGACGACCGCCGCCGGATTGTGGGCCGCCACTTGCAACAGCGCGAGCGCGGGACCGTCGGGTATGCGGCGCCCCTGTTCCCAATTTCGGAGCGTTGCCACGCTGACACCGATCATGAGCGCGAACTCCGATTGCGACTGACCGAGATCGGCGCGCAGCGCTTTCACATCGGTCGGCTTGAACGTGCGTGACCGTGAGGGCTTGCGCTCGCCGCGGCGGATCTCACCGAGCTGGCGAACGCTGCTCAACAGCTCTTCGAAGGCTTCTGCTTTCACGTGAACTCCTCGCGTACCACGCGAGCCAACGCGCGGATCTGTGTCGGCGACAAGTCGCCTTGCTCGTTCTTCGCGTACATGTACACCATGTAGCACAGGTCGTCATCGACGGCCCAGTAATAGATCGTACGAACACCGCCGCGCTTTCCACGCCCTTCTGCACCCCAGCGCAACTTGCGCAGACCGGCGCCACCAGGAATGAGCGCCCCTTGCTCAGGGCGCAGACTCAGCGCGGCCTGCATCGAGCGATACTGCTCATCATCAAGGTGCCGGCGGAGACTGGCGGTGAAGACCGGCGACTCGATGAAGCGCATGGTGAACTATAAGCCATTGGCGTAGTCAGCGCTAGCCACCGGATCGATCACCGGGTTGGCGGCATAACGCCCGGTTCTGTTGCAGCACTCACATTGAAGTGCGCGCAAAGCGCGCATACCGCAAAGCGCTGTCAACAGCAACGATCGTTATGCACTCGCGTGACGAGACGGACGTGTCGCCGCATCGCGCTCGACGGCGGCGCGCTCGGCCAGGTAAACTTTCAAGAGTGACTGGTATGGCAAGAAACAGTTGGAGAGCAAGAGCGGGACCTTACCCGTGAAAGGCGATAGATGGTTTCCAGGAAGGCCAGCGCGATGCTCCGAAGCACCTGCGGGAACCGGGCTTCATCGTGGACCACG
>Ga0315903_10007562_pt1 | contig 13575 bp, 9 predicted proteins | sample LakEriMetagenome_7_FD_203524 | JGI IMG/M metagenome (GOLD analysis project Ga0315903, IMG submission 203524) | Freshwater fungal communities from buoy surface, Lake Erie, Ohio, United States - Buoy 2 MA119 | ecosystem: Environmental > Aquatic > Freshwater > Lake | place: USA: Lake Erie, Ohio...
TCTAATGAATAAATAGTTGAAATACTATTTGCTTTACCAGCCAATGATGCTACTATTGCTGCTGTCAAAGCTGCCATAGATAAGCCTTTTAAGCCCACTGGCAAAAATCCTACAACTGCAGAATAGGCGTTGTCTTGATTTAGTACCCCGTTTGTCATCATTTGTGTTTGCAATCCTCCATTTTGATATAATACATAAGCTGCAATACCTGGTATCACCACTAGTATTGGCATCATTAATTTTAAAAAGGCAGCAAATAAAATACCTGTTCTTGCAGTTTTTAAATCTGCACCCAATGCCCTTTGTGTAATGTACTGATTACATCCCCAATAATTTAAATGCGCCACCCAGATACCTGCAACCATCATAGCCATACCTGGCAAACTTGAATAGTCTTCGATTTCTTTTTGTGTTGCACCAGGACCTGGTTTTTCGAATATCATTTTAAAGTGATCTGGCGCAGCTTGCATCAAATGTTGAAAACCTGCAACCATATTCTTACCCATACCAAATTGTTCGCTAACAACAGTCAATGCAATATAAGATGTGATTAAACCTCCAACTGTTAATACCAATACCTGAAACACATCCGTATAACCAATCACTTTCATTCCACCCAATGTTATGAACAATGCAAAGACAGCTAGCCCAATCATAATCAAATGAAAATGTGTACCTCCAGATAAATTATTGATAGCGATGGCACCTAAATATAAGATTGATGTTAGGTTCACGAAAATGTATAAGAATAACCAAAAGATGGCCATGATCATGGCTACGGTTTCATTGTACCTCGTTTTTAAAAATTGAGGCATGGTATAAATCTTGTTCTTTAAATAAACTGGCATAAAAAAGATCGCCACCACCACTAAGGAAACTGCCGCTAACCATTCATAAACAGAAATAGCAAGTCCTAGTCTAAATCCATTCCCACTCATGCCAATAAATTGCTCTGCAGAAATATTAGATGCAATTAAACTTGCCCCAATTGCCCACCAAGTTAATTGTCCTTCGGCTAAAAAAAAGTCTTTGGTATTGGTGGTATTGGTATTCTTTTTTCGATATATCCAAATTCCGTAAGAGGAGATTAATATAAAATATAATACAAAAACAATGTAGTCATAGGTTTGCAATCCTTGATTCATAAAGCAGGGTTTAGTGATCTAAATTAAGGTTTATCTATTATATTTAAGGATAATTTAGCGGATATGAACCCAAATTTCAAACAATTTAGTGCCTTAATTAGCAACCCTATTTCTTTTAGATTTTTTTTATTCCAAAAATTACCTGCTGCTTTTTTTTCTGGACTCAGGATTGCACATTTTGATGCAAATACTTGCACTGTAAAAATTAAGTATTCATGGTTTAGTCAAAATCCTTTTAATTCTATCTATTTCGCAGTAGAAGCGATGGCTGCAGAAATGTGTTCGGGCATGTTGGCATTTGGGCAGGTCTACAAACGCAATCCAAAAATTAGTATGCTAGTGGTGAAGATGGAAGTGAATTTTATTAAGAAAGCAACCGGTACAATATTGTTTACTTGTGAAGATGGCGAGATGATTCAATCAGCCATCAATGAATCTATAGCAACAGGAGAAGGCAAGACGATTGTATGTGTTTCTAAAGGAAAAAACTCCGCAGACGAAACCGTTGCGGAGTTTTTGATCACTTGGAGTTTTAAAGCTAAAACGTCTTAGAGCCATTTGGTTGATACGAATATCTAAATGTGTAATAACGTTGCTTGAATAACTTATCATTCACCGATGCGGAAGCTGGCAAAGTGACACCTCCTTTATAATAGCTTATAATTTCAATTTTGGCAAACTTCCCAGTTGCAGTTCTGATGACTAAAACACGACCTGCAATTGGACTTACAAGTGTAGTTAATCCATCATAAGTGTACCATGCTCTTCCACTTCCTAACGGAATTGCAAAAGAGGCTGCATTTCCATTATCAGTTGCAAAATTTGAATCTGCAGGTATAGTTTTTAGTGCATCAAATAGGCCTACATATACAAATGCACCACCAATGCCCGGTCCGCTTGTGCCTCCATTGATTAAAATTTTTGTAGATGAAAAAGCGATATCCCATTTGGTTGATGCGGCATCTGAAGAAGCAATCACTTTATTATCTACTAGACTATAATAAGTAGTCGTATTTGCACTTTGTGGTCTACCATCAACACCTAAACCTGTTACTGTATCTGCAGCAAGGTCTTTCACTGTAATAGCACTCACTGGAACAACAATTGTCTCTTCGTCTTTGCTGCAAGCAACTAAAGCAATACATAATCCTAATCCCATTGCAATTTTTGTTAGATTCTTTTTCATGATTGATTTGATTTTATTTGTTATTTTTTAATATTTATTTCTTATTTTTTCTTTGTAATTCATATTTAATACTAGTGTAAAATGTTCTTCCTGGCAAATTAGGTAGGTTAGCAGCATCGATATAATTTGAAATATTATCAATGCCTCCCTGTATGCTCACCCCATTCTTGAATGATTTGCCAGCAGCACTGTTGCTTGCAACATAGCCACTAGCAAATACATCACCATTGTCAAAAACTTCGTTGCCGTTATTGTTATTAACAGCCCACCTGCTTCTGTAAATGGCTCTTACATTCAAGTAATAACCCTTGGGGGAATTATAATTTATTTTTACTTGTAGTTTATGTGTGCTTGTATTAGGTAAGCCTACATACTCGTTCAACTTCATCAATCTGCTATAGCCTTGGCTATTTTTTGAGTAGACTGTACCAGATCTAATTGCTGCAATTTGGTCTTTGTCTCCGGTGCGCAAGTACTGATAGCCTCCACTAAGCGACCAGTTTGCATTGAATCGATGTTGTCCCTCTACTTCAAAACCTGTAGTAAAGGCACGACCAATATTTAAATAACTAAATATTTGTGCACCCGAGATATAGGTACCTACTTGTTGTGATTCAATTAAATTTTTGATATCATTTCTAAATAACTGAAGGGACAATGCCGAACTTGGGTTGATCTTCCAGTCCCATGTAAAGTGCATACCATTTGAATATTCAGGTTTAAGTGCTTTCAACAAATTATAATTGGGAAATAAATTTCCTATTTGTCCAAGTGCATTTAACCTTGCAATTACTTGTTGAGCTTGTGCGGAACCAAATACACTATAACTGCCTGCAGCTGCATTCGTAAAGTCTAAAAACAATTGTCTAAAATCTGGCGCCTTAAATCCCTGACCAATACTCAATCTAAATTGATGCTGTGGATTCAATTTATATAACATAGACAGCTTAGGGCTATATGCAGAAGCGAACTGGGTATTTTTATCAAAGCGTACACCACCAATCAAAGTAAATTTTTCAGATGCCTTCCATTCCCATTGTGTAAATGCATATTGGATATCGTTTTGCTTTCTTATTTTTTCACTATCATAACGACTGCTTTTTACGCCTTCCCAAACAGCACCAATTCCAAAAACTGCTTGAATTTTTTTGTTAAGATCCCAGTCGGTTTGATTTTCAATGCGCTTAAAATTGTGATTTAACACATCTCTATAAGGTAGACCATTGATGGTGAGTAAATTTTGAATAGCATCGTATGTGGTTGTATAAGTTCTTAAACTCGTTTTTAAATGATTAGAAAAACGATGGTTTAAACTAGCTGATGCATTTAGATCTTTAATGTTTTCCTTGCCAATCGAATAAATAGTAACCCCATTATTGGATACCGCAATTTCATTTTGTATTTGCTCATTGGTATAACGCGTGTTCAATACAAAATTGGTTTTGCTAGATAGTTCCCATTTAATTTGTTGGGTGGTTGAATATCGTTCAATAGGTGTCCTAACGCGACTATTGCTATTGGGACGTATGCTGTATCCGTCTGTATTATAACTATTGATAAATCCTTGGTATTGAAAGTTTTTAGTTTGGAACTTCGTTTCAAGATTGGCGTCTACTGTATTGTAAGTGCCATACCTAAGTCCAATTGTTAAAGGTGCCCCCATTGTTGCATCGGTAATTATATTAATCACACCTGCCATGGCTTCGCTTCCATAAAGACTAGAGGAAGGACCTTTTACAATTTCAATTTTCTTAATATTCCCTAAAGCAATTCTATTTAAATCCAATACACCAGCAGTTCGTCCAACCAAGGGTTCTCCATTGATTAATATGATAGTATAGTCTGGGTTTAGCCCTTGTAATTGTATGCCTGCGCCAAATCCACTTGTTAAGTTAATGCCTGTTTGTTCTTTTAAGATATCCGTCAAACGCAAAGACCCATTTTGTTGAATCGTTTTTGCATTTATGATGGTAACAGGCACAGTAAGATTGCTTAATTTTCGTTCTGTTCTTGTCGCAGTCACTACCACACTGTCCCCATTAGACTCCAATGTGTCTTTTACAAAACGCGTTTGTGCAGATAAGTTCACAGCTTGAAAAAGCCCTAGTAAAATTAGTAGATAACGAGTTTTTTTCATTCAGAACGCAAAGGTCAAACCTTCTTAGCAGTTCTATCTAGGCCATCGCTATTTATTGCATCCCAATGCGTATAATTTGACATTCAGATGACATAATGAAATTGCGTTACTGCATGCAACTAAATTTGATGATTTTTACAACATATTAATTGGAGAAACTTTAAACAAAAAAGGATAAAGCTTTAGCAGCTCTATCCTTTTAAATGCTATACTTACAACTTAATTTTTTTCAATCAATTTTTGTACCGTCTTCACTTCAGTGGGAACAATAAAGTATTCAAAGAATCTTTTATCATCTTCTTTACGAACGCTGCCAATTAAATTGATTTCACCTTGGGTAATAAAAATATATTTATCATTAATCGCATTAATCACATCACTTCTAACTTTTTTCTGCAAGCCTACATTTTTATCTTTAATACCCAATACACGGTTGATTTCTGAAATTTCTACATTTTGTTTAGCGCCATATGCATTTAGTAGTAATTGTATCAAACTTATTTCAGTTTCAGTAAATGCCTGGTTGACAGTTTTTGTTTTCAACACTTTTAATTGCGCATTTTCAATTTGCTTTTTTATACTTTTCTTAAATAACCATATAAAAAATATAATTAGGCTTATAGCAACGCATATCGAAAAAACAAAAATTAAGGTCATATAGTCGCTTCCCCAAATTGGGAAACTCAATAATTGTAAATCATTTGAATGTATCTCCCATGTTACAAAATTTTGAGACCCTGGTTGATATTTATAATAGGTCCCTTTATAAAAAAATATAGTTACGTCGCCTGAATTGCGAATAAAAAATTGATTTAAATCTGCTTTTTTTGACCTGTATATTTTATTATGACTATAATCAAACAAATAAGCTTCATCATTGATCATGAAAAATCTGCCATTATCATGTGGAATATGACCATAATTACTCTTTTCATTTATTAACTTAATTAATTCATTGGAGAGTTTTCCGACTTTAACCCAATCAAAAGTTTTAATATCTAAATAGTAACTTGAATACTCAAATCCATCATCCTTAAATTTTGGATCTTTAACCGCCTTGTTTTCCATTTTTTGAAAAGGCACATACAATCTGCCTTCTGTGGACGAAAACCAATCATAGTCATCGGCAGAGAACACTTCAATATTGGTTGGCTGGATATCCCATTCCTTATCTGTTTTATTAAATTTTCTTACATGCCCATATTTGTTCCAAAAACCATATCCACCGTAATTGTAGATTTGGTCTTTATAAATGAAATTGGTACAACTAATATTGTAGTTGATATTAATCGTATTGTCTATTTTGCTAAATACCACACTATCGCCTTCTGGCTCGGACATCTGATAAATAAAGCCTGTTTGAGCTAAAAAAAGGTACATTTTACCATTATGCTTGATCAATTCCTGTCTATTGGGAGCAAAACTGGTACCTAAAAGTGGTAAGATATCTGCACTTTTACCTAGCATTATATTGCTATTAAAATCACTTAACCCCTTTATTTTTTGCAATAATGGGTTATAAAATACGGTATAGGACCTTTCACAAGGTATAAATTGAGCTGTAGTGGTATTAATTTGTAGTAGAAACGCTAAAAATGCAATTAATTTTAAGTTTATGTAACGCATTGATATTCAATTTATTAATAGGAAAGTAACTTATTGTATATAATATTTATCTATATAAAAATAAGAAATAACCTATTACCTCACCCAATTATTTACCTAATCGTTTTTATTTAATTTCAATTTTCTGACTTTCGCTGCAGCTTTTGGGGGAAAGCTATGGATTTTACAGGGGAACTGGGCAACCAGTTCCCCTTTTCATTTTTGCCAACAATGCACCATTATTCAATACTTGGACCTCTTCTACCTACCTTAAATCCCCCCCCTTTTGTTAACAATTTCGTAACATAGGCATTCCTCTGATTAGCGGAATTTGAAGGAAATTTACAAACTCACACATTATCAAATTTTATTTTTATGGATTTTAACTCAATCATGAAGATTTTCTTGCCAAAAGACAGGGTTTTCTTTCAACTTTTTGAAGAAGTAGCTGAACACGTAAACGAAATGGGTATTAAGCTTAAAGAAATGGTCAACGAGCCAGATGTAGATGTGAGGGCTAATATTTTAGCGCAACTTGAAAACTTAGAACATAAAAACGATGATCTAACCCATAGTATTTTTACTGAATTAGGTAGAAATTTCATCACGCCATTTGATAGAGAGGACATTCACTACTTAGCTACATCATTAGATGATATTGCCGATTATATTTACGCATCTGCTAAGAAGATTAATTTTTATAAAGTAAACCCGAACGATACTGGTATTCATAAACTTGCAGAATTGGTTTTACAAGGAACTCAAGAGACCAAGAAAATGGTATTAGGCTTACGCAATATGAAGAACATCAAGGAAATGACAGATGCAATGATTAAAATCAATAGCATCGAGAATCAAGCAGACGATGTTTTTGATATGAGTATTGAAAAATTATTTGAACAAGAGAATGATTTTAAAGAAGTAATTAAAAAAAGAGAGATCTACCAAGTACTTGAAATCGCAACCGATAAAATCGAAGATGTTGGTAACGTAGTTGAGTCTATTATCATCAAGTACGCTTAATTTAATTTACAATGACATTACTAATTATCATTATAGCGCTTGCGCTTATATTTGACTATATCAATGGTTTTCATGATGCTGCCAACTCGATTGCAACGGTGGTTTCTACAAAAGTATTGACGCCTTTTCAAGCGGTACTTTGGGCAGCTTTATTCAATACGGTGGCATTCTGGATTTTTAAAGACCATGCGGTTGCAAACTCCATTAGTAAAACTGTATATAAAGAGTTCATCACCTTGCCGGTGATTTTTTCTGGATTATTGGCAGCTATTTTTTGGAACTTATTAACTTGGTGGTATGGTATTCCTTCTTCATCTTCTCACACTTTAATAGGTGGATTTGCAGGAGCAGCCATTGCACATGCACTTTCAGTTAAAGGGATCCATTTTTCTTGGGCAAAAATTGTAGACGCAGATACCATCATTAAAACCATCTTATTTATCTTTTTGGCACCACTTATTGGTATTGTAACTTCTATGTTTATCACTATTGTTACAATCATGCGCAATATATGGTTGCGAATTGGAATTATTGTATTAACTACTTTGTTGACAGCTTTTTTGTTTGACTATTTTGAGAATAGCAAAATGAACGAGAATGCACAAAAGTTTTATGGTATAGATAAATACAAAAAAGAAGTTGCTACACTAAAGTCTGAATTAACAAATTTAAATGGATATGGAGAAACAGATACATTTCTTTCAAAAAAATTACAACTAACAGAAGAGAAATTAACAAAAGCGACTGCTAGTTTTAATTCAGTACATCCATTCATTGAAAACTTTGATAATACAAGTGCAAACTATATTGCAAAAGTAGCAAAAGACAGTGGATGGTTGGATCAAATTGCAGTTAGTAAGTTAAAGGATGCAGCAAGAAACGCAAACGATTTTTTAGTATTGGAAGCTGTTGCGCCTGAAAATGATGCTGCAAAGAAAGAGTATGACAAGGCAAAAGTTATTACAGAAGATTATAAAGCTCCTGTAAAATTATTTTTAGCTGGTAGCATTTCCGTTGATTCTACAGTTACACTTCTTAATCAAATATATCCCATACAACCTAAAAATATTGACAAAGTAAAAGCGAAATTGACCAATTTTAATATTGAAAAAACTTTTGCTGAGGAAATTGATAAAGCTGACAATACGATGATTGTAAATGGCATCTATGGTACAGCATTAATTTTTATTTTGATCTATTTATATGTTGAAAAAATAAAAACACCTAATGCACTATCAGTAGGTAATATGTTCAAAAAATTACAGCTATTTAGTTCTGCCGCATTTAGTATTGGTCATGGTGGCAATGACGCACAAAAAGTAATGGGTATCATTGGTGCTGCATTAATTGCAAGTGGTTCGATACAAGATTTTGCATCCCTTCCAAATTGGGTTCCAATAGCTTGTTACCTAGCCATTGGATTGGGAACCATGAGTGGTGGATGGAAGATTGTTAAAACGATGGGTTCTAAAATCACCAAAGTAACCCCGCTTGAAGGTGTTGCTGCTGAAACAGCTGGTGCATTTACCTTATTCTTTACAGGTCAAATGGGTATTCCAGTTTCTACTACACATACTATTACTGGTTCAATTATAGGTGTTGGTGCAACAAAAAGATTAAGTGCAGTTAGATGGGGTGTAACCACCAATTTACTATGGGCATGGATATTAACTATTCCTGTGAGTGGCGCACTTGCTGCAATCACTTATTTTATTGTAAAATTCTTTTTAGGATAATATAAAAATCAAGGTGGTGATAAAGGATTGATATAAAAAAGGCGCTATTTAATAGCGCCTTTTTTTATTGAATTAAAAGTATTGTTTTTTGACGGCCATCGAGGTAATCAAAACTTGATCCATTATAACAGCCATTTTGTTCTAATGCAATTCTTACAGGTCTATTCCACCCCACAATAGTGTGTGTGGCATTCAATTCAATCGAGTAACAAGTATTTGGACGCATCGCATAATCGCCTGAACCTGGCACGCCTTGTTGCATATCCCACATGCCAATGGTTGTGCCAGCTGCATGGCCATGAAATCCAATTGGATGGGTGTAGATGCTTGGCTGAATACCTTCTGCTTTTGCTTGATTAAGAGAAGCTGCTAAAATCTCATTGCCTGTTCTGCTAGTTTTAAAATTAGAAGTTAAAATATCTTGTAGTCTATTGGTCTTATTAAATGCTGCAACTAATTCTGCAGGTACTGTCGTTTCATTTGGTAATAAAACATAAGCATGCTCTTGCACATCTGAATTGAGTCTTAAATAACTGATGCCAAAGTCTACATGCAATAAATCACCACGGCGAATAATTGCATCTTTTTCGTTGCTTTCTCTTCTTTGAATTTCAACAGATGGATGAAACCAAGTTGATAAACCAAGATCGCTTACTTTTTGTCGAAACCACCAAACCAAATCATTCGTGGTTGTTTTATTAGGTTGAATCACTTTATTGCTAAAGCCTTCTTTAATGATTTGATGACTGATTGCAAGTAATGTTGGATAGAAGGTCATTTCTTTTTCGGTTCTAGTTTCTAGCCAAGCAACACCTAGTTTTTCTGCTGATACAATTTTTTTGAGCAGATTAGGTGACATGGCATTATTAAGTTCATTGAATTCTGTATAATGCAATCCATCTGCATGCCCATAATCTTTTGAAGTATTTAAAGCAATTTGATTGGGGTTTAAACTGTCAATGAGCTTTGAAAGCGCCTTCCATTGATTTGGCTCTTTTTCGGGATTCCATGCAGCTTGAATACGCTTGCCAACCTGGTATCTAGCTATAGCGTAACTATGAATGCTTTCATTTTTTTTATCTCTATAAAAAACAAGCATGGTAGTTCTTCTTGCAGAAAGCCATTCTGCAGGTAAAAAGGTTTTTAAAATGGGATCTTCATTGTATTCTCTTGAAATAATAAGCCAACAATCTATCTTGGCTTCATCCATTAACTTAGGCAATAAATTATCAATTCTGTCTGTCAATACCTCATTGATGGTGACAGCTTGTTCTTTTACAGACAATACTTGTGCCTGAGCACTGAACACTAAAAAGAAGATGGTGGTTGCAATTGTAAAACCTTTCATATGATCAATCATTAAATTGGATAATATTGGATACTATATTGAATCTAGAATAAATTAACTACTAAATTTGCATCTATGCAAATTCATTTCAAATTTTTTCTTTTTTTATCGCTTTCAACACCAGTTCTAGCCTTAAGTCAAGTAAAATCTACACAGCTATCTGATAGTAGTTTGCAAACGGTGATTGTGACAGCCAATAAATCAAAGGAGAAAAGAATTGAATCACCCATTGCGATAAGTGTGTTGGGTAAGCAGCAGATTCAGGAAGCCAAAGCAGTAAGATTAGATTTTTTATTGAATAAAGTAAGTGGTGTCTTTATGCCCACCATTGGGAACGAGCAGCACATGATGTCAATACGACAACCTGTTTCTTTAAAAGGCTTGTACCTATACTTAGAAGATGGATTGCCAATAAGAACAAGTGGTTTATTTAGTAACAATGCGCTCATCGAAATCAATACAGCCGCCATTCAACAAATCGAAGTAATCAAAGGGCCCGCCTCGGCCTTATATGGTGCAGAAGCGATTGGTGGAGTGGTGAATTTTATACATGCACCAAGACCTACAAGAAATCAGCTTTCTATTAGCAACCACATTAATAACAATGGACTTTTAAAAACTGATTTAGCATGGAACAAAGCCGGAAAAAAATCTGGCTGGTCTGCCAACCTAAGTCAGATTGGACAAAAAAATGGACTACTTGAATACAGCGATTATACGAAAACTGCCTTTAGCCTTAAAAGAGATTTTACGTTTAAAGAAAAGTGGACAGGGTATCAACAACTGCAATACATTCATTATGATGGTCAAATGACCGGCACGGTGGATAGCTTAAAATTTCAGGCAAGAAACTACAGTACCCAACAAAGCTTTACATATAGAAAATTGGACTTGGTTCGTATCAGACAAAATATTTCTTACGCATGGAGTACAACACAAAAAACCACTGTGAACCTTTTATACCGAGGTAATACAATGGGTCAAAATCCAGCCTATTTAATTGCTGCAAGTTCGAATCCTACAAAATTTAGAGGACAGATTAATTCAAATCGTTTTGATGCCTATGTTTTTGATTTACAACATCAGATTAGTTTGAAAAAATTAAAATCAAAAATTTTAATAGGCGGCTACATGGATGCAACTCAACAAAGCTTAGTAGCCAACTATATTGATATCTTTAAAGACACAAACATCAATAAATTTACAAGCTATACTAGAAAAGCCATTGACAGTTTAATTACCAACTATCAAACAACTATTTACAATAAAGCAGTTTATTTTAATTGGATTCAACCAATTACCAATCGTCTACGTGTCAATGCTACATTGAGGTATGACCGATTTGATTACCAGTTTAAAAATAAATTAACTACTGGAACACCCTCTTCAAATAATGTATTCACCAATTGGGCGCCTAAAATTGGCTTAACCTACAATGAACTCAATTGGGGTGGCTACTTAAATTTTAGCAATGGTTTTGTCCCACCTCAAATCACCGAAATCTACAATGCTATTCGTGTTCCGTATTTATTGCCACAAAGTTTTTCAAACTATGAAATTGGATCTTGGATAAGTATACCTAATGGTTATATCGAATGGTCCTTATACCAATTGAATGGCCGCAATGAAATTATTTCAGTCCGACAAGCAGATGGCGTAAACCTGAATCAAAATACAGGTCAAACAAAACACTATGGGATAGAATACCAATTGAAATATAATTTTAGCAAATTGTTTCAGATCAACTTTAATGGCAGCAATGCAAAACACCTCTATGTGAATACAATTTTAAAGGGAACAGATATTAGCAATAAAGAAATGGTAGCCGCACCTCGTTTTTTTAGTAACCTTACTGTATTAAGTCAATGGAATAAAGCTTTAAGTTCATCCTTAGAATGGCAACACCAGTCTGGTTATTTTATGGACGAGATCAACGCTACTCGCTACCCTGGTTTTGATGTGCTGAACCTTCGAGTAAATTACAGCATGAAAAAACATGAATTTTGGTTACAATGTTTAAACCTGACGGATCAATTTTATGCCAGCATGGCGACAAAAAACTTTAGTGTGCGAGGTAATAATGCCTACGCTTATTATTTAGGAGATAATAGGACAATTGCATTAGGATGGAGATGGAACATCATTCCATAAAAAAAGGGACGCAACCGCGTCCCTTTTTTATATATAATCTCTATTATTATAGGATGATTAATTTCCGCCACCAATTCTAATTGCACTGCCTCCCATTCTAATACCGCCGCCTCTTTGCATATCCTGCATTAACTTCATCATATTTTCTTGGAACTGTGCTCTATTCATTTTCTCACCTTTACTTGGTGCAACCAATTCTTTTTTTGGATACTTGGCACTCACTTCAACCGCAGTCATCAGGTTAGCCCCATTGTCTTGATCTATCTCCATAATTACACCCGGCAATCCACTATAACCCTCTGGACCAAATGATACTGGGATACCTTCTGCATACCAAACTACTAATTCAGTTTCTTTAGGTGCCCTTGGTGTATTCGCTGTTGTATCTGAATTGTTGCCAGGGCCGCCAATACTTACTCGCATACGCATTTGAGGTGCCGTAACCATTGTAGTGGCTTTCTTACATAATTGCTTTGCAATGGTTTTAGTTTCTTCTGATAATTTCCATTTGTATTGCTTCAAAGAATCTATAATTAAAAATTCTTTTTCAAAAAATTCACGTCCCTCGTATTGCATTTGTTTTGCTAAGTCCGTGTAAGTATTTGCAGATGGCATTCTAAAGTTAAAACGCATTCCGCCACCTCCACCACCACCTGCATTCGCAAACGGGTCTGGCGCTTCTTCATCTACCACTGATCTAAATAAACTTACATTCTCATTAAAAATTAATTCAAACTTATCTGTTCTAAACTCTGGCACCATGGACTTCATTTGAGGATCGGGTAGGTTACGGTGCATGTTAATCTTACGCTCATAACTTATTTTACCTTCCTTCATTTGTGCATTAGCAACTGTTGTTAAGCTTGTTAATGCGACCAACAAACCAAGTACTAATTGTGTTTTTTTCATAAAAGCTATTTTTATTTCTTTATAATTATTATTGTATTGAAAATATTTAATCAAAGATAACTACTTTATTGTCTGTTATAAATTTTACATTCTAATGATCATTCCACCTGGTCTTGCTCCTCCACCTAAACCAGATTTTTGTAAACTGTAAGTGAAAGTCAACATGAAATACTGACTAATTACATTATAGGACCTATCTACAATCTGATTTTGAGATACGTTTCTGTTAATGCCAATATTCTTATTCAATAAGTCAAAGGCACTCATCTTAATCTCTGCTCTCTTATTTTTTAAGAAAAATTTAGAAAAGCTTGCATTCCAAATTGGAATTGCTG
>Ga0315903_10007563_pt1 | contig 13571 bp, 12 predicted proteins | sample LakEriMetagenome_7_FD_203524 | JGI IMG/M metagenome (GOLD analysis project Ga0315903, IMG submission 203524) | Freshwater fungal communities from buoy surface, Lake Erie, Ohio, United States - Buoy 2 MA119 | ecosystem: Environmental > Aquatic > Freshwater > Lake | place: USA: Lake Erie, Ohio...
CTAAGGCCGTGGTGGGCTCGTCGGCAATGAGCAATTTGGGTTTGCATGACAAAGCCATGGCAATCATCACGCGCTGTCTCATACCGCCAGAGAATTGATGGGGGTAGTCATTGATCCTTTGGGCTGGCTTGGGAATATTGACCAGCCCCAACATCTCCGATGCCTTAGCCATGGCCTGCTTTGGTGTCAGGCCTTCATGCAATCTGAGTGACTCTGCAATTTGCTCACCCACACTCAAAACCGGATTGAGTGAGGTCATGGGTTCTTGAAAAATCATGGCGATCTCTTTAGCTCGCAAGTTGCGCATGGTTTGCGCGTCCGCTTGCACCAAATCTTGACCTTCAAACCAAATTTGGCCATTGGCAATTCGGCCGGGAGGCATGGCCAAGAGTTTCATAATGGTCATAGCGGTGACACTTTTTCCGCAGCCTGACTCGCCCACCACCCCCAATGTTTCACTTCGGTCAATGTGAAAGTTAACGCCGTCGACTGCATGCAACACACCGTCGTCGGTGTCAAAGTGAACCTGCAGGTTTCGAACTTTCAACAAGGGGTTTGACATACAGAAGCCCCTTTAAAGCACGCGGCGAGGATCATAGGCATCCCGCAAACCGTCGCCAATGTAATTGATGGTCAGCACAGTGATAAAAATCAAGGCACCAGGAAATAAAGCCCAGTGAACCGCCACATCCATGTGATCTTTGGCATCAAACAAAATGCGACCCCAAGTCGGAATGTCTGGAGGAAATCCAAGCCCTAAAAATGACAGGGTAGATTCAGCAATGATGGCAGCAGCCACATCGATGGTGGCCGCCACAATGACGGGGCCCATGGCATTGGGCAAGATATGCACTGTCACTTGCCGCCAAGGGCTGGCACCCAAAGCGCGCGCAGCTTCTACAAACTCTTTTTCGCGCAAAGTCAGAAATTGAGCTCTGACCAATCGGGCTACGGGCATCCAACGCAAGCCCCCAATGACTGCAACCACCAAAATAAAAACACCCGCCTCAGGACCCACTAATTTTTTCAATTTGTCGTTGAATAAATAAAAGATCAAAAGCAACAAGGGCAACTGCGGCAATGACAAAAACAAATCTGTGATCCACATCAGAAAGACATCGACGGGGCCTTTGGACATGCCAGCCACTGCGCCAACGACCACCCCTACGCTGATGGCAATCAGCATGGCGGCCAACCCTACGGCCAAGGAGATACGGCCACCATAAAGCATGCGTGCCAACAAATCTTGGCCAAGGTCATCGGTGCCCAAGGGATGCGCCCAAGAAGGCCCTTGCATGCGAGCATTGAAATCAATCTCATTGATGGGAACACGCCATAACCATGGACCCAACAAAACGGCCAACACAATGATGCTGAGAACAATGGTACAAAAAACGGCCAATTTGTGTCGTTTGAAACGCCGCCATGACTCACGCCCTGGCGACTGCGCAGACGACTTGGCCACCAAGGCTTTGCCGTCAGTTGAAGGAGATGCGAGGGTCGAGCCAGCCATACAAAATATCTGCCAAAAGATTACACGCGATCACCAACGTGGAAAATACAAAAGTCACAGCCATGACCACCGGGGTGTCATTGGCCAACATGGAACTGATGATGAGAGAACCTATGCCGGGGACACGGAAAATTTGCTCGGTGACGATGGCACCGCCAAAAATGGCAGGCATTTGAAGCGCGACCAATGTCACAACGGGAATGAGTGCATTGCGCAAAACGTGCTTCGTAATGACCACTTTTTCTGACAAGCCTTTGGAGCGTGCCGTGGTGACGTAGTCCAAACGAATGACGTCCAGCACAGCAGAGCGAACATAACGTGTCCAGGCACCTGCTTGAAACAAACCCAATACCGTGACCGGCATGATCATTTGCTTAAAGTGCTCCCAGAAAAAGCGCCAACCCGTATCAGGTATATCCGCCCTGTAAACGAATGGCAACCAGTCAAGGTGAATGCTGAAAAACAAAATGAGCAGAATACCCGTGAAAAAGGTTGGCAAAGAAAAGCCAATGAAAGCCAGAGTACTGGCAATCTGGTCAAACAAGGAGTAAGGCCTAGTGGCGGCGTAAACACCCACAGGAATAGCAATACAGAGTGCCAACACCTGCGACGATCCGATGACCAACAAGGTCACCGGAATGCGCTGCATGATGAGGGTTTCGACATTGATGCGGCTGATGAATGAATAACCCCAGTCGCCCTGAACCATGGCTGTCAGCCAGTTCCAGTAGCGAACCATCAGTGGGTCGTCCAAACCAAACTTTTCACGCAGGGCCAAGGCCACTTCGGCTGGAATGTTTGGATTGGAAACCAACTCAGAAAAGGGATCGCCTGGCGCCAACGCCAAAACTGAAAACAACACCAAGCTGATACCCAAAAGGCTGGGCACGGCAATCATCAATCGCCGAAGAATATAACGAAACATGGCGCTGATTTAAGTGGTCTTGAACCAGTCTTTCAAGAGCCACAAATCATTGTCCCAGCCCGACAAAGGTGCCACCAAGTTGTGAACCGCTGCAGACGTGCGAGGGCGGTAAACCACAGGAATGATGGCAATGTCATTGACGGGCATGTCGTTCATCTTGACAAACAAGGCCGCACGTTTGGCAGGGTCCATTTCGGATTGAGCAGCCAGATAGGCTTTGTCATATTCAGGGTTGCTGTACCGGGTGGAATTGCGACCTAACCATTTGTTGGCTTTGCTGGCAAACTCTGAACTCAGGTACTGGTTCATGAACACCTCAGGATCTGGCTGGGGCATGGTAGTCGTAAACATTTGCATGTCTGCAAAAAGTTTGGTGTAGGTGTCTGGGTTGGCGGGGTCAGACGAGAAGTAGACCGATGCCGGCACCGATTTCAACTCCATGTCAATGCCGGCCTTTTGAGCCGCTTGCTTGATAATTTGTTGGGTCTTTTGGCGTGGTCCATTGATAGAGGTTTGGAAAACCAATTTGAGTTTTTTCCCACCTTTTTCACGGATGCCGTCTGCACCTTTTTTCCAACCGGCAGCTTCCAACACTTGGGCTGCCTTGTCTGGGTTGAACTCGTATTTTGTATTTTTGGACACAAAACGCTGAGGATTGTTCAGGAAGTTGGCCGTGGCAATACCGGTGCGGCCGTAAATGAACTTTTGCACACCATCGCGATCGACACACAAACTGATGGCTTGGCGAACCGCAAATTCTGACAAGATGGGGTGCTTGGATTTGGGATGCGAACGCTCGCCATCTGTTTCTGTCCAAGGGTCGGCCATGTTCAGTTGAATGAACTCAATGTTGCCGCCAGGGACAATGCTGGTTTTGCCTTTACCGCCTTGCTCTAATCGCAACAGCAGCTCGTCTTCGACTTGCAAATTCCAAGCGTAATCGTATTCACCCGTTTGCAAAACAGCGCGCGCGGCTGAGACGGCATCGCCGCCACCCTTCATTTCAATGGTATCGAAGTAAGGTCGATTGGCTTCGTGGTAGCTGGTATTGATCGCGCCGCGCAACATGTCACCCGGTTTGAAATCCACAAACTTGTACGGGCCGGTACCAACAGGCTTGAGGTTGGCAGGAGCATCGCGAGATGTAGCACCCTTGAATGCTTCAAAAATGTGCTTTGGAATGATCATGCCAGCAGCACTTACAAACGGATCTGCCCAGAATGGCGAAGGCTTTTGGTACTCAACCTTCACAGTATGGCTGTCCACCTTCGTGACTTTAATGTCTTTGTAAGAACCACCTGTGTAAGCAGAAGTGGCTGGATCGGCGGCATATGCGGCGGTAAATACGACATCATCGGCCGTGAAAGGCTTGCCGTCGTGCCACTGCACGTTTCTCTTGAGTTTCCAAGTAATCGATTTGCCATCTCTAGAAACACCTCCGTTGGCCAAAGTCGGAACCTCTGCCGCCAAGATGGGAACTAAGTTGCCATCTGCATCCCAAGCACCCAAAGGCTCGTAGAAAATGCGAGAACCTTCTTGGTCTTTGGTGCCGCTGGCGAAGTGAGGCTGAAGCAAAGTAGCACCTTGCCACCATAGCACTTTGAGGGCACCACCACCGCCACGCTTGGTGGGCTTGTAAGCAGAGGAGGTTTGCGCTTGTGCCAAACCTGAGGTTAAAAGCATTTGAGCGGCCATAGGCACAGTCAAACCAGCGCCAATCATGTGGCGAATGAATTGTTTGCGGCTAATGCCGTTGTCGCGAACTTGATCGATCAGACCGCGGATTTCACTTTCGTTCATGGTGCTCTCCTGAAAAATTAAATGACAGTCATAAAAACATCTCACACACTAACTCTAATTCATAAACCTAACATTAGGGTTTTGCTTTAGACGGAATGCGCATAAACTAATTTCTTTCTGTAAAAGATTCATCAAAGGATCCTTCATGGCCATCAAGAAAAGATCAGTTCAACTTCCCAGCATGACGCCAGGGACCCACCGCACTGTTTCTGTGCTCAGTTTTGGCAAAACGGGTGCGAGACCCAAGGTTTACATGCAAGCAGCCATTCACGCCAATGAAATGCCAGGCACCATGGCTCTCCACCATTTAATGCCCATGTTGACCGAGGCGGACAAAAAGGGCTTGATCAAGGGTGAGATCATTTTGGTGCCAACGGTCAATCCCATTGGCCAGTCTCAACTTGTTGGTAATTCCCATGCTGGCCGCTACAACCACCTCAGTCATGAAAACTTCAACCGAAATTGGATCGATTTGTCAGAGCCGGTTGCGCAAAAGGTATGGAAAAAAATTGGCACCCATCCTGAAGCCAATGTGAAGATGATTCGAAAAGCGGCCTTAGAGGCTTTGAACGAAATGAAGCCGGCCAATGAACTTCAAACGCTGCGGATAGAAATGCAGAAACTGAGTACAGACGCCGACTACGTGCTTGACTTGCATTGCGATATTTATGCTGCGTTGCATTTGTTCACCGCTCACAATGACTGGATCAAAGGGCCCACTGGACCCTTAGGCAACGCAGGTGCTTTGCAAGCCTTGGCAGCAGATTTGGGCGTCGAGGCCGCGATGTACAACGACCCTTACCCCAGCACCCTTACCTTTTCTGGCGTAAATAGCGCTTTGTGGGCGCGCCTGCAAGATAAGTTTCCACAAGCCCACATTCCCCAAGCTTGTATGTCGGTCACTTTGGAAATGCGCAGCCAACACGACGTGAGCGATGCACTGGGCCTATCGGACGCCAAAAATCTATACCGTTGGTTGGTCAGGCAAGGTGTGGTAGGGGGCAAAGCAGCCCCTCTGCCCAAAATGAAAAGTGCCGCATCGCCAATCAGCGGCATGGACGTGGGTTACAGCAAGGGCACAGGCTTTTTGGTGTTCCATGTCAAACCAGGCGCCAAGGTCAAAAAGGGACAAGCCATTTGTGATGTGATTGACCCCGCCAACCCCAATGGACCCAAAGCCCGCACCACCTACACCAGTCAAACCGATGGCATTTTGTTTTCACGAAGGCTGGATGGCTACCTGTCGTGGCCAGGTCAGGTGATGTTCAGAATTGCAGGCCCCAAGCCCTTGGCACACCGAATGGGCATGTCGGGCTTGGACGATTGAAAGTCAAACTTAGATTTTTCCTAAGTAATCAGATTTGCCAATTTCGACACCACTGGCGCGCAGCATGCTGTACGTGGTGGTGGTGTGGAAATACAAATTGGGCAAGCCATGGCCCAGCAAAAATTGCATGCCCTTGTAGTGCGTTTCTTTCTCGCCACGCTTGACCACAATGTCTTTGTCTTCGGTGCCGTCAATTTGCTCTGGCTTGAAGGTCTCTAAAAACGCAATGGTTTTAGCAATACGCACTTGCAAATCTTTCAAATCTTTTTCAGTGTCTTCATGGGCTGGAATCTCAACGCCCGCTAGCCGAGCGATCAGTCCCTTGCAAACATCGCATGCAATTTGCACTTGTCGGCTCAAGGGAAACATGTCGGGGTAAAGTCGCATTGAAGCAAATACCACAGGATCTATTTTCTTGGCTTCAGCATGCGCTTGCGCCTTGTCTAAAAGATGCGACAAATTAATCAAGCCATTGATCAAACGGGGCACGCTGGCTTGGTACATGGAAATGGTCATAAGTTCTCCGGTTTAAAAATACAAAAAATGCACGGCTTGTTCAGGTTGCTTCAAGGAAGCGCTCTACAAGTCGCGTCCAGTAAGCTGCGCCATAGGACAAGTTTTGGTCGTTGAAGTCGTATTTGGGGTTGTGCAACAAAACACTGTCTGTGCCATTGCCAATTCGCAAGAAACAACCTGGTTTGTGCTGCAGATAGTAGGCAAAGTCTTCGCTGCCAGTCACCGGGCCAAAGGGAAATACCACCTTGTCTTCTCCCACCAACTCTACAGCAACCTGACGGGCAAAATCAGTTTCGGCTAGCGAGTTAATGACCACGGGGTAACCGCGTTCATAAGTGATTTCCACCTCACCCCCGTAAGACTCCACTTGCGCGCGCACCAGTGTCTTGATCCGTCTCTCCAACAACTCACGCACCTCAGGGCTGAAGGATCGAATGCTGAGCGACATGCTGGCAGAGTCGGGAATGACGTTGGACACACTGCCGGCATGGGCCGTGCCGATGGTGACCACCGATGTTTGCAGGGGATCGATGTTGCGCGAAACCACCGTTTGCAACGCCATGATCAAGCTGCCCATGATAACCACTGGGTCTACTGCTTGGTGCGGTCTTGCGGCATGGCCGCCCTTGCCCTTGACTTTGATGTAGCACGTGTCGGAGGCAGACATGAAGGCACCCGCACCAAACATGAATGTGCCGACGTCAACCCCTGGATGGTTGTGAATGCCAAAAATAGCATCGCACGGAAACCGTTCAAATAAGCCATCGGCAATCATTTGCTGAGCGCCGCTGTCCTTGCCGGCCTCTTCGGCGGGTTGGAAAACCAAGTGAACCGTGCCCTTGAAATTCTTGGTTTTGGCCAATTGCTGAGCAGCACCCAACAGCATGGTGGTGTGGCCATCATGGCCACAGGCATGCATGGTGCCGGCATGTTGACTGGCGTATGGTTTTTGGGTTTCTTCTTGAATGGGCAAGGCATCCATGTCCGCGCGCAAAGCGATGCCCTTGCCTTCGCCATTTTTCAAAGTCGCCACCAAGCCATGACCGCCGACATTGCGCGTCACTTGATAACCCCAGGCTTGCAACTTCTCTGCAACCCACTGAGCAGTTGATTTTTCCTGAAAAGAGAGTTCGGGAAATTGATGCAAATGACGCCTGGCTTCTGTCAAAGATTCCTGAGCGCCTAGCAAGTCAGTCAGTTTGCAAAAACAATCGTAACGAGCATTCATGGTGTGTCCTTTGAAGTTGTTGTGGGTGTCTTGCGCAACAGTTTAATGGGCCTTAAACAACCTTAGACAACATGTGCGGCGTTTTTCCCGCACCCAAGTCCCAATAAAGCCCTGTCATGACTTGAAGTGCCTCTTTGAGCAGTTCAGGGGGCAGGTGCTCATTGGGTGCGTGTTGAGAACAACCTGGATACGAGTGGGGTACCCAAATGGTTTTCAAACCTAGGACATCGGTAAAGATATCGTTGGGCAGTGAGCCCCCTAAATTGGGCAGAATGGCGGGGTTTTTTTGGGTTGTTTGCTGCAAAGAATGGGCAACCCATTTGACCCATGGGTCATCGGGGTCAATTCGGGTGGCTTTGAAAATTTCATCGCGCGCCGCTGCAATTTGGACATAGCCAAAACCATGGCTGTCCAAATGCCGCCTGAGCGCACTCAAGATGTCTGAACTGTCGATGCCCACCACAAATCGCAGTTGGCAAGTGGCCTTGGCTCTTGGTGGAATGGCATTGACAGGGTTGTCAGGATTGCCCGTTTTGAAGGCCAGCACCTCAAAAGAACACCAACCAAAAACACGCTCTGCAGGGCTGAGGCCTGGCTGACCCCATTCGGGTTCGATTGGAGGGCCATTCGCACCCCCATCTACTTCGCAGTCTGCCAACACACGCCTCACAGCATCAGGCAAAGACTTGGGTTTCCACTCGGGCACTTTGATTTCACCATGGTCTGTGACCAAACAGGCAATTGCATGGGCCAATTGAATCCCTGGGTTAGAGATCAGTCCGCCCCAATTACCAGAATGATGGGCACCCGATCTGGACTCAATGCTGAGTTCAAAATTGATACAGCCTCTAGAACCCAAAAATATCGTGGGACGGTCCGCTCTGAGGCGTGGCCCATCGGATGCGATCAACAAATCTGCTTTTAAAAGATCTGCATAGTCTGTGCAAACAGCTTGTAGACCTGGAGATCCTGTTTCTTCACCCATTTCGATGATGAATTTGGCATTGAAACCCAAACTGCCCCTCTCAGCTATGACACAAGCCATGGCCTGTAAGTTGACCGAATGTTGTCCCTTGTTGTCTGCGATGCCTCGGCCGTACCATCGGCCCTCCAGTTCGGTCAAGACCCAAGGCGACAAACCATCACGCCATTCTGATTCCAAACCCCGAATGACATCGCCGTGGCCATAGCCAAGGACAGTGGGCACGTCTGGCGATTCAAGGCGCTCAGCAAATAAAAATGGCGCCTTGGCTTTGGGATGTTCAATAAGACGGCACAAAAAACCCATGGCCATCAGGGCAGGCTGCAGGTCATCTGTCAAATAGGCCAAGAGTTCAGCCGATCTGGCGGGATTTTGACTTTCCGTGGGCCTGGCAATTCTTTGGCGAAGCACTTGCTGAAACGAACCATTTTCAAATTCAGCTTCAGCCCTTTTGAGGGCAGCTTGTCTGGACATCATCTTGTTAGGGACTTGAAAATTATCAGACTACCTTAATTTGCGTGTATTGCGCAGAATTGACTGTACAAAGACGCAAAATGTGACGCAAAATTGGTCAAGTACTCTTAAATTATTTTCCAGCTTTATGCCATACAACATATAGTTGATTAACAATAGGTTAAATAACAATTAGTTAATATGACAAATCACTCACACATGCATTCAAACGAAGCAAATCCGCCGGATTGGAAACATCAAGGTGTGCGCGTCGTACCTGGTAACCAGTTAGACGGCAATGTGCCCTCCACACCCGGCATGGATAGAAAAGCAGCCATCAACTTTGCAAGGGTGGGGGCAGAAAAGCTCTGGGCAGGCACCGTCACCATTCATGCCAATGCCAAAACGGGCGCGCACCATCACGGACCCCTAGAAAGCGTGATCTATGTGATCAAAGGCCGGGCCCGCATGCGTTGGGGTGATCATTTGGAGTTCACCGCCGAGGCTGGTCCAGGCGACTTCATTTATGTGCCGCCCTATGTGCCGCATCAAGAAATCAATGCCAGCCCCACTGAAGTGTTGGAGTGCGTGCTTTGTAGAAGCGATGGTCAGGCAGTGTCTGTCAACCTGGACATTGAGCCCGTCGAAAAACCCGAAAACGTACTTTGGATTGACCCGACCCACCCCCAAGGCGGGGTCAAATAGAGCTCATGCAATAAGGTCAATCAATCTTGGCGCCAGAATCTTTCACAAGTTTCGCCCAGCGCACCAAGTCAGACTTCACAATTTGAGCCAACTGATCGCCAGTACCCTTGAAAGGCTCACAACCTAAAGTGGCCAAGCGGTCCTGCGCATCCTTGGCATCCAAGGCTTTTGCTACATCGTTTTGAATTTGAAGCAATATGTTTTTGGGTGTTCCCGTTGGCGCAAACATGCCATACCAAGGTGTGGCGCCAAAACCAGGCACTGTCTCGCCAATGGTGGGCGAATCGGGCAAGGCAGCAAGACGCTTTTCATTCACAACGCCCAAGACCTTGAGTTTGCCAGCGCGGATAAATGCAATGGAGGAAGGCATGCTTTGTACAGACAGCGGTACTTGACCACCGACCACATCGGTAGCGGCAGCGGCAGCGGCTTTGTAAGGGATGTGCTGAAGCTGAATGTCGGTGGCCTTTTGCAGCATCTCGCCAATCAAATGGTTCAAAGTGCCATTGCCCGCAGAGGCAATCGACAACGTGCCCGGCTTGGACTTGGCCAAAGCAATGAGCTCTGCCACATTGTTGCCAGGAAAACTGGGGTTGGCAACCAACACATAGCCTGCTTTTGCCAAGGGGGCAATGGGGTCAAAGTCTTTGATGGGATCAAATCCTGTTTTGGCATACAAGGCAGGGTTGATGACCTGTGCACTGTCTGCATTGACCAGAAGCGTGTAGCCGTCATTCTTGGCTTTGGCGGCAAAAGCTGTTCCAACATTGCCACCAGCACCGGGCCGGTTTTCAACAAGCACTGTCTGGCCCCATTGTTCTGAAAGCTTTTGAGCAACAACGCGCGCAATGGCGTCATTGGCACCACCGGCCGCCTGCGGCACCACAATGGTCACTGGGCGAGATGGAAACTTCTCTTGCGCTAATGCCAATCCTGCGAAAGACAGGCTTAAACCCAAGATGGCAATCTTCAAAATTGCAAAACGTCGATGTGTCATGGCGAAACCTCAGTAGTTCAAAAATAGTGCCTTTTAATTTCGAGAACCGCAAAGCACTGGACATGTGTTCATTGTCCCCACAAAAACAGAACCCTCCAAGTCGGGTTTGCCATAATCACGACACTCCCAATGAAAGGCGTTTTGTGAACGTGAACCCAGTTAGCGCTAAAGAAGCCATGGCCCGCATGTCCGTGCCGATAGGACAAGCAGGCAGCTACAGTGCCATCATTGACGCCAGAAGTGAAGACGAGTTTGCACTTGATCACCTGCCAGGTGCCATCAATTGGCCTTCTCTGAACAACGAACAACGCATCGTCATTGGCACCCTTTACAAACAAGCGGGCCCTTTTGAGGCCAAGAAAAAAGGCGCCGGCATGGTGGCAGCCAATATTGCAAACCACATTGACAAGCATGTGATTGACTTGCCCAAGGGCTGGCAGCCTCTGGTTTATTGCTGGCGCGGCGGCAAACGCAGCGGCTCTTTGGCACTCATCTTGGGGCAAATTGGCTTCAAGGTGGCCGTCATTGAAGGCGGCTACAAAGCTTTTCGCAGTGAACTGGTGACTGCTATCCCCCCGTTGAGTGAGCGCCTTCAATGGCGCGTCATTTGCGGACCGACAGGCTCTGGCAAAACCAGGTTGCTGCATTGTTTGCAAGCCCAAGGGGCGCAGGTTTTAGATCTAGAAGGTTTGGCCAAGCACAGGAGTTCTGTCTTGGGCTTTATTCCGGGAGAGCAGCAGCCCAGTCAAAAGAAATTTGACACCCTGATTTGGGATGCCCTTCGCCAAATGGACCCGTCTAAACCCGTCTACGTCGAATCTGAGAGTCGCAAGGTTGGCAATCTGGCTGTGCCCGAATCATTGATTGCGGCCGTGCGATCGGGTCAGTGCTTTCTACTTGAGTTGTCTGACGACGAGCGTGTGAAATTGTTGTTGGAAGATTATGATTTTTTTGTGAAAGACCCAACGCTGTTTGCCAAGCGATTGGATGCACTGGTAGCCATTCGCGGCAAGCAATTGGTTGAGACGTGGAAATCGAACATTGCGCAGGGAAAGATTGACATCGTTGTGAGAGAACTTCTGACGCTACACTACGATCCGACTTATTTTGCTTCAATGAAACGAAATTTTTCTCAAATAGATCGCGCAAAAAGTCTCAAGGCAGACAACCGGTCAATTGTCTGTCTCACAGACATCGCCAAGCAACTTGCGCTGACATAGCCCACATTCAGCTCAGACGCGGCACCCCCGGAATTGTGAAACTTGTCGGCGGTAAATTAGATTAATTCATCTCAAAAAGGCAAAGCATCAACGTCATGTTCACTTAAAAGTTGACACAAATAATTAATTATTTAGGTCAACAAGTCTGTCTCCGCTGCCGTTGAATGATCACTCCCAATCGGTGGAGTTTTCAAACAACATGAAGGAAACATCATGACTAAACTTCTCGCTACCTTGATCATTGGCGCATTCTCTGCAGCAGCTTTTGCCGCCCCCCCAGCCGCAACAACCGCCAGTGCACCCGCAGCCACGGTTGCAGCACCTGTCAAGGCTGAAGCCAAAACAGATGCCAAAGCTGTGGCCAAAACCCAAGTCAAGCCAGACGCCAAAGCAGATGGCAAAAAGGCTGACAAAGTCGCCAAAGAAGCGGCTAAAGACGGCGCTAAAAAGTAATCTCTGCTTCCATGGCGTCAGCACAAACTTTGGTGTTGACGCCATTTCCTTTTTTGGCCTTGTAACGCCGAAACAAGTGTTTTGAAATCAAGTGACAGCCACTTGCAGTCAATGTGCGAGAATTACTTTTTTGGGCTGTGAAAGTACGCATTGAATCTTGCTTTAAATGGGCAACTCCAAACCATCGCCAGTGGCACGGGGTATCTTTGCGCTTATGTCAAAGGGCAAGGCCGCCCGCTGATATTGGTTCACACCATCAATGCAGCGGCCAGCGCCGCTGAAGTTCGGCCTATTTTTGAATCTTTAAGTCAACACAGAACGGTCTACGCCATCGACCTGCCAGGTTACGGTTTTTCGGAACGCTCCGATCGCTTGTACACACCGCGTCTCATGACAGATGCCATCCATGACCTGGTTCGACACATTCAAGCCGTGCATGGCTCCCAAGCCATTGATGCTTTGGCTGTTTCTTTGTCGTGCGAATTTTTAGCACGTGCGGCCACTGAACAACCCCAACATTTTCAATCCGTCTCTTTGGTCAGCCCAACAGGTTTGACAGGCTTGAAACTTAGGCAAGCCGCTGAAGGAAAAACCTATGGGCTCAATTGGCTTTTGGCAGTGCTCAAGGGACCTGGTTGGGGACTTTCGATTTTCAACTTACTCACTCGACCCAAAGTGATTCGGTATTTTTTAAATAAAACTTGGGGATCGCCCGACATTGACGAAGAGATGTACCGCTATGCCGTTTGGACCACGCGGCAACCTGGCGCACAACACGCGCCCTTGTGCTTCTTGTCAGCCCAACTCTTTAGCTCAGACATCACGAATATCTACGACAGACTGACGCAGAAGGTTTGGATGAGCCATGGCACGCGAGGTGATTTTGTAGATTACCGTGGCAAGCAACGCTATGCGCATGCCGCAAACTGGTGCTTCACGGTCTACGAAAGTGGTGCACTCCCCTACTTTGAAAAACCTGAACAATTTTCTGCAGAACTGCTTCAATTTATAAGACCCACATGAAACTCTTTTCCAGCATGAATCATCCTGGCGTTTGGATGACCACACTCATGGCATCGTCTATTTTGATGATCACCATGGGCTCTAGGCAAGCGACAGGACTGTATGTCGGGCCACTCAATACCGATACCGGCTTGGGCATTGTGACCATCAGCTTGGCCATGGCCATTGGTCAATTTATCTGGGGTGCCGCACAACCGATTGCTGGCGCATTCGCCGACAAATACGGCCCTCGCCCTGTCCTGCTCTGTGGCGTTCTCACTCTGGTCATAGGCTCTGCCCTCACACCCTTTGTCACAAGCAGCTGGGGGCTTATCCTAACTTTGGGCATTTTGACTGCGATAGGTGCTGGTGCATGCAGCTTCTCTGTTTTGTTAGGCGCAGCTGCACAGCGTATGCCCACTGAATCACGTGGCGTGGCCTCTGGCATCA